>Ga0315297_10000040_pt1 | contig 59955 bp, 63 predicted proteins | sample YL17G15_0_MG_FD_203628 | JGI IMG/M metagenome (GOLD analysis project Ga0315297, IMG submission 203628) | Sediment microbial communities from Yellowstone Lake, YNP, Wyoming, USA - YL17G15_0 | ecosystem: Environmental > Aquatic > Freshwater > Lake > Sediment | place: USA: Wyoming | collected...
TCTTTGGGAATGACGGAATCAAAATTTGGGAATTTGCTTTCGATAATTCGGGAGATGAGAATCCTGTTCTTGACTTTAAAAAAGAGGTTGTTTTCGTCGGCGTCGAAGGCCACGGTCGAGCCGTCGGCCTTCCTGAGTTCGCTTAGGGTTTTTTTGGCCACGATGACCCGGATCTCTTTGTCTAATTTAATTTTATCCAGCCCGGTTTGAGTGTAGGCCAATCGATGTCCGTCGGTGCTGATCAACTCCAAAGATTTGCCCTTGAGGATCAAGAGGGCTCCGTTGAGGTAGTATCTTTGCTCCTGGGCGATGGCATAATAAACCAGCTCGATCATTTCCTTGAGCTTGTCAAAGGGAAGGGCGATGTCCTTCTCGAATTTCGGCTCGGGAACGGGGGGGAATTCATCCTTGGCCTGGCAGAGAATCTTGAATTCGCTTTGGCCCGAGGTGATTTCCAGGAGTTGATCTTTTTTTTCTACAAAAGAAACTTCTTGTCCTTCGGGTAGGGATTTGACGATCTCGAAAATCTTTTTCCCCGAGACGGTCAAAGCCCCGGCTTCTTGGATGTTCGCCGGGAACCGGGTGATGAGGCCCACTTCGAGGTCTGTTCCGGTCAAAATGACTTCTTGGGGGTTAACCTGCACCAGGATATTGGCCAGGATGGGCATGGTGTTGCGCTTTTCAACGATGCCCTGAAGGAGCTGGAGTTCGTCAAGAATGTTGTCTTTAGAAATTGAGAATTTCATTTTTCCACCTTCCCCGACCTCTCTTATTCTTTATTTATATTAATATAGTCTTAGATTAAATAAGAAGAATAATAAAAGCAAATAAAATGTGCAAAACTTTTACAACGCATTGATTTCCTTATTGAATCATATTAATAACGTTGTTTATTTCCTTGTTGAATTCGGGGTCTTTCTTGCGCAGTTTTTCTATTTTTCGGATGCTGTGAATGACCGTAGTGTGGTGTTTTCCACCGAATTTTTTACCGATTTCCGGCAAGGAAAACTTGGTCAGCCCCTTGGATAAATACATAGCCACCTGGCGGGGAAAGGCGATTTTAGGGGAGTTGTTCTTGGATTTAAGCTGGGATAATTTTATAGAAAACTTATGGCAGATGAATTTCTGGATCTTTTCCACAGTGATGATGTTGGCCGTGGAATCGAGCAGGCTTTTCAGCGCTTCTTTGGCCAGGTCGATATCGATCTTCTCTCCCTTGAGAGAGGCGTAGGCCACAACGCGGCGCAGGTATCCCTCGAGTTCCCGGATATTGGAATGCACCTTGTCGGCGATGAACAGGGCCACGGCTTCAGGAAGCGACACGAGCTCCATCTCGGCTTTTTTATTGAGGATGGCGATCCGCGTCTCGATATCGGGCGGCTTGAGGTCGGCGATCAAGCCCCACTCGAAGCGGCTTCGGAACCGCTCCTCAAGGTTGAGGATTTCTTTGGGGGGACAATCGCTGGAGATGACGATTTGCTTCTGGTTGTCGTACAGGTGGTTGAAGGTGTGGAAAAACTCCTCCTTGGTCCGCTCCTTGCCGGCGATGTAGTGGATGTCGTCCATCAGCAGCACGTCCACGCTCCGGTATTTCTCGCGGAAATCCAGGATCTTCCCGTACTGAAGATGATTGACCAGGTCGTTCATGAACTTCTCGGTGGTGATGTATAGGATCTTGAAACGCTGGTTGCTCTGCAGAAGGGCGTGGCCCATGGCGTTCATCAGGTGGGTTTTCCCCAGCCCGGAGCCGCCGTAGAGGTAGAGGGGATTGTAGGACTTGGCCGGGTTCTTGACCACGGCCACGGCCGCGGCGTGGGCGAATTGATTGCAGGATCCGACGACAAAGTTGTCGAAGGTGTAGTTAGGGTTGAGGTTGGGGTTGAGGAGCAACCCGTGCATGGCCTTGCGCTCTTCGGGCGAGCGCCGCATGAAGGCAAAGGAGGCGTCGTCGAAAATATACTTAATGTCGAAGGCCTGGTTGAAGGCGGCCTGGGAGCAGTCGGCGATCAGGCTCGAGTAATGAAACGACAACCAGTCTCGGAAATAAGAATTGGGCACACGAATGTACAGGACGTCTTTTTCCTGGCCGATGTAGGACGTCGGCTCGAACCAGGATTCGAAGGTGTTAGCGTCGATTTTCTTCTGGACCCCCTGAAGGATCTTGGTCCAGGCGTTGGTCTTGTCTTTTTTATCCATGGTTGCGGCCGAAATTTCCACAGATATTTCCACAGCTGTGGAAAAATGTCAAGCTTGCTGAGCGAAAGGAGAAAGCGGCGAAATACTACCATTAAGCGGAGCCTAGGGCAAGCTTTTTTTGATGTTTTTTTGACGCTCGGGCATTGCCCGACGGGGCGCCGGCCGACGCGAGGGATTCCCGCGGCCGGGCGTCAGAAGTCGAACCCGATCCAAAAATTGGTCTGGAAGTCCCCGGTGATTTTCAGGTCCCAAGGTTTGGCCATCTGGGGGACATACAGGCGCTTGACGAACTCGACGTGGACGGGCAGCCCCAGGAAAAACATTTGAAATCCGTATCCGATGGAACCCAGGGCGTCGTAGACGTCATACCGCAGGCCGTAGGCGTCATGGTACTCATAGAATTTGGCCGGATAATCCCGGAGCTTGGACCGGGCGAGGTCAACGAATATCACGCCCCGGACCGGGCCCAGGTTCCCGATGATGGTCGACACGCCGAGGACGAGCGGAAAGCGGATCTCGGCGTTGACAAACCAGGCCTGCGAACCCACCATGGAGTAATAGTCGGCCGAGCGCACCTCGTTGTTGCCTCCGAAAAAGAAGAGAAACGGCTGCCGGCCCCAGCTGGCGAAGCCCTTGACCCGGAAGGCCAGAAGGAAATCGTAGCCGAGGTTGATGTAGGCGCGGACGTCCCCTTCGGCGGTCGTGTTTCGGATAAACGACTCGGAGATGGGCAGGCCTTGAGTGAGGGACAGGCCGAAGGTATGGCCGGAGATCGGCCCGAACTCCTTAAAGGCCGTGGTTTCGCCCGCCAGGCTCAGGCTGGCTTGGAGCATGCTGCCGTTGATGAAGCTCGAGTCCCGGCCGCTCACGTATTGCCGCATCATGACCGGGTCGAGGTAATCCTCCGACAGGTGAAAATACCCGAGGCTGGCCTGGAGGCGATAGTACCGGTTGAGCGGATAAAAGGCGTTGGCGGTCAAGCCTGAAATTTCGCGCGTAGCGATGGCGTCCTGGTAGTTGGCCAGGGCCATGAAGGTGGGGTCATAGTAGACGTAGTAGGGATAATAGAACATGGTGTATTGAAAGGCGTTCAGGCCGAACTGCAATCGTCGGGATAAATTCACGTAGGAAAAAAAGTAGGAGCGGAAGCCGCGCGCCTGGTAGGCCAGCAAGTTGAAGTTGTTGTTGCCCAGGATATCGGAAAAGGACAGGGCCGACCCGCCGTAGATCGAACCGTCGGAGGAAACGATGGCGTTGATGGGCGGTCGGCTGGTGATGTACATCTTGCCGAGGCCCTTGGTGACCTCCACCTTATCGGCCGCAATGTCCACGGTCACGATGGGTTCGAATGTGCCGAAGGACTCCACCCCCGGAGCGGCGGCGAAGCGAACGGTTTCTTCCTCGACGCCTTTCAGGGCGGCGCGGAAGAGTTGGTAGGCCCCCTTATTGAACGAGGAGAAGAGGACCTGGCCTTCGGACCCCGGGATCGCCTGGGGAAAGAAATTCCCGGTGCGGACATCGGTGAATCGCTGCTGGCGTCCCGTCTCCAGGTTCAAGGAATAAATGTTGTAAGCCCCTTTGGCGTCGCCGGAAAAAAACAGCGCCTTGCCGTCCGGAGAAAATTGGGGAGCGACGGTGTTCCCCGGACCGAAGGTCAACTGTTTCTTTTCCCGGAAATTGTCGAGCGGCGAGAGGAAGAGCTTGTCCTCGCGGCCCACCCGGATGGAATAGGCTACGGTCCGGCCGTCGGGGGAGAGGGCCGGAGCTTTTTCATAGAGCTCGTCCCGGGTCAGGTTGTCCACGGCGCCGGTGCTCAGGTCCAGCCGGAAAATGTCATGGACGCCCTGGCGGAAGGCGGTGAACAGGATCTGTCGGCCGTCCGGAGTGAAGCAGGGCGAAGCGGGCTGGTCCACCTCGAGCGCCTCGCGCCTCAGCGTTTTGCCGCTGAAGGCCTCGACCACGAACAGGGAATAGCGGCGTCCGTCGCGGGCGAAGAAGGCCAAGCCGTTGCCGTCCGGGGACCAGGCGAGCAGCTTGCCCCGGGAGGGGTCGATATCATATTTAATGTATTCATAGCCCGTGGAGTAGCCCTTGGTGATATTTTTCAGGACGGTTCCGTCCTTGACCGAAACCAGGACGATGTCCATCTTGTAGTCCCGGGCGTTGTAGGTGATCGTGGCCGCCAGGTCGCCCGAGGGGCTGAGGGCGTGGGAGAAGGCGAAGTAATAGGGATTGATGGGAAACTCCGGACCCAGGGCGAGGCTGTAGTCCTCGGGATTCTCCCGGGTCAGGTAGGGCTTAATCCGCTCGTGCAGGTATTTTTTAAAGAGAAAAGAAAAATCCCGGGCGGTGAGGTTGAACGCTTTTTTGAGCGGGTCCTTCTTGGATAAGGCCGAGGTGGTTTTCAGCGCCTGCCAAAGGTCCCGGACGGCGTTGGGTCCGTATTTTTCCCTTAGAAATTCGTAGATGGCATGTCCGAAGTCGTAAGCGGGTTCTCGGGGCAGAGGGGTGCGGGAGACGAGATCGCCCGACTCGTTGAATTCCGGGATGCGGTCGTTGAGCACGGCGTCCCGGAGAATGAGCGTGGACCAGGCCGACCAGGTCCCCGCGTTCAGCTCGGATAGCCCCTCGAAAGTCCACAGGGGGGGCGTGCTCTGGGCATAGATCGCTTCGCCCCGGCTGCCCCACAGGATGTCGAATTCAAAGACATGGGTCAGCTCGTGGATCACCAAGCCCTGGAGCTCGTCGAGAGGCATGTCTCCGTGCAGCCCGATGCGCTGCAAGACGGGCTCGGAAACCCCCAGGATCCCTTCCGAGACGCTGAAAACGTTGGATTGTTCGAATTCGATGTAGGTCGTGTAATACAGGATCGGCACGGGCCGGGGCAATTCGTGCTTGAGCTCTTCGCTGACTGTCTTGTAGGCGCTCTCGCAGATGGACGCCATGTTTTTGAGGGCGGAAGGATTATCGGTATAGTAATAGAGCTCGAAGTGTTCGGTCGCGTATTTTTTCCATGGGAATTTCTGGTAGATGATGCGGTTTTTGCCGTAGTAGGGATAATAGACGTTCTGGCCGAGCAGGGCGGCGGCCGTGGCAACGACGAGCACAAGCGACAGCGCGATTCTGGACGGCTTCATGAGAACCCCCTGTTCATTGGCCCAAAAGGTATCGTTCCTGAAGGCGCGGAGCGCCGAAGGAATCCCGGAAGAACTTCATCTTGAGCCGCAGCAGGAGGTCGTGCAGGGCGAAGAGGGTCGGCTGTTTGGGGTTGGGGTACGTCACCGTCTCCTTGTACTCCTTGTCCTTGACGACCAGCCCGGTGTCGGCGGCAATAAAGTAGAGGCGAGCCTCGAGGGTGAAGATCCGGCGCACGTCCCAGGTTTTCTCCTTGGTGAACGGCTCTCCGACGACTCCCTTCTCAACTTCCAGAAGGGCCTTGCGCGTTTCCTGGGTGAAGTTGACTCGGCCGGTCAAAATCAGAGTCCGCGGCGCGCCTCCGCCGAGCTCCTTCCAGAAGGACGCCTCGGCAAAGAGTCCGTCCTTGTCGAACCGGACTTCGCGGCTTTGGATCGGCCCCTTGAAATGAACGGCCAGCTCACCCGTCCAATACTCCTTCAGTTCTTTGTTCAGGTCTAGGCCCTTGACTTCCTGGGCCAGCCAAAAGTTGGTTAGGAAAAGGGCCTCGACCTTATCCGGGTTGACCGCGGCGGGTCCGGGAATCTCCAGCATGACTTTGTTCGATTGGGGCGCGCCGCAGGCGGCGCAGGCCAGGGCCGCTGCCAGGAACAGGAGCGGCGGGCGGAAGCTTAGGCTATTGTTCATGGGTTTCTTTTTTGAGCGGTTCGGATTTCTGGCTGTCCTTGCCCTCCAGGTTTTGCTTGAATTGGGAGAAGTTGGACTGGATGAGGCTGTTCTTGGGGTCAATTTTCAAAGCGGCCTCGTATTCTCTCCGGGCGTCTTCCCACAGACCTTTGGTTTCATAGGCCACGGCCAGGTTGTTATGGGCGGCCGCCGAATGAGGATTGCCCTCCAAGACGCGCTGCCAGCGAAAAATGGCCTCATCCCAGAGCCTCTGGTTCGAGGCCCACAGGCCGATCTTCATCTGATCCATGGTTCGGGGGGAGGAACAACCGCCGGCCAGAAGGATTCCTGCCGCGGCGAAAATTACGAAAAGCCTGAGGTTCACTTTCATCTCGGGTTCTAAGTTAGCGCGTTTTGTTTCAAGCGTCAATAAATCAGCAAGGATCATGCCAACCCTCATCCCCGGGCATCGTTTGAACCGCCCTTTAAGGCCGAGGACCCACCCACCCGCCCTCGGTTGTCATCCTTTCGGCGCGCGGGTATAATGTCGGCGATGTTGCGAGCAAGGAGGCCCAATGGGCGTATGGCTTGAAGGCAAACCCCTGGCGGAAAAGATCAGGGCCGGCGTCAAGGAGGAAGTCGATTTCTTCCGCCAAAAAACAAACAGAGTTCCAGGGCTGACCGGTGTCCTTGTCGGTGAAAACCCCGCTTCCCAGAGCTACTTGAGGATGAAGGAAAAAGCCTGCCAGAGCCTGGGAATCAACGGTCGAATCCTCAGCTTGCCGGCGGATGCCCCGCGCGCCCGGCTCAAGGGCTTGATCGACGGCCTCAACGCCGACGACGGCGTCGACGCCATTCTCGTTCAATTGCCTTTGCCCAAGGGGTTTGACGCCCAGGAGGCGATATCCTGGATCGACCCGGCTAAGGACGTGGACGGCATCCATCCCCAAAACCTGGGCCTTCTCCTTCAGAACCAGCCCTGCTTGCAAGCGTGCACGCCGCTCGGTTGTCTTGAGCTCATCAAATCCACGGGCCAGGGCATCGAGGGAAAAAACGCCGTGATCATAGGCCGCAGCCTCATTGTCGGCAAGCCGTTGGCGGCCATGCTGGTCAATGAAAACGCCACGGTGACAACCTGCCACTCCAAGACCAAGGACCTGGCCGGAACGGCTGCCCGGGCGGATATTCTGGTCGCGGCCATGGGCCGACCCGGATTCGTCGGCCCGGAATTCGTCAAGCCGGGCGCCGTGGTCATTGATGTCGGAAGCAACGCTGTGCAAGACAAGGCCGCGGTCCGGGCGCTGTTCGGAGAGGACGTCAAGCGGCTCAAGGAGATCGACGACAAAGGGTACACTTGGGTGGGGGACGTCCAGCCCGGCGTCATCGACAGAGCCGGCTGGCTGACTCCGTCCCCGGGCGGCGTGGGCCCCCTGACCATCGCCATGCTCATGAAAAATACCCTGCAGGCCTTCAAGATGAGGAAAAACCTGTCCATGCCTTGAAGGGTTGCTTGGCCTTGAAATTTATGGTATAAGAGACGCTCTTAAAGAGAGACAACAATGCCGAAAGTTTGTGAAATCTGTCAGAAAGGGCCCGTTTTCGGGCATAAGCGCAGCCATTCTAACAAGGCGACTCCGAAAAAATGGAAACCCAACCTTCAGCACGTTAAGGCTCAGACCAAAGAGGGCGTCAGGATGATTTGGGCCTGCACCCGCTGTCTCAGGTCAGGGAAGGTTGTAAAGGTTCTTTAGTCCGCTGTCAGTTTCTTTCTACCGAAGATATTCCCGCGATGCGGAGGAGGCGGCCCCGAATATCTTCGAGGTGATCGATGTCCCGGATGACAAGGCTAAACTCGACACGAGCCTTTTTGTCCGCTGATGTTTTAGCTTCGACCCGGGAGATGTTGCCGCCCAACTCGGCTACGGCCGCCGCCATGCCGGCCAGGAGACCGGGCGAATCTTCGGCCTGAATGAGAAGCTTCCCGGAATAGGTCACATCCGGGAGCGTATCCCAGGTTACCTCCACCATCCGCCTTCGGTCCAAAATTTTCTTGGAGACGAGGGGGCACCGGTGAGCGTGAACCGTTATCCCCCTGCCGGCGGTGATGTAGCCGGTGATGGACTCGCCCTTGATCGGGGTGCAGCACTTGGCCAGGCGGACGAGCGTTCCGTCTCCATCCCTGCCCGTCAGACTCAGCCCCTCCTCGGCCTGAGTCTTGATGAGGGTCGTCTCACGATCGCCGGCGCGAGGCGGGAGGATTTTTTTGAGGAATTTTCTGTCGATCACGAGCCGGCCTTGTCCGACGAGCACGTAGAAGTCATCCAGGGTTTTAACCCTGAACGGGATGATGCACGGCAGCCGCTGAAGAAGATATTCGGCCCGGCGATATTCCCCGGGCAGCCCCTGCCATTTAGCCTTGCGATCCCAAAGCTTTTTGCCCAGGGCGCGGTGCTTGACCTTGTCTTTGAGGTTAAGCCAGTGCCGGATGTGGTGGCGGGCGGTGGATGTGAAGGCGATGTTCAACCAGGCGCGCTGGGGAAGCGTGTCCGGCGCGGTCAGAACCTCCACCATATCGCCCGAGCGAAGCACGGTTTTCAGGGGAACAGGTTTGCCGTTGACCCTGGCCCCGGCGCAATGCCGCCCGATTTCGCTGTGGACCTTGAAGGCGAAGTCGAGCACCGAGGCTCCGGCCGGAAGGGTGACGACCCGGCCCTTGGGGGTGAAGACGTTCATCTCTTCGATGATGATGTTGGTTTTAAGATTTTTGAGAAACTCCCGCGGGCTTCTCTGCTCCTCGTACAGCTCGACCAGGTCCCGGAGCCACTGCAGGCGGCGGTCCTCGCGGAGGATCTCCTGGGAATCCCGCTCCTTGTATTTCCAGTGGGCGGCGATTCCGTTTTCGGCCAGGTAATGCATCTCCTGGGTCCGGATTTGAATCTCGAAGGTTTGCTGGTCCTCGGTCAGGATGGTCGTGTGGAGAGCCCGGTAGAGGTTGGGCTTGGGCACGGCGATGAAATCGCGGAAACGCTGAGGGATATGGGTCCATTTTTGGTGGATGAGGTACAGTGCCGAATAGCAGTTTTTGGGAGTGTCGGTGATGAGACGCAAGGCCAGGAAATCAAAGACCTGATCGAAGGCGACGCCCCGGAGCTTCATTTTGTCGTAGATGCTGTAGAGGCGCTTCACCCGGAAGACGATATCCGCGGGAATACCGTTGTCCTGCATCAGGCCCAGCAAGGCCGCCTTCAGCTTGGCCAAATCGGCCTCGGCCCGGTGTCTTTGGGGTTCGACCAGGGCGGAGATGCGGAAAAATTCCTCCGGGTCCACGTAGCGGAAGGCCATATCCTCCAGCCCGGCCTTGAAGCGCCCCATCCCCAGCCGGCCGGCGATGGGCGCGTAAATCTCCAGCGTTTCTTTGGCGATGTTCCGCTGTTGACCCTCGCTCAAAAAATTTAAAGTCTTTAAGTTGTGAACCCGGTCGGCCAGTTTGATGAAAATCACCCGCAGGTCGTCGGTCATGGCCAGGATGATCTTTTGAACGGTCTCGGCTTGCCGGCTCTCGGTCGAGGCCTCCTGGACGCGGCTGATCTTGGTCACGCCTTCCACCAGGTCGAGGACTTCCTGGCCGAAGGCCTTGCGCAGCTCGAGGGGAGTCACCTCCGTATCCTCCAGGACATCGTGAAGGAGTCCGGCGGCCAGCGCCTTGTAATCCATCCGCAGGTCGGCCAGCATGTTGGCCACTTCGAGGGGGTGGCTGAGGTAGGGCTCGCCCGAGCGTCGAAGATGACCCTGGTGGGCGTTGGCGGCGAAAACGTAAGCTTTCTTGAGCAGCCAAATGCCCCGCTCGCTGTACGCCGGGGAGACTTTGTCGAGAATATCGTTGAAGCGAATCATCGCTCTTCGCTCCGTCCGGATCAGCCCGCGGCCGTCCCGGCTTGATTCTCGCGGCGGGCGATCCATCGCACCGCGGCCCGCAGGTTCTGGGCGACGTGGGCGGGCATCGGCCCGGATTCCCGGAGCCGGGCGAGAGTCTTTTTCCCGTGGCCGGTCAGGACGAGGATCGGAACGGCACCGATGGCCAAGCCGAAAAGAATGTCGTTGGAGTTGTCCCCGATCATGTAGGACTTCTTCAAATCGAGACCCAGGGAGGCCGCCGCCCGGCGGGCCAAGCCCGGTTTGGGTTTGCGGCAGGCGCAATCGCGCCGGTATCTCGGGTCGGCCGCCTGAATAAAGTGAGGACAATAGTAGATGCCGTCGAGCCGAGCCCGGCGCCGGCCGAGCGCCGCCTCGAGCCGGCGGTGGATATCCCGCAGCGATGTCTCGGGGATGAGCCCCCGGCCCACACCGGATTGGTTAGTCACGACCACGGCCCGGAATCCAAGGCGGCGGATGTCGCGGATGGCTTCATAAGCGAACGGGTAGATATGGATCTGGCGGTAATCGTGGGGATAGCCGACGTCCTTGTTGATGGTTCCGTCCCGGTCGAGGAAGACCGCCCTGTTTTTCATCGGAGATACGGAAGGGCCGCCTCCAGGACATCTTCCGGCTGGATGGACGTCATGCATTCGTGGGCGTAGGGGCAAGAGCGATAGAGGCAGGGCCAGCAGGCCGCGCCCTTCCAGATGACCGTCGAGGGCGGCTGAAAGGGCCGGGTCACTGCCGGGTCAGTGGGGCCGAATAACCCCACGACCGGCACGGCCAGAGCGTTGGCCATGTGCATGGGGCCCGAGTCGTTGGTGATGAACAGCCGAGCGTGGCTCAGGATTCCCAGGAACTGGCGAAGCGTTGTTTTTCCGGATAGGACGACGGGCGGACGCGGCATGGCCGAGGCCAATCGCTCCGCCAGCTCGGCCTCCTGGGCCGAACCGGTGACGAGTATGAGCGCGTCGGTCTGGCGCTGGAGAAGCGCGGCCAGCCGGGCGAACCGTTCGGCCGGCCAGCGCTTGGCCGGACCGTAAGAGGCCCCGGGGTTGAGCACGACCAAGGGTTTGTTCTGACTCGATTTCAAGCCCAGAGAATCGAGCCTCGCCCGGCCTTCCTTTTTTTCTTTGGGGGAAAGCGTCAGGCGGATGGCGGCCGGCGGCGTCTTCATTCCCAGGCCCCGTATCAGGCGCAAATAGCATTCCGCCTGATGCACGGCTGTTTCCTCCGGATGATGGGGCACGCGGCGCGTCAACAAGAATCGGCGGCCGTCCCGGCTGTAACCCCACCGCTGGGGAATACCGGCCAGGGCGAAGACGAGCGCCGAGCCGAACGAATGGGTCAGGAGAAGCCCGACTTCAAAATCTTCCTGTTTAAGGCGTCGGGCCGAGGCCCTCAGGCCCTTCAGCGACCGGTCGGCAGAAAGGGAGATGACGCCCTCGGCCGGCGTTCCGGAGAGGAAGAGATCCTTGACCCAATCCTCGGCCACGACCCAGACCTCGGCCTGCGGGTGGTTGGCCTTGAGAGCGTGCAGAGCCGGCAGGGCGAGGACGGCATCCCCGATCCAGTTGGGAACGCGAACGGCGATCTTCATCGAGGCGGAGTGTCGTCTAGTCCTTGCCGGACGAGGGCGGAGTGCCGCCGTTTTTCGCGGCGGGCGGCTCGGCGCTCTTGGGTTTATCCTTAACTTCCTCCGTTGAGGATACGCCCTTCGGGGCATAATCGGTGATATACCAGCCCTTGCCCTTGAATCGAATGGCCGGGGCGGAGATCTTTTTTTTCAGCCGGCCCCCGCACTTCGGGCATTTTTTCTTGGGCGGGTCGCCGAACTTGTGAATGATCTCGATTTCATCGCCGCAGTCCCGGCATTGATATTCGTAAATCGGCATTTGATTCCTGTAAAAAAATTATACCACAAGGAATCCCCCGGGGACAGAGCGTCCCGAGATATTGTAAAAGGCCTCAAGACCGGACCGGCCGGGGTAATTTATCGGCCGAAGCTCCAGAAGTCTTGGCTGTGGTGATATTGATATAGGACACGGGCCGATCAGCGAAAAACGATGGCTTCGAAGGTGTAGATTTCTGCACCCCTTTTCCAGGCGCCGGGGCCGAGCCCGGCTTTGAGACAGGCCTCCTCGAGGAACTCGTCGCGCGTCCAGCCGTTGTCGACCGCGACCTGGGGGAGGAGCAGCCCTTTCCGTTCGCCTTGGGCGATGACCAGCCCGTGCTTTCCCACCTGGACGAGCCGATAATCGATGATCCGGGTCAAGGGCGAGAGGACGGAAATCTCGACCTCCAGGTCTTTCAGCTCGGCCTTCGACACGGGATTAAAGCGGCGGTCTTCGAGGGCGGCAAAGTATGAGGCGTGTATGATCGTCTGTTCCAGCGGGTCAATCGGGTCGATGAACCCGATGCAGCCCCGGAGTGTTCCGTTTTTGGTGAGGGTCACGAACGCGCCCTTGGGCACGAGCAAGTTTTCGTTGTCGCTTTTGTACTCAAGCAGCGCGTTGGTCTCGACCGCTTGCTCGACGGCCAGGCGGGCGATGCGGAGGAGCTCGCGTTTTTCGTCGGGCGAAAGACTGAAGGGCGGCTCGCTCCCGGAACGGAGATACAGGGCGGCGGCGAAATAGCCCACGACACCGGTGTCGGGCGCGCCCGCCTCCGAAGAATCCGCGTACCGGAGGACCTTGACCTCGACCGGCCCTTTTTTCTGGGCGTACAGCAAGACGGATAGGACCCCTCCGCCTCCGCACAGGATATTCTCATCCCGCTCGATCTTGCGGAGCAGCGCCCCGGTGGACTGGCTTTTGACCAGGGCGATCGTCGCCGCGTCGAGAACATTGGCCTTCTGCCTTGACAAAAAATGCGACATGTCGGTGGAGGCCACCACCAGGATCTTTTTAGATTTCGAGATCCGGACCAAGACTTCGGCCAGAGACCGGGCCGTGGCGCCGTCCTGTGTTCCCATGATAATCGGCACGATTTTAGCTCGGGGCAGGGTTCTCTGGATGAACGGGACCTGCACTTCCAAGGCATGTTCGGAGGCATGAGCCTTGGGGATGAAACCGAACATCGGTTCTTTCTGAAGAATCCGGACCACATCCTTGTCCACCGCGGCGGCTCCCAGGGGCGTTTCGAGGAAGTCGAAGTCGTCCACGGAGCAACCTTCGAAACCGACATGATGGGCAGGGGCGATAATTATGACGGTCTCGTAGTCGATCCCGGCCGCGGTCGCGTAGGCCTGGCCCGCGATTTCGCCCGAATAGATGTACCCGGCATGGGGGGCGATGATGGCCAGCGGCCTTCGGTTCGAGGCGGGCTTGGAACCGGACCGAAGAAAGGCGTCGATCTGAGCTTCCAACCGGGCCGGGTCGCTGTCGTAAAATTGTCCGGCCCACGCGGGCTTGCGGGTTTGGGAAGCGCCGGACAGGAATGAGGGCGCTAACCCCGCCAGAAGAAAGGCCAGAAGGACTAGGATTTTTGATTTCATGCGAAAATCCTCTGCGGTTTTTCCCGTTTTTTTCATCATAGCCCGACAGTCGGTAAAAATCAAATGAGCCCGACCCGCCTCGCTCAGACTGTGGTCAGACATTTGACTTTTTTCCTCGTTTGAAAGAAAATATATGCGGAAGGCAAGCATGAAAGACTTTTTCAAATCCATCCTGGCTGTAGCCGCAATAACCGCCGCTTTTTTTATGGGATTCCACCTCGGCAAAGAAAAGGAAAAAGAGCGTATTCCGAAATTTCAGCCGGAAGAATCAGACGGGATTCCCGTCGAGTTTTAGCGCTCCCGGTTTTCCCTTCCGCCATCCTAGACGCGCGCCCGCCTGCGGAATGATGGCCCCTCCGGAGTATTTTTTACGATTGACGCTGGGTCGGGGGGGCTCTATAATGGGCACGGATACCGACCATGAATATTGGCATTTATGGACTGCTCATCGTCTTTGCCGCGTTCATTATCCTGCTCATTATCAATCCCAACCTTTCCTGCTTCGGCAAAAGGCTCAAATCGCCGTTCTATCCTCTTTTAAGAAAAAAGAAACTCAGAAAGCGCGCGTACGGCCGCCCCGGGCATCCCGCGGACGGCACGCCGCCCGGCGAGGGGCCGGAAGCCGCCAAGAAGCCCAGCCGGCCCGCCGAGGATTATGGGTTTCATTTGGACGACTAGGCCGGGTTTGGCCGACAGGGGGATAGGTCGGTTGGCGACATAACCGAGGCTCGCCCGCCGCTCCGACAATGAACAAGGGGTTTCGTTTACAGCTTTCGTCGCGAGGGGGGGCGCCGTTTTCCGGCCTCGGGCTCGCAACGGCCGGCCTGATGGCCCTCCTTCTGTGGCCGGGTTGCCGTCCGCCTCAGCCGAGCCTGACGCCCGGAGCCCGCCTGGAAGCCGTCGAAGGCTATGCCTCGCTGGCGATCGACTCCGAACAGGGCCGGGGAAAATCCAAGGTCTCTTTTTTAATCCAGCTCCCGGACCGGGCGCGGATCGACGTCTTCGATGCCCTGGGCCGATCCCTGATCACTCTCATCAGCCGCGACGGCGAATCCTTTTTTGTCCTCGTGCCCAAAAAAGCCTACTGGCGAGGCGGCCGTGACGAAATGATCGAGAAGTTTTTAGGCTTCAGCCTCAGCTTGGAGGAATTGGCCGGCCTTTTGGCCTGGCGTTGGACTTCGCCGCCCGACTCGGCCGGGGCCGTCCGGCCCGGCTGGTCGCTCGCCCGGGACTCCAAAAACCGAGTCGTCGCTGCGGAGCGGAACGATGTGGTATTCGAAGTGAAGGATTTTTTCCCCGGGACATCCACGCCCCACACTCTGACGTTCCGGAGCGATCGGAGCTCGGGCCGTCTTAAGGTTTTCGAAGTCAGGTTCAACGCCTCTCCCGCGCAGGATGCCGCCCCGCTTTGGTTCTTGGAGAGCTTTGAGGTAAAAACCTGGGAGGGAATGGAAAAGCTGCTGGCCGATGAAGCTGAAGTCGTTCGCTAAGATCAACCTGGGCTTGGAGGTCTTGGGCCGGCGGCCCGACGGCTACCATGAGATCCGGACCCTTTTCCAATCCATCGATTTTCATGATGTGCTGGCTTTCGAGCCCGGGGTCGCGGGTACTGTCCGGCTTCAGGGAGACGATCCGGCCATTCCCTGGGACGGGCGCAATTTGATACATCGCGCGGCCCTCTTGATCAAGGAGAAAAGCGGGACAAAAGCCGGAGTCTCGATCCGGGTGACGAAAAGAATCCCGGCCGGCGCCGGCCTGGGCGGCGGCAGTTCCAACGCCGCCGCGACGCTAGCCGGGCTCAATCGCCTTTGGGAAGCGGGCCTGTCCCGGGAAGACCTGATGGACCTGGCCGGACGTCTCGGCTCGGATGTCGCCTATTTTCTCGAGGGAGGGCTCTGCCTGGGCGAGGGCCGGGGGGAGAGGATTTTGCCCTTGCCGGACCTGCCCCGCCTGTTCGGAGTCGTCGTCCTGCCTCCGATCGTAAGCCTGACCGCCGAGGTTTACAGCCGCTATCGGCCGTCCTTGACTTCATGGGGCAAAGACAGTAAAATTAACCGGTTTCTCCAGAGCTTTGAGGTCGGCTCCCTGGAAAACCGCTTGGAACGGACGGTTTTTCGCTTATATCCTCAACTCAAAGATATTAAGCGTTTTTTTCAAAGCCGGGGAGCCGCATTGTCTCTGGTCACCGGCTCCGGCTCGGCCGTGTTCGGACTATTCCGAACGCGGAAGGAGGCGGAGCAAGGATGGACCGAAGCCCAAAAGCGACATCCATCCGTTCTCGTCGAGACGCTGTCTCGGGACGAGTATGGCAAGGGTATGTCTGCTGGGGTGTAGCCAAGCGGTAAGGCAGCGGACTTTGGATCCGCCTACCGGAGGTTCGAATCCTCCCGCCCCAGTTACGAAAAAAAGAATGCTGATCGAACAGAGGAAGTGGTGATGAAAATTTTTGCCGGTTCTTCGAACCCGATCTTGGCCCAGGAGATCGTGCGCTATCTGAAAGCCGACCCCGGCCGCTGCGTCCTGGAGCGGTTCAGCGATGGCGAAATTCATTTCTACATCGATGAGAACGTCCGGGGCGAAGACGTGTTCATCATCCAAACCGGTTCAGCCGACGCCAATTTCCACCTGATGGAGCTGTTCGTCATGATCGACGCCTTCCGCCGGTCATCGGCCGAGCGGATCACCGTGGTCATGCCCTATTACTGCTACGCCCGCCAGGATTGGAAGGACCGGCCGCGGGTGCCCATCTCCGCCCGGCTGGTGGCCGACCTGCTCGAGGCCGCGGGCGCGGACCGGGTCCTGACCATGGACCTCCACTCCCCCCAGATTCAAGGCTTTTTCTCCATTCCCGTGGACAACCTGATTGCCGCCCCGGTTCTGATCAAGCACATCAACGTTTTGAAGCTGGCCAACCCCACGGTCGTATCGCCCGATGCCGGAGGCGTCCAGCGGGCTCGGTTCCTGGCCAAACGGCTGGAGGCCAACTTGGCCATCATCGACAAGCGGCGGCCGTCGGTCAACGTGGCCCAAGTCCTGCATGTCATCGGAGAAGTCAAAGGCAAGGATTGCATCCTGATCGACGATATCGTCGATACGGCCGGCACCCTGGTCCGCAGCGCCGAGGCCCTGATGAAAAAGGGTGCCCGGCGTGTCCTGGCCGCCTGCACCCATCCTGTTCTCTCGGGCCAGGCCGTGGACCGAGTCAGCGATTCGCCCCTGGAATCGCTCGTCGTGTCCAACACCATTCCCCTCACGGAACGCAGCCGCTCCTGCCGCAAGATCGTCGTTCTATCGGTCGCCGAATTGTTCGGAGAGGCCATCCGGCGGATCAACGAAGGCTTGTCCGTGAGTTCGTTATTTGAATAAGGAGGAAAACGCGGCCATGAGTTTAACCATCAAAGCGCAGAAAAGAGAGGCCTTCGGAAAAAATGCGTCCTATCGGATGCGGAGGGAGGGGCGCGTACCGGCCGTCCTGTACGGCCAGGGGCTGGAAACTGTGACCCTGGCCCTGGACAAGAAAGACGTCATCGGCATCCTGAAGTCCGACAGCGGGGAAAACACCCTGTTCAAGGTCGGTATCGAAAGCGAAGTTCGGGACGCCATGATCAAATCCTTGCAGGTTGACCCCGTCTCGGATGAGCTCCTCCACGTGGACCTCATCCACATCTCCATGGACAAGGCCATCCGGGTTTTCGTTCCGGTGTCGCACACGGGCGAGGCCATCGGCGTCAAGGCCGAGGGCGGGTTTGTGGATTTCGTCACCCGCGAGCTCGAAGTCGAATGTCTGCCCAAGGATATTCCCGAGGAAATCCGGGTCGATATCTCCGAGTTGCACCTCCACCAGTCCATCAAAGTTTCGGACATCGCGCCTCCTCCCGGGGTGAAGGTCATCAGCGAACCCCACTCCGTCCTGATCCTCATCCAAATGCCGCATGAAGAAAAGGTCGAGGAGAAGAAAGAGGGCGAGGAAGTCGTCGCGGCCGTCGAGGAGACTAAAGAGCCCGAGCTCATCAAGAAGGAGCGGGTGCCGGCCGAGGATGCGGCGGAGAAGGACAAGGGCAAGGACAAAGACAAGGACAAGGACAAGGGCAAGGACAAGGACAAGGGCAAGGATAAGAAGGAGAAATAATTGTGGGCCGTCGTGGGACTGGGCAATCCCGACCGCAGGTATGCCGGGACTCGTCACAACGCCGGTTTCATGTTCGTCAAGCGATTGGCTAAGGAATTTGGCGTGCGGTTGAAGAAGAGACGGTTCGAGGCTAAGACGGTCGAGGTCGGGCACCAGGGGCAAACCCTGTGGCTCATCCTGCCCCAGACCTACATGAACCGCAGCGGCGCTTCGGTCCGGCAGCTCCTGAGGGAGGCCAGGGTCGAGCCCGAACGCGTGGTCCTGGTTTACGACGACCTCGACATCCCCCTGGGCGAAATTCGCGTTCGGGCTGAAGGCGGGCCGGGAACGCACAAGGGACTGCAGTCGATCATCGACGAGACGGAGACGACCAAGTTCCCGCGCATCCGGCTGGGCATCGGCCCGTTGCCCGAGGGTCAGGACGCGGCCGACTTCGTCCTCTCGGATTTCGGGCCTGAGGATAAGGCTCCTCTCGAGGAGAGTCTGGTGAACGCTCGGGCCGCACTGGAGTTGATCCTGGCCGGCCAGTTGGCCCAGGCCATGAGTCGCTATAATTAATCCTCGGCGGATCGGGCCGAGAACATTATGACCCCTTGCTCCATCCCCAGGGAGGAGGAGCTGCTAAACCATAAGGAGGTTTACGTGAGACTGTACGAGACGGGTTTTTTGATCGCGCCCAACCTGTCCGATGAAGAGGCCGAAAGCCTCATCGGGCAAATGGCCGACATCATCAGCCAGAAAAAGGGGCGGATGATCAAGCAGGAAAAGTGGGGCAAGAGGAAGCTGGCCTACCCCATTAAAAGATTCAACGAAGCCGGCTATGTTTTTTTCACCTACGAAAGCGGGGCGGATGTCCCCCTGGAGCTCGGGCGACGATTCCGGAACATGGAAACCGTGCTCAGGCACCTGACATTGCAGAAGGACCAAAGGGAGAACGTCCGGAACAAGAAGAAAGCCCGGCGGGCGGCCAGCAAGGCCGAGGCCACGGCCGCGGAACCCTCCGCGGAGAAAAGCCCGGCCACCGAGACGGGGTCGACGGGAGAAGCCAATGGATAACCGAGGAAGCAGAGGCCCCGGTCGGGATGAACGCGGAGACCGTCCGGGATTCCGGAAGTATTTTTCGCCCAAGAGGAAGTTCTGCCGGTTTTGTCAGAGGAACATCAAGGACATCGATTATAAAAACGTGGACATTCTGCGCAAGTATGTCCCGGACAGGGGAAAAATTTCTCCCCGCCGGATCACTGGGACCTGTTCCTTTCACCAGCGCAAGCTGGCCACGGCCATCAAGAGAGCGCGGCTGATGGCCCTGCTGAACTACGTCGAAGATTGATGCCGGGCCGAGGAGAGGAACTATCATGAAGGTCATTCTGAAACAGGATGTGGATAACGTCGGCAAGCGGGGCGACATCGTCAACGTCGCCCCGGGGTTCGGCAGGAACTACCTGATCCCCAAGAAACTGGCCACGGCCGTGACGGCCTCCAACCTGAAGATGGTCGAGATCGAGCGCCAGGCCCTGAAAAAACGGCTGGAAAAAGAGAGGGGGTCCTACCAAGACCTGATCCAGAAGCTGAACGCGGTCAATCTCCGCTTTAGCCGCAAGGCCGGGGAGAAGGACATGATCTTCGGCTCGGTCAGTCTGACCGATATCAAGGACGCCCTGGACAAGCTCGGATTCGAGGTGGATAAAAAGAAGATCGTCTTGGATGAACCCATCAAAAGACTCGGCCGCTACACCATCCCCGTAAAAATCTTCCATGAAGACCAGGCCGAGGTGAAGCTGGAAGTCGTCCGGGACGAGGCTGAGGGAACCGAGGACAAAAAGAAGTCTTCGGCCGCCGAGGAGACGAAGGGGGAATAGCGGCCCTGCGCCCGCGGCGGTGAGCCACGGCGTCGCTTTTTCCTCCTCAAGGGAGGGACTGTGGAACTGGATCTCACCTTCCTCAAAAAGGCTCCGCCCCATAGCCTGGAAGCGGAGAGGTCGATCCTGGGGGGGATTCTGGTCAACAACCAGAACCTGAGCGTCGTTCTGTCGGTCATCGGCCCCGAGGATTTTTACCGGGAGGCCCACCGCCAAATCCTGGACAAGATCATCCTCCTCGTCGATAAAGGGGTGCCCGTCGACCTGCTGTCGCTCACCGAGGCCCTGCGGCGGGACGGTCTGCTGGAGGAGGTGGGCGGAGCCTCTTACCTGGCCTCGCTCATGGACGGGGTTCCCCGGAGCCTCAACGTCGGCTATCATGCCCAGGTCGTCAAAGAAAAATCCCTTCTGCGCCGGCTGATCGCCTCCTCGATGAGGATCATGACCTCAAGCTACGAGGATCACGACGAGCCCGACGCCATCCTGGACGAGGCCCAGAGCGCCATCATCGACCTGGCCGAGCAGAGGACCAAGACGGGTTTTATCCCCATGGGCCAGCTCGTGCCCGCCACCCTGGAAACCCTGGAGATCATGGCCAAGCGCCGCGATTTCATCACCGGCGTCCCCTCGGGCTTCACCGACCTGGATAAAATCACCTCCGGCTTTCACCGCGGGGAATTCATCGTCGTCGCCGCCCGACCCTCGATGGGCAAGACGGCGCTGTGCCTGAACGTCGCCGAGCACGTCGGGCTCCGGACTCCGAACGCCGTGGGCTTTTTCTCCATGGAAATGTCGCTGGAACAGCTGACCATCCGCATGCTGTGCGCCGACGCCAAGGTCGACCTGCAGAAGATCCGCGGCGGATTGATCAGCGGACGCGACATGGAAAAAATCAAGCTCAGCGCCGAGGTCCTGGCCCCGGCCCGCATCTATCTGGACGAGACTCCCGGCCTGACGGTCCTGGAGATGAAGGCCAAGGCCCGCCGGCTCAAGATGGAGGGCAACCTGGACATCCTGTTCGTGGACTACATGCAGTTGATGCGGACCAGCCAGCGCTTCGAGAATCGAAACCAGGAAATGTCCTTCATTTCCCGGTCGATGAAAGAGTTGGCCAAGGAACTGCAGATTCCGGTGGTGGGCATTTCCCAATTGAGCCGCGCTCCGGAAAAAGGACGCAAGGAACCGCGGCCCATCCTGTCGGACCTCAGGGAGTCGGGGGCCATCGAGCAGGACGCTGACGTGGTCATCTTCATCTACCGCCCGGAAGTCTACATCAAAAGCGACGAGGCCGAAAAAACCAAAGCCAAAGGCCTGGCCGAGGTCGATGTGGCTAAACAGCGCAACGGCCCGACCGGCACGGCCCAGCTCGTATTTTTCGACAGATACACCCTGTTCGCCAACCGGGAATACACTCAGCCCGAGGAGTAGGATGGACGCCAAACGCAGGCGATTCCTTCTGCTGGCCTTTGCGGAGCAGTTGGGCGAAGTGGGCCTGCTCCTGTCCAAGACGCTGCGCAATATGTTCCGCCGGCCCTGGGAAATGAAAATTTTTGTCAATCAGCTGGAGGAGATCGGAGTCCGGACGCTCCCCGTCGTTTCTCTGACCGCGGCCTTCGGCGGCCTGGTCTTCGGCCTGCAAACGTACATCGGTTTTCACCGCTACGTCGGACAGGGGTCCGAAGCCTACGGCGGGCCCATCATTTCGCTGGGATTGTCCAAGGAGCTCATCCCCATCCTGGTGGGCTTGATGGTCGCGGGCCGGGTGGGGTCGGCCATGACGGCCGAGATCGGAACGATGAAGATCACCGAACAGATCGACGCCCTGTTCACCCTGGGGGCCGACCCCAACAAATACCTGGTCGTCCCCAGGACCGCGGCTTCGATCCTCATGCTCCCCTGTCTGACGCTCTACGGCGACATGATCGGCATCGCCTGCGGCTTCTTCTACAACGTGGGACTAATGGGTGTCAATCGAGTGGTTTATCTCCGAAACACCTTGCTCTACCTCGAGCTGTGGGACGTGGCCAGCGGACTGATCAAAGCGGCCGTTTTCGGCCTGGTCATCGCCGTCGTCGGCTGCTGGCAGGGCCTCAAGACCGAAGGCGGAGCCGAGGGGGTGGGCCGGGCCACGACTCGGACCGTGGTCATCGCCAGCATCTCCATCCTCATCCTGAATTTTTTCCTGAGCAAAGCCCTGCCCGCGAGCTTGAGCCGATGATTCGAATCGTCGACGTTCACAAGGCCTTCGGGGATAACAAAGTCCTTCGGGGCGTCGACCTGAGCATCGAAACGGGTCAAACCATGGTCATCATCGGCCAGAGCGGTTCGGGCAAGAGCGTCCTGCTCAAGCACCTGATCGGCCTGATCACGCCCGACCGGGGGCAGATCTTCCTGGACGGGATGGAAATCACCCGGCTCAAGGACGACGAGCTGCAGAAGGTGACCCGGAAAGTGGGGATGGTGTTCCAGGGCGCCGCCCTGTTCGATTCCATGAACGTCTTTGAGAACGTCCGGTTCGGCCTGACGCGGCAGACCCGCTGCGCCGCCGAAAATATTCCGAAAATCGTTAAGGACAGCCTGGCCAAGGTCGGCCTCAGCGGCGTCGATCACCTCATGCCCTATGAGCTGAGCGGCGGGATGAAAAAGCGGGTGGGCTTGGCCCGGGCCATCGCCTACAAACCGGAGATCATTCTCTACGATGAGCCCTCGACGGGCATCGACCCCATCCGGGCCGACGCCATCAACGGGCTGATCAACCAAACGAAAAAAGACCTGCAGGTAACGTCGGTCATCATCACCCACGACATCGTCAGCGCCTATAAAGTGGCCGATACTATAGCCATGCTCTACCAAGGCCGCATCATCGAACAAGGGACGCCCGAGGAAATTCGGAAATCTCGGAATCCGGTCGTGCAGCAGTTCATCAGCGGACGGGCGGAGGGGCCGATTAAAACCTACTAGACGGAAGAGAGACGCCATGACGCAACGCATGAGAATCGGGGTCTTTTTGGGCGGTGTCCTGTTGTTGATGGCCGTTTTAGTCTTCATCGTCGGCGATCTGGGCCGCCTGTTCAGGCCCGCCGGTTATTCGATCTCTGCGTCCTTCAGCACGGTGGCCGGCCTGGACAAAAACGCCACGGTTCGTCTGTCCGGCGTAAAAATCGGCTACGTCCGGGACATCCGCCTGGAGGGCCGCCGGCCCCGGGTGGAGATGATCCTCGACCCCTGGGCCAAAGTTCCCGTGGGTTCCAAGGCCACCCTGTCATCCCTCGGCCTGCTGGGGGAAAAATACGTCGAGATTCTACCCGGCCCGGAAACGTCTCTTGTTGCGGCCGGAGGGTCGATCGAATCTCTGGCTTCGGTCAGTTTCGACCAGCTCGGCACCCTGATCATGTCCATCGGCGATGAAGTGAAGGGCGTGAGCGGCCGGGTTCAGAGGTTTCTGGGCGAGGATAACGAAGCCCGGTTGCGGGAGACTTTGGATAACTTGTCCCGGGCCAGCCAGGGACTGAATGATTTCCTCCGGGCGAACCGCGACGGGCTCGACGACAGCGTCCGGGCCGCGGCCAAGGCCTTCCGCGATTTCGACCGGGATGTGAAGAGCGTGGCCGACAGCCTGAACGCCGCGGCCCAGTCCGTGACCGCCTTGGTGGACGGCAACCGGCAAAGCGTCCAGGACGACCTGGAGAGGATGAAGAGCATCCTGGAGCAAATGAACGACGCGGTCAAGCGGTTGAACGGCATTCTGCAGAAGACGGAAAAAGGCGAGGGCAGTTTGGGAAAGCTCCTGACCCGGCCCGAACTTTACGACCGGGCCAAGGAAGCGGTCGACGACCTGAGATCCGCGGTCCGTCCCCTGGCGGCTCTTCGCTTGGGCGCCGATGTCCGGGCGGAATATTATCCGCGGAGCGAATTGTGGAAAGGAACCCTGACCTTTAACGCCGGGCTCGCCTCCGGGCCGATGGTCCGGGCTCAGATCGTCCGCGATCCCCGGCAGGAACGATTCACCTATTCGCTGCAGGGAGGCCGCCGCTGGGGCTCGTTCGCCCCGCGCCTGGGAATCATCGAGTCCGATTTCGGGCTGGGCCTGGACTTCTACGCCTGGCGCGATCGGCTGCAGCTCAGCCTGGACGGCTATGGTTTGAACCGGGACGCCGGGCCGCGTCTTCGCCTGTCCTCGCGCTTTTTCCCGGATCAGCATTTCTTCTTGACATTGGGCTTGGACGATTTGATCCAGGAGAAACAGCGGGAGCTGTACTTCGGCCTGGGGGTGGCGATTCAATGAAAGACAAGTCCGTCTTCATCTGCCAGAACTGCGGGGCGCACTCGCCCAAATGGCTGGGCCGGTGTCCCCAGTGCGGAGAGTGGGAGACGTTCGTCGAAGAAGTCGAGGATAGTCCCGCGTCCTCGACCGAGACGGCTTTTCTTCCGTCCGAACCGCTCCTGTTCAAAGACATAAAAGAAATCCGGAACCAGAGGATCAACATCTCCCTCGAGGAGTTCAACAACGTCCTGGGCGGGGGGGTGGTCCTGGGGTCGCTGGTCCTGATCGGCGGCGAGCCCGGAATCGGCAAGTCCACTCTTCTCCTTCAAGTGTCCCGGGATTTCGCCCGCGTCGGAGAGAAGGTCCTCTACGTATCGGGCGAGGAATCGTTGGAACAGATCAAGATTCGGGGAGACAGGATCGGGATAGGACCGGGCGAGCTCTATCTCCTGGCCGAGACGAACCTCGAACGGATCCTGTCCCAGGCCGAGAAGCTTCAGCCTCGGATTTTCATCCTGGATTCGATCCAGACCGTTTTTTCCTCGAAACTCAACTCCAGCCCGGGCACGATCAGCCAGGTGCGAGAGGTGGCTAACCAGGTTTTCCGCTTCGCCAAAAAAAATCAGGTCTCCTCGTTTCTCATCGGGCACATCACTAAGGAGGGGTCGCTGGCCGGACCCAAGTCCCTGGAACACATCGTCGACGTCGTCCTCCTGTTCGAGGGCGAGCGAGACCATAGCTATCGCGTCTTGCGGGCTTTGAAAAACCGGTACGGCCCCGTGTCGGAGCTGGCGGTCTTTGAGATGAACTCCGCCGGGCTGCAGGCCATCGCCAACCCCTCGGCCTTTTTCCTTCGGGAACGTCCGGCCGACGAGCCGGGAAGCGTCGTGGTCAGCACCATCAAGGGCTCCCGGCCGCTCTTGGTTGAGATTCAGTCCCTGGTCTCGGATACGCTGTTCGCCGGGAACCCGCGCCGGATGACGGTCGGTCTCGACCATTTCCGCACGGCCATGCTCCTGGCCCTGGTGGAAAAGCGGCTGGGGTATCACTTCGGGGGACAGGATATATATCTAAACGTGGCCGGCGGGCTGCAGGTCGAGGAGCCGGCCGCGGACCTGGGAGTCATCGCTGCCGTAGTCTCGGGCCTGAAGAACAAAGCGGTTCCCCGCAACGTCGCCGTGTTTGGCGAGGTGGGGCTCGGCGGCGAGATCCGCTCGGTGAGCCTGCCGCTGGCCCGGGTCAAGGAAGCCCAGTCCTTGGGGTTCGAAACGGTGATCCTCCCTCAGGGCAACGCAGCCGGCCTGGAGAAGGACAAACCCGACGGCATTCATCTGCTGGGCGTGGAGAACGTCCGGAACGCAATCAAAATATTGTTTTAAGGATGGCGGCCATGATCCTCTGGATATTTCGATTTATCGTTCTCGCCCTCCTGGCGACGGCCGGGTACTTTTTTCCCTTTTTCTCTCTACGGCCGGAAGTCAGCGCCGCCGCGGCCGGGGTTCTGGCCCTGGGCATCATGGTCCTGGAAATCAGGATTCGGAAGGCCCAGTTCAAGGCGGTCTGGGCTCCGGCCGCGGGGGCCTTGACCGGGGTCGTGCTGGGCTGGGGCCTGGGGGCGATCTACAACTCGATCAGCAGCGACCGTCCCACGGCCGTCTTCATCCGCGTTTTTTTCCTGGTCATCACGCCTTACATCGGTTTTCTGTTGGGCTGGAGAAAGCCGGATGGACTCAACCCCGCGCGCCTTCTGGGTTTGTTCCGGGAAAAGGGCGTCGGCCGGAGCACCAAGATCCTCGACACCAGCGTCATCATCGACGGCCGGATCACCGACCTGTGCGACACGGCCTTTGTGGAGGGCCCCCTGATCGTGCCCCAGTTCATCCTGAGGGAGCTGCAGCTCGTGGCGGATTCCGCGGACGCGCTGAAGCGCCAGCGGGGCCGGCGAGGGCTGGACGTCCTGGACCACCTTCAAAAATCCTCCCAGGTGTCGGTCGTGATCTCGGACCTGGACTTCCCCGATGTGAGGGATGTGGATTCCAAAGTCATTGAGATGGCCAAGCGGTTGGAGGCCAAGATCGTGACCAACGACCTCAACCTCAACAAGGTGGCCAGGCTCCAGGGCATCTCCGTTCTCAACATCAACGAGTTGGCCAATGCCCTCAAGCCTATCGTCCTGCCCGGCGAAACCATGCGGGTTTACATCCTCAAGGAGGGCAAGGAAAAGGACCAGGGCGTGGCCTACCTGGACGATGGGACGATGGTCGTCGTGGACAACTCGCGGAAGATGATCGGCCAGAATATCGACGTGACCGTGACCTCGGTGCTCCAGACCACGGTGGGCAAGATGATCTTCGGCCGATACAACCAGAATTAGCGATGGCCAGCGTCTCAGCGATCATCGTGGCCGCCGGACGGGGCCGGCGGTTCGGCTCGGCCAAGCAATTCGCCAACTTGAAGGGCATGCCCCTGGTTTACTGGTGCTTGGAGCGCTTTGAAAAGCATCCCGAGGTGGATCACCTTGTGCTTGTGCTTCCCCCCGGTGAAGAGAAGGAGACCTATCTGCGGCGTTATAAAAAGCTGACGGCGGTCGTATCCGGCGGCCCGGAACGCCAGGATTCGGTCTGGAACGGCTTCCAGAAGATCGTCCCGGATGAAACCGGGGTCGTCCTGGTTCATGACGGGGTGAGGCCGCTCCTCGGCGAAGGGTTGATCACCCGGGTTGTCCAGGCCGCCCGCGAGGCGGGCGCCGCCGTGCCGGGGCTGGCTTCCGAGGAGACGATCAAGGAAGCCCGGGGCCGGGAGGTAATCAAAACCTACGACCGGCACAGCCTCTTTCGAATCCAGACGCCCCAGGGATTTTCCTACCCGGTCTTGAAAGAGGCTTTGGAAAGCGCGGCGCGGGACAAGTTTTATGGAACGGACGAGGCCCTGCTCGTCGAGCGCCTGGGGAAAAGGGTCATTTTAGTCGAGGGCGACTTCAAGAATATCAAGATCACCAACCCCTCGGACCTGAGGGTAGCGGAGGCTTTGCTTGAAATATAAAGTCGGCATAGGCTACGACATTCATCGACTGGTGAAGCGGCGGATGCTTTTTTTGGGAGGCATCGAGGTGCCGTTTAGGAAAGGCTTGCTCGGCCATTCGGACGGCGACTGCCTTATTCACGCCGTCATCGACGCCCTCTTGGGCGCGATGGGCCAGGGCGATATCGGCCGCGTTTTTCCCGATACCGACCCGAAGTATGAAGGCTGCCGAAGCACCGAGCTCCTCAGGGAGATCGCCGCCCGGTTGAAGAAACAACGAATGACCGTGGTCAACATCGATGCCGTCATCATCGCCCAGCAACCCCAGCTGAGCCCTTTTATAGATAATATGAAGAACGCCCTGGCGGCCGTGCTCAAGATCGATGCCGAGGACCTGGGCCTCAAAGCGAAAACCAACGAGGGCTTGGGCGAGGTCGGCCGAGGCCGGGCCATTGCCGCCTGGGCCGCCGTCTTACTAAAAAAATAGCGTTTGCCCGAGGACGCGGCCGGACGGCCGGGGCTTCGGCCTTCATCTTTGACGGGGGGGCTCAGGGGCGTCCTCCCGTCTCCAGAAAAAACACGTGCGGGAAGTTCTTGTTCGAAATTACGTCAAAAGGGTGTATTTCAAATTAAATGAAGACATGAGGAGATGTCCATGAAAAAGGCTTTTTTGTTCGCGACGATCATCACCCTGGCCTCGGTTTTAGGGCTGGCCCAAGCAGTCAAAACCGCAGACGTCAATGGCGACTGGGAAATCACGATAACGACGCCCCGCGGCGACCGAATGTCCACGATGACCATTGTCCAGGATGGAGAGAAGCTCAAAATCACCATGATCAGCCCCCGCGGCGATTCGACCGGGGACGGCACGATCAAGGGCAACGATATCGAGTGGTCGGTCACCCGGACGACCCCCCAGGGCGAAATGACCTTGACCTATAAGGGAAAAACGAGCGGCGATTCCATGTCCGGAGACGTCCAGATGGGCGATTTTGGAAATACGACCTGGAAGGCCACCCGCAAAAAGGCCTGACCCCCGAGACCCTCAAATCCTGTTGTTTTTCAAATGGCCGGGCAGTTTCCTGCAAAAAGTCCGTCCGGAGCCTTAGGGAGACGAGGGGGTTTTAATTCTTCCCTGCAACTTTTATCGATGATAAAATGTTGACACAACAACGGAAGAATTTCCCCCAGCCTCCGTCTAATAGTGTCAGGAGGCAAAGGCCTTGAATAACGATGGAAGAGAAAGAACTTGTCCGGCTCTCCCAGCGGGGAGATAAGGAGTCCTTTAGCCTCCTGGTGAAAAGGTACGAGACAAAAGTGCACCATTTAGCTTTTCAGTTCACTCGAAACAATGCCGTGTCCGACGACCTGGCCCAGGAGATTTTCATCAAGGCCTATTTCGGCCTGCCAAAATTCAAGGGGCAGTCGGGGTTCGGCACCTGGCTCTACCGTATCGGAGTGAACCATATCAAGGATTATTTGCGGAAAAAGCCCAAGGAGCTTTCTTTGGAAGTCGTGCCCGAAGACATGTCCGGCCGGCCCGACACAGCAACCCGGGAACAAGAAGCCCGGGACGATGCTCACCGCCGGTCGGCGGTCAGGGCCTGTCTCCAGGCGATGCCGTCCAATCATCGGATCATCCTCACCCTCAGGGATATCGAGGGATTGTCCTACGACGAGGTCGCAAGGACTTTAAGGATTTCGCCCGGCACCGTGGATTCACGGCTTTTCCGGGCCAGGCAAATGCTCCGGAAACAAGTCGTCGCTTTCCTGGAAAAGGAAGGGAGGGCCTTATGAAATGCCGCAACGCTGAAAGGCTGATGGTGCGGGCCAAGGACTCGGTCCTGGCCGCTTCGGAGAAGGATTCGCTCGATGGGCATCTCAGGCAATGTCCCCGCTGCCGCCGGGTAAGCGGGGAGTACCGGGACTTGTTCCAGGCCTTGCTCCCCGTTGAATCGCCCCAACCCGGGGCTTATTCCTGGGTGAGGCTCAAGGCCAAGATCGAGGAGCGCGAAGCCGCGGCCGTCAAGCCGCTCTATGAAAAATGGGCCCTCAAAGTCATCCCGGCCGCCGTGGCCCTGGCCTTGTTGATAGGGAGCGCTTCCTTATTGTTCAGGGCCTCTCAACCTTTGCAGGCCAGCTCCACCGAGGAGCTGATACTGAGCAACACCAACCCTCTCGTCGAGGCTCAGACCATCCTGGAACAGAAGCGGCTCGAGGATAAGGGCATGATGCTGATCTTCGCTTCGAACGAAGTCGGCGCGTTGGAGAGGAGATAACGGCCATGAAGAATAAGGGGCTGTTTTGGATGGTTTTATCGGCGGTCATCGTTTTTCTAGCCGGCGCCGTGAGCGGCGTGTTCATCGACCGGCATTTTCTATCCCGGCCGCACGGGCAAAGCGGACACGGCGGCGCGCCCTCCATCGAGGGCATGGCCCGCGATCTCGGCCTGACGGTCGAACAGCAGGAAAAGATCAAGGAAATCTTCCGCACGAGTGAAGAGCGTTTCAAGGAACTGCGCGGAGAAATGCACCAGCACCTCGGCGCCATCCGGGAACAGATAAAAAAAGAAATCGATAGCGTTTTGACTCAGGAGCAGCGTCTAAAATTCGAGGCCATGATTCAAGAGCATGTCGCCTCAAGGCAGAGAGAATCGAATGCCGGGCGCAGAGATAATCAAAGCCCTCGCTCGAGGGAGAACTAAGGAGCACCAGCATGAAGAACAAGAAACTTCTCTTCGGCGGCATAGCCCTCGTGGTTATTGTCGTCATCGTCCTCTGGCTCACGGTCTTTCACAAGAGCGCGAGCGCTCCAGTCGCGTTTAAGACCGAAGCCGTCACCCGGGGCGACATCGAAGCCCTGGTGGTCGCTTCGGGGACCCTCAACCCGGTCGACCTCATCGATGTCGGGACCCAGGTCTCGGGCCGAATTGCCAAGATCAACGTGGATTTCAACTCTCCGGTCAAAGCCGGACAGGTCGTGGCCGAGCTCGACCAGGCGACCTATCTCACCAAGTTGAAACAGAATGAGGCCAACTACAAAACCGCCGTGGCGGCCCTGGACCGGGCCAGAGTGACGGAGGAAAACTCCAAAAGGAAATATGACCGGTCCTTGTCCCTGTTCGCCAAGAACCTGATTTCCTTCGAAGAAAAGGACGCCGCGGAGATGAACTACCTGAACGCCAAGTCCGACGTCAAATCGGCCGAGGCCCGGGTGGACCAAGCCAAGTCCCAGGTCGACGCCAGTCAGGTCGACTTGGATTACACCGTCATCAAATCGCCCATCGACGGCGTAGTGATCGCCCGGAAGATCAACATCGGCCAGACCGTGGCCAGCTCGTTCACGGCCCCCGTCCTGTTCCAGGTGGCCAACGACCTGAGCAAGATGCTGGTCGAATGCAGCATCGACGAGGCCGACATCGGGAGGGTCAAGGAGGGCCAGCAGGTGAGGTTTACGGTGGACGCCTTCCCCAACGACACCTTTATCGGAGAAGTCACGCAGGTCCGCTACTCGCCGACCGTGACCTCGAACGTGGTCACCTACACGGCCATCGTCACCGTTAGCAATCCTGAATTAAAACTGCGTCCGGGGTTGACCGCCACGGCCTCCATCGTCACCGGCCAGGCCCAGAACGCCCTCAAGGTGCCCAACGCCGCCCTCAGGTTTACCCCCAGCCTCTCGGCCGAGGAAATGCAGAAGATCATGAAGGCCTCCTTTGATTCGATGAAGGCCCAGACAGGAGGCTCCGCTCCAGGCAAGCCGAGCCAGAGCAACGGCCAGGGAAACGCTTCGTCCGGAGTTAAGGCGAAAGACGGCCAGCCGGCGGCGGGCTCTCAGGCGCAGGGCGGCGACTCCCATGCCGCTGTCCAGGGAACGTCGCAAATGCGGCAAGGAGGCACCCGGCGGCAAATGGCCCGAGTCTGGATTTTGGACGACAAAGGCCAGCTCAAACCCATTTTCCTCAGAACAGGCGTCACGGATAACAGCTTCACCCAGGTCATTTGGGGCGCTTTGAAGGAGGGCGAACTCGTCATCACCGGCAGCAACAGCACCAACACGGCTTTCGGCCCCGGCAATCCCATGAGGATGCTCACCGGCCGGTAACGGCTCAACGTCTCTCAAAGGGGATATGCCATGCGCGATAACATCATCATCAAGCTGGAGAACGTCGGCCGCACCTATGAAGTCGGAGAAACAGAGGTCCGGGCGCTGGAGAATGTCAATCAGACCATTCAAGAAGGCGAAATGGTGGCCATTATGGGGCCTTCGGGGTCCGGCAAATCCACCCTGATGAACATCCTCGGCTGTTTGGACAAACCCACCACGGGGAAATACATTTTGGACGGCCAGGAGGTATCCAAGCTGGACCGGAATAAGCTGGCCCTGGTTCGGAACAAGAAGATCGGTTTCGTCTTCCAAAGCTTCAACCTGCTCTCCCGGACGACGGCCCTGGAAAATACCGAGCTGCCGTTGCTCTATTCCCTGCACCTGCCGCACAAGGACCACCGGGAACTGGCCATGAAGGCCTTGAGCATGGTCGGGCTGGCGGGACGGGAGATGCACAAGACCAACCAGCTGTCGGGCGGCGAGCAGCAACGGGTGGCCATCGCCCGGGCCCTGGTCAACAAGCCGTCCATTATTCTGGCGGATGAGCCGACCGGAAACCTGGACTCGAAGACCGGGGAAGAGATCATGAAGATCTTTTATACGCTCAACAAGGATAAGAACATCACCATCATCCTTGTCACCCATGATCCCGACGTAGCGGCCCTGGCGCGAAGGTTCATCCATCTCAAGGACGGCCATGTCGTTAAGGAAGCGAAGTCATGAACATTATGAGAATCGGAAAGGTTTCTTTAAGGGCTTTGAACCGCAACAAGATGCGGTCTTTTCTGACGGCCCTGGGGATTATCATCGGAGTGGGGGCGGTCATCGCCATGGTCAGCATCGGCCAGGGCGCTAAAGCGGCCGTCGAGGCCCGGTTTAACGCCATGGGCACCAACCTGCTTTTTGTCCGTGCCGGGAGCCACAGCCGCGGGGGCGTACACGGCGCGGAGGGCACCTACCAGGACCTCAAGCCGGAAGACGCCGACGCCATTCTGGCCAAATGCGACGCCGTCAAATATGTTTCTCCCTCGGTCCAGAGCCGGGCCCAAGTCGTGTTCGGCAACAAGAACTGGAATACCTCCATCCAGGGCGCCAGCGACAAGTATCCCCTCATTCGGAACTGGGAACTGACCGCCGGGCAGTTTTTCGATGAAGGCCAGGTCAAGGCCGCGGCCAAGGTCTGTGTCCTGGGCAGCGAGGTCAAGAAGAATCTGTTCGAAGTCGATGACCCGATCGGCCAAGTCATCCGCGTCAACAAGATCCCCTTCCGCGTGCTGGGTGTCTTGAAGTCCATGGGCGAATCGGGCGGTTTTTTCAACCGGGACGACATGATCGTGGCGCCCTACACCACCGTTCAAAAAAAGCTGCTGGGCATCGACAACATCTACTCCATCGACATCTCGGCCGAGTCCGCGAGCAAAACGGGCGAGGCCCAAAGGCAGATCGCAGACCTGATGCGCGTGAGGCACAAGATCGCGCCCGGGGCCGACGACGACTTTGAGGTGCGCAACGTGTCCGACATCGCCGAGAGCGCGGCCCAATCGACCCAGATCCTGACCAACCTTCTGGGAGGCATTGCTTTTGTTTCACTCCTGGTGGGCGGCATCGGCATCATGAACATCATGCTGGTCTCGGTGACCGAGCGCATTCGGGAGATCGGCATCCGGATGTCCGTGGGGGCCAGGGAAAAAGACATCCTCCTGCAATTCCTGACCGAGGCCGTGGTCTTGAGCGTCATCGGCGGGATTCTGGGAATCGCCCTGGGGGTGGGCGCGTCCCAGCTCCTGGCCAAGGTGGGCGGCTGGAGGACGATCGTGTCTTCGTCGTCCATCCTGGTGGCCTTCCTGTTTTCTGCCACGGTGGGCGTCGTGTTCGGATTCTATCCGGCCCGCAAGGCGTCCAAGCTGGACCCGATCGAAGCTCTCCGCTACGAATAAGGAGCGGGCGTCCCCTCGAACGTGAACAACCCAATGGAGAGAGCCGAGAAACAGTAGTCTATGGATAGACGATCAAGGAGAATGGTTATGATCAAAAGAACCCTAGTTTTAGCGGCCGTTACGATACTAGGCCTGGCGGCCCTCCTGCCGGCCGGGGCTCAAACTTCCCAGCCCCAGGATCAAAAATCCCTGCCGTTGTCCCTTGAGGATTGCATTATTAAGGCCATGAAAAATAACCTCGCCCTGGCGGTCGAGGTGTTGAATCCCGAACAGTCCGACCTGGCCATTTCCCTGGCCAAGGAACAGTTCATCCCCAGTCTGTCCTTCGGCTACACCAAGAGGAGCACGGCCTCCGCCTCCTATTCCTTCCTCGATTCCCAGGGTACGACGACTCAGGCTCGCGGCGATTATTCCGCGCAAGTCAGCCAAAGCCTTCCCTTCGGGGGCGCTCTCCTGGCCTCCTTGACCTCCTACAGCCTCGACACCAACGCCAATTTTCAAACGATCAACCCCCGCTACGGCACGACCCTGACCTTCAATTTTTCGCAGCCGCTGCTAAAAAATTTCGGCCTGAGGATCGCGGGGCGGAGCATCATCGTCGCCCAGAACAATCGGGACATCTCCGAATTTCAGTTCATAAAATTCCTTCAGGATAAAATTTATGAGGTCGTCCAGGACTACTGGAACCTGGTTTATGCCATCGAAAACCTCAAAGTCCAGCAGCAATCGCTCCAGCTGGCCAGGGAGCTCCTGGAAAAGAACAAGCGATCGGTCGAGATCGGGACGATGGCCCCCATCGACATCCTGAGCGCCGAGGCCGAGGTGGCCGCCCGCGAAGCGGATATCCTGGGCGGCGAAGCCTTGCTGAACAACAGCGAAGACATTCTGCGAACCGTGATTAACCTCCCGGCGGACCTCCCCGACGCGGCCAATATCCGGATTATCCCCTCCAGCTCGCCGGCGAGCGAGGGCCTGGAAGTCAGCCTGGAGGCGGCGCTCCAGCTGGCCAAGGACAATCGGCCGGACTTGGCGGCGACCCGGGTGGACATCCAGACCAAGCAATTCGACCTGACCTATGCCCGAAACCAGATCCTTCCCGACCTGAGTCTGAATGCCCAGTACTGGAGCCCGGGAGTCTCAGGAACCCAGGTGCTCTATCTCAACAACAATCCCTTGACCGGGGTTATCGTCGGGACGATTCCGGGCGGCTCTACGGCATCGTTCAAAGATACGTTCAATTTCAAGTACAACAACTGGTCCGTGGGCCTGACCCTGACCCTGCCCCTGAGCACTGTATTTTCGCGCGCTCAGGCGGCGGAAGCCAAGGTCAGCCTCAACCAGTCTCTGCTCAGCCTAAAAAATCAGGAGCAACAGCTCGAGCTCGAACTCGGAACCGCGGTGCGGGCCGTTAAAACGAACTACCAGCGAGTCAAAGCCTACAGGGTATCCCGCGAGCTGGCCCAAAAAACGCTTGAAGCCGAGCAGGAGAAGCTCAAAGTCGGGCTATCCACAAATTATTTTATCCTTCAATACCAGAGAGATTTGACCAATCAGCTGTCTTTGGAGCTCAAAGCCGTCATCGACTACAACCTGGCGCTGGCCAGCCTGGAAAAAGCCGAAGGCGTAAGCCTGAAAAATAAGAACATTGAAACGACTCCGTGGCTGAAGCGATAAAACGAGCGCCGAACCGATTGCCGCAGTCCGCCGCACAACGGATTTATCTTAAAAGCGCGGCTTTTCCCCGGATTCTCTCCCGGCTCGGGGCGGGCTTGCCAAGGGGATGAACCGCGGATTAAGATGATGACGCGTGAGAGGAATCTCTACCAACGGCCCGGGTATCCAGCTATGACTTCTGACCGCCTGAAGCCCAGACCGGCCCGCACGGGTTTGGCCGTCCTCATTGTTTTTATCCTGTCCTTCGCCTCCTGCGCTCGGACCGTCCGGAGCGTGATCATCCTCTGCGCCGGCGACAGTCTCACCGAACAAGGCTATCCCCGTTTCCTCCAGAGAATCATGCGGCGCGAGGGGATCACAGCCCGGGTTCTGAACTACGGCCGAAGCGGGTTCACCTCGGGCCAGTACCTCCGCTATGCGAGGGACAGAACGAACGAACTGTCCTCCTGCCGTCCGGATTACATTCTCCTCCAGCTGGGGACCAATGACGTGCGCTTGGATGGGGACCGGACCCCCACCGCTCGTTTCGAGCAGAACATGAAAGACATCATCGCCCTTTTTCGGGATTTCCGGACCCGGCAGGATCGGCCTTCCCTTATTTTTCTGGCGGCTATTCCTCCGGTGCCGGAGAATTCAGCCTATCCCTTCTCGGCGGAGTCCTCGCGTCGGGTCAGGGATGAAATCAACCCGGTCCTGAAGCGCCTGGCTCAGGAGGCCGCGGTTCCTCTGGTGGACAATTATGCCTTGTTCGACAGGCTTCCCCGGCTTCTGCCGGATATCCACCCCTCGGAGGAGGGCTACCGGGAATTGGCCATGAGTTGGTACCGGGCCTTGGGACCGTACCTGCCCCGGGGGCGATAGCTTGGCCGGTTTCCTTGCCACGGGCGAGAAAAGGTGATACTATAATTCCAAGATTTTATCTTAGCAAATCCCTGGTTTGGGGAGACACAACCATGAACCGAAAACTCATCCGGCCGAATCTTTCCGAGATAAAAGACAAAATGAAGAACGACCCGGTCAAAAAGCGGATGCATCCGCCCTCGGACACGGCTGCCGAAAACTACTACTACCTCAAACAGATGAATAAAAAAACCCTGGTGGCCGTTGTCCTGACCGACGGGGAAGTCTTGGAAGGCGTTATCGAGTGGTATGACCGCAATTGTATCAAGCTCAACCGCGACAAAGCCCCCAACCTTTTGGTCTTCAAGGGCCGGATCAAGTATATCTACAAGTTGAACGAGGGCAAGGAAGCCCCGGAATACGACAACGAGAAAAAAGATGAGGGCAATCCCTAGGATAGGGATCACTCTCGGAGACCCGGCAGGAATCGGCCCGGAAATAATCGTCAAGGGGCTTTCCCAGGTCTCGGCGCTTCCGCCGGCTGTTTACGTTCTGTTCGGCTCGGGCCGAGTTCTCGAGCTCGAGCAACGGGCTCTGAATCTCGTCCTGCCCCTGAAGGCCTGGACTCCCTCCAATTCCTCCCCCGGGCCGGGACTTTACATTCACGATATGGAACTTCCACGGGTCAAGGCCGATAAAGGGCATCCCTCGGCCGAGGGCGGCCGGGCTTCATTTGAATATTTTTCGAAAGCGGTGGAAGAGGCCGAGAAGCAAACCGTGACGGCCATCGTCACGGCTCCTGTCTCCAAGCAAGCCTGGAGCCAGGCCGGAGTGAACTGGCGCGGCCACACCGAGTATCTGGCCCGGACGTACGCCGGAGCCATCATGGCTTTTTGGTCGGAGCCCCTCAAAGTGGCGCTGCTCAGCCACCACCTGTCGCTTCGGGACGCTTTGAGCCGGGTCAAGGCTGAAATCCTGGAGGTCTTTTTTCAAACGTTGGAGCAATCCCTCGTCCGGCGGACATCGCGGCGGTTTCAATTCCTCGTGGCCGGGCTTAATCCCCATGCCGGCGAGGGCGGGCTTATGGGCGACGAGGAGGAGGAGATCCTAACGGCAGTCCGCCGGGCCCGGGCCGCGGGCATGAATATCGAGGGCCCGTTTCCCCCCGATACCGTATTCCGCCGGGCCCTGGGATGCCCGGAGGTTATGGTGGTGGCTCTGTACCACGATCAGGGATTGATTCCTTTCAAACTCGTGGCTTTTAAAACCGGAGTGAATTTCACCCTGGGGCTGCCCTTTGTCCGAACTTCGCCCGATCACGGCACGGCCTACGATATCGCTTCCCGGCGAGTGGCCGACCCGACGAGCTTCCTCAACGCCGTCCGGTTAGCGGTCGAATTAGCGTAACCGCCTTTTCAGTTCCGCCCGCAGCTCGCGATCCCGGTCTCTTTCCTTGAGGGCTTCTTTCTTCTGGTAGGTTTTCTTACCCTTGGCCAGGGCGATCTCCACCTTAACCCGGCCCTTATCGTTGATCAATACTTTGAGCGGCACCAGGGTCAAGCCCTTCTCCCGAATTTTGCCCGTGAGACGCTTGAGCTCCTGACGGTGGAGGAGAAGCTTGCGCGTCCGTTTCGGGTCATGGTTGAAGATGTTGGCCGCTTCGTAGCGGCTGATGTTGCAGTTGACCAGGAAGGCTTCCCCGTTTCGGATTTCGCCGTAGCTTTCTTTGAGGCTGATTCGGCCCTCGCGGATGGACTTCACTTCGCTGCCCTGAAGGGCGATTCCGGCCTCGAGGCTGTCTATGATCTCGTAGTTGAAAAAGGCCGGTTTATTGGTGGCGACGGTTTTCATGGGGAGGTTGTCCTGTTGGCGACCCGCGTTGGATCCGCACCAGGCTGATGTGCCTTTTGTTCATCTTTTCGATGGTAAAGCTATGGCCGCCGAAGCTCAAGACGTCTTTTTCGTGAGGAATTCGCTCCAAGCGGGAAAGGAGGAACCCGGCCAGAGTCGCGTAATCCTTTTTTTCAGGCAACCCGAGGTCCAGGCGATCATTGATATCTTTTATGGAAGCCTGGCCCTTGAGAAGGAAGGTATTGTCCGCGACTTTTGTCTGCCAGGCCTCGATCTCCTTGTCATGTTCGTCCCGAATGTCGCCCACGATCTCCTCGAGAATGTCCTCGAGGGTGACGATCCCTTCCATGTTGCCGAACTCGTCAACGATGAAAGCCAAGTGAACTGCGTTTTCCTGCATTTGGAGCAGGACCTTCTCCAGGGAGGCGGATTCGGGAACGAACAGGGGTTTGCGGATGACGAGGCGAAGATTAAACTCTTTATTATCAAGAATATAGGGGATAATATCCTTAGCGTGAACGAGGCCTTCGAGGTTATCCAGGCGCCCCCGGTAAACCGGGAAGCGCGAAATGCCCTCGGTCCGAATGAACTCCAGGATCTGAGTGAGAGAGGCGTCGATGTCCACGGCCTTGATCAGCGGCCGCGGAATCATAATTTGCTTGATCGGTCGCAAGCCGATGTCCAGGATTTCAGTGATCATTTTTTTTCGAAGGGTGGACAGGCCTTTGACTCGAGACGCGAGCAGTATCCGGGTTTCTTCCTCGTTCAAGAGACGGTTGACTTCAAACGTCTGGGTTCGGCTGGAGGGGAAGAGCAGCCTTGAGATAAAATTAAAGGCGTGGATGAACGGAAAAAAAAGGGCTATGAAAAATCGGATGGGATAGACGAACCAATAGGCCAGCCGCAACGGGTGAGAGGCGGCATAGACTTTGGGATTGATCTCGGAAATAAATAAAACCAGAACCGTCGTGCAAACCATCGACAATAGAACAGCCGTTCGTTCGTTGGGGATCAAGATGACGAAGACAAAAGTGGACAGCGATGCGGCTGAGATGTTGACCAAGGTGTTGCCGATGAGAATACCGGTCAGGAGGTGCTCCATCCGACTGAGCAGGCGCTTGATCGACGCCGCCCGCTTGGAACCCCGCTTTTCGAGCGCTTCCAGGCTCAGCGGATTGACCGCCACGAAAGCGGTCTCGGCCGCGGAAAAGAACGCGCCCAGCAGCAGGAAAAATGCGAACAGGAGCACGGCGGGCAAAAGCATGGCGGTAAGATTAAGATTCCGGGACGATTTTATGGTTATGGTTTTTGAAGCACAGAGATAGGGCCTGCGTGATCTTGTCCTCGATCTCCGAAGCCGAGAGCGAGCAAGCCAGGGCCATCTCCGATACGACCAGCTCCTTGGCCTTCTCCATCATTTTTTTCTCTCGGAAGCTCAGGGGCTTAGACAAGCTTAGAAAGTAAAGGCTCTTGAGGACGGCCACCATGTCCTGCAGCGAGCCGGATTTCATCATGTTGACATGCTCTTTGTAGCGGCCCTTCCAGTTCGTCTGGACATCGAAGTCCGCCTTGCGCATATAGCCCAGTATCTGCTTCACCGTCTTTTCGCAGATGGGCTTGCGAATGCCGATTTCTTTGGTGTTGGAGGAGGGGACCATGATCAGGGTGTTGTTGGATAGGATTCGCAGATGATAGATCTTAAACGTCTCCCCGTAGTAGGATTGAATCTGGACGTCTTCGATGATTCCCAGTCCCTGAGTGGGATAGATGATTTTATCCCCGATCTTGAAAGAATCCATGAAAAGCTATTATAAGGGTTTGAGCCTGTCCCGTCAACTTTTTGCCGGTCCCCGGTTTTTGGCTTGACAGGGGACGCCGGCTTTATTAACATATGGGCCTTAAAGGAACACGATCACAATGAAGCCCACGTTTCGGCCCAATGTCAGAAAAAGAAAAAAGAATCACGGATTCCTCGTCCGGATGAAGACCAAAGACGGTCAGAAAGTCATAAAGCGCCGTCGGCAAAAAGGACGCAAAAGACTTGCCGTTTGATGGACCAAAGCCTCCGTCCTGAGGAGAGGATCAGGAAAAAAAGCGATTTTTCGTTTCTCTATAAAAAAGGCCGCCGTTACCGAGGAAGATATTTTACTTTTGTTTATCTTTCCAGCACATTGAGCCATTCCCGGATGGGCGTCGTCGTCAGCAAGAAGGTCGGCAACGCCGTGGAGAGGAACCGGGTCAAGCGGCGGCTGCGGGACTTGTACCGAAGGAATAAAGTCGCAATGAAGGAGGACATGGATTTGCTGATCATCGCCAAGCCCGAGATCAGGGAGCTTTCCGCGAGAGACCTCAAATCCATCTACCTGGAGGCGGTGACCTCTCTCGACCCCTCGAAGAAAAAATGAGAAGAATTCTCATCGTTCTAATCAAGGCCTATCGTCTGATTCTTTCGCCGATTTTTGGTGGCCAGTGCCGGTACACTCCGTCCTGTTCGCTCTACGCGCGCCAAGCCGTCGAAAAATACGGCGCCCTCAAGGGGATCTCCCTGGGGCTGCGAAGGCTTTTCCGCTGTCATCCGTTCCACCGGGGGGGCTATGACCCGGTCCCATAAGGAATAAAACATGGAAAAAAGATTGATCCTGGCTATCGTCCTGTCATTCATCGTCTTGCTTGCGTTTCAAGCGCTGTTTTTTAAACAGCCGCCGGAACAGAAGAACGCCGCAGTCCCGGCTCAGGGTCAGGCCGCGCCGAAGAGCGTTCCGCTGCCCGCTGTTCAGTCCAAAGCCGCCGGGGACCAGCCCCAGGCGAGCCCGGTTCCGCCGCCCAAGGCGTCGGCCGGCGCGCCGACCACTCCCCTGCCCGTTGTAGCCGCACAAAAGGAAGAATCCGTCCTTATAGAAACATCCCTCTTCAAGGCGGTTTGGAGCAATAAAGGGGGCGTATTGCGGAGTTGGAAGCTTAAACGCTACCTGGATGATAAGGGCGAAAACATGGAGCTCGTATTTCCCGGCCCCGCGGACGGCAATCGATACCCGTTCAGCTTGGCCATGGATGACCCGGAGTTCGCCGGGCAGGTCAACAACGCCCTATTCGTCGCGCCGGTGAAGTCCCTCAAAATCACGGACGGCAAAAGGGCTGAAATACGCTTTGAGTACGCCGATAGCCAGGGAAACAAGGTTGAAAAATTATTCACCTTCGAGGGCGGCCGGTATGACTTCGGCGTGACGATCAACGTCTTGAGAAACAGCAAAAAGATCGACCCCCTGGTGTTGTGGGGACCCGGCTTGGGAATTCCCCTGACAGCCGAGGAAATGAAAAAGAGATTCGCCACAGGCGTCGGCCTGGCCGTCCGTGCCTCGGGCAAGGTCTTTCGGGTGGATGAACGGAAGTACACGCCTCAGCAGAATGCATTCAATTTCGCCGATTGGAGCGCCTACGAGGACAACTACTTCGCCGCGATGTTCATCAATCCCAGCCCGAACGGCTCCGCCGTTTTCCTCCAGGAGCTGAAAGAAAACGCCGCGCCGCGATATTTTCTGGAGGCCAGCGTTCCCAGCAGCGTTTTTATCGGACCCAAAGAATATGCCCTTCTGAAATCGCTCGGTCCGAATACCAAGGCGCTGGTCAACTTCGGATTCTTCGGCAGCATCGCCGAAATACTGTTGATTCTCATCCGTTGGATTCATCAATTCGTCCCCAACTGGGGGTTTGCTATCATCGTCCTGACCTTTATCGTCAAGGTTATTTTCTTCCCCTTGACCTACTCCAGCACAAAGTCCATGTCCAAAATGCAGGAGATCCAGCCCAAAATCAAGGCGCTGCGGAACAAGTATAAGAACGCCAAGCGCGACATCGCTCAGCGCCGGGCCATGAACGAGGAAATGATGAAGCTCTACAAAGAGCACGGAATCAACCCGGCCGGCGGCTGCCTGCCCATGCTTATCCAGATTCCGGTCTTTTGGGGGCTGTTCAGGATGCTGGTCGTGGCCGTGGAGTTCCGCCACAGCCCGTTCGTTTTCTGGATAAAAGACCTGTCCCTCAAGGATCCCACCTACATCACTCCGATCCTGATGGGAGCCACTCAATTCATCAGCCAGAAAATGACGCCCACCGCGGGCGATCCCACCCAAGCCCGAATCATGTTGATCATGCCCGTCATCATGACCATCTTTTTTATGAGTTTTCAGAGCGGCCTGGTCCTCTACTGGCTGACCAGCAATGTTCTCCAGATCGGTCAACAATACATAATGAATCGAATGATTCTCAACAAGAAGAGATAGCCCCATGAAATCAGAAGAAGCCAACGACGCGCATCAGGAATTCAAGGGCAAGAACCTGGAAGAAGCCATCAGCCACGCCGAGCATGTGCTCAAGCTGAGCCGGTCCGAGATGAACTACGAAATCGTCACGGAAAAAACCAAGCTGTTCGGGTTCAAGAGCAAGGAAATCGTCATCCGGGCTTGGCCTAAAGAGCCTCTGGAGGAGACGCCCGTCCAGAAATTTCTGGAGGAATTAATGAAAGTTTTTCCCCTGGAGCTTGGCTTCCAGGTCAAAAGGAAAAGCGATTTCCTCTATGTCATTTTCGACGGCAACGATAAACAGCTGTTGTTGTGGAAGGACGGCTCTCTCCTTCTGGCCGTGCAGCATATTCTGAACAAGATATCGTCCAACAAGGTTCAGGTCGATTGCGAATTTTTCCGTAAAAGAAAAGAATCCAAGCTGAGGGATTTCGCCCAGCAGGTCGGCCGGTATGTGGCCGGGTCCGGCAAACAAGAAATCCTGGAGCCGATGAATCCCTATGAGCGGCGGATCATCCACATGACGATCAACCAAATTCAGGGGATTGCGAGCGAAAGCATAGGGGATGGGTTCCTGAAAAGGATAAAGATTTTTCCCGTGCCTAAGAGCACGACCCGCTAGATTCTCGTCGAGCCACAAAATCCGCTTCGGACTCTATCTGTCATTCCCTCGAAGCTTTTTTCGGAGGGGCCGGAAGCTGTTTTTTCTGATTGGGCGGGCCTGAAGGTCATTATAGCCGCCGGGCTCGCGAAAAGGCATGATCCCTTGTTTACTAAAGCCCGGCAATTCCCTAAAATGAAGGCCGAGCTTCATGCTGAATAAAAACCTGGATGACACAATTATCGCCGTATCAACGCCGCCCGGATCGGGCGGGCTAGGCATCGTCCGCCTGAGCGGGCCCGAGGCCTTGGCAATAGGCAGGCGGATTTTCAAGCCGCGAAAGGATAAAGCTCAAATCCTGCCGCGGAAGATCATACTGGGGGATCTCGCCGACGCCGATGGAACTCGGTTTGACGAGGCCTTTTTTTTATATTTTAAGGCGCCTCTTTCCTATACCCGCGAGGATCTTGTTGAGATCAGTTGCCATGGGAGCCCGGCCGTCCTTGAGGAAATAGTCCGGCTAGGGGTCAAAGCCGGCGCCAGGCGCGCAAATCCCGGAGAATATACTCTCAGGGCTTTCTTGCGAGGAAGAATCGATATCGTTCAGGCTGAAGCGGTGCAATCTCTGGTCAGCGCGACTTCCCTCAGGCAAGCCAGGATTTCCTATGGCCAGCTTGAGGGGGGGCTTTCCTCTCGACTTCATGTTTTTAGAGAAAAAATAATTGCCCTTCTGGCCGATATCGAAGTGCGATTGGAATTTTCTGATGAGAAATTGGGGATTTCGAATCGCCAAATCGTAGCATCACTCCAAGACGCTCTGCGCTTTGTGCGCGATTTAATTGCCAGTTTTGAGACGGGAAGGCTCTTAGCCGAAGGATTGACTCTGGCCATAGTCGGAAAACCGAATGTCGGCAAGTCAACTTTGTTCAATTCCCTGGTTGGAAAAGACCGCGCCATAGTGACTCCTTTTCCCGGTACCACCCGGGACTACCTTCATGAGAAAATCAGGATCGGCGACAGCTTGTTTAACCTTATTGACATGGCCGGCCTGGGGAAAACAGACCATCCTATAGAAAAAGAAGGTATTAGAAAGGGTGAAGACTTGGCCCGCCGGGCCGACGGCATCTTGTTCCTCCTTGATTCCTCAAAAAAGGAAAGCCGGCAGGACTTGGATCTCATCCGAGATCACAGAAAATCAAAAGCCATTGTTGTGTTTAATAAAATCGACCTTTCCCAAAAAATCGACAAGGGAAAAGTCATGGCGGCGGCCGGCAAAACTCCGAACGTGGAAATATCCGCGCTGAAGGGCTCGAACATTGCCGAGCTTCGAAAAAAAATAAGAAGCGTGTTTACTCCGAGCTCAAAAAAATGGGACGAAATCATCCTCCACAGCCGCCAAAAAGATATTCTGGAACGGATAAAAGATTCTCTGGACGCTGGGCTTCGGATGACGAGAGAAGGCTATGGGGAAGAAATCTGTGCCGAGGAAATCCGAAAGACCGTTTTTTTGCTCGGCCAATTGACAGGCGAAATTCGAACAGAGGAAGTCCTCCTGAATATTTTTAATCGTTTTTGTATCGGGAAATAAGCTTGAAGGCCGATGATGGGTAGTTTTGACGTTGTCGTTGTCGGGGCCGGGCACGCGGGTTGTGAAGCAGCTTGGGCTGCAAGTCGCATGGGCCTTGAAACTTGTCTTGTGACGATTCATTTGGAAACAATCGCTCAGATGTCGTGCAACCCCGCTATTGGAGGCCTGGCCAAAGGCCACCTTGTCCGAGAAATTGATGCCCTGGGCGGATTGATGGGCATTTTGGCCGATGAAACCGGAATTCAGTTTCGACTTTTAAACCGAAGCCGGGGAGGGGCGGTTCAGGCTCCCCGGGCTCAGTGTGATAAAGCCCAATATCGATTGACCATGAAGAAATGGCTCGAGCAAGCCCCCCGGCTGACTCTCTTTCAAGGTATTGTTGCTGAAATATTGGTTAAAAACAGCCGAGCGTGTGGCGTTGCGACATTGGACGGTCACGTTTTAAAAGCTAAAGCGGTCATAGTCACGCCGGGGACATTCTTAAATGGATTGATTCATATGGGTTTAACAAGCTATCCCGCCGGCCGGGCGAATGAGCCCCCCTCGGTCGAATTGAGCCATGATATCAAGACAAAGGGTTTCAAGATGATTCGCCTCAAGACCGGAACTCCCATGAGGCTTGACAGACAAACAATCGACTGGACCCAATTTGCTCCACAGGCAGGCGATACAGACCCTGTTCCTTTTTCATTCCGGACAAAGCGCCGGCTCGAGAACAAAGTGGTGTGCAAGAGCGGCTATACAAATAATATGACTCACCGGGTTATAAAAGAAAACCTTCATCAATCGCCGCTCTATAGCGGAAAGATCGCCGGCGTTGGCCCTAGGTATTGTCCATCGATTGAGGATAAGGTTGTGAAGTTTCCGCATCACGCCCGTCATCAATTCTATCTTGAACCGGAAGGCCTTGATACTACGGAAGTCTATGTTAACGGGCTTTCCTCGAGCCTCCCCCTTTCCGTCCAAGAGCAAATTTTAATTACTATTCCAGGTCTTGATAAGGCCAGAATCATACGTCCGGCCTATGGGATTGAATATGACGCGGTCGTTCCAACGCAATTAATGCCAACGCTCGAAACAAAAACAATCCAAGGGCTATATCTGGCCGGCCAAATCAACGGGACATCGGGTTATGAAGAGGCCGCAGCCCAAGGTCTCGTGGCTGGAATAAACGCCGTCTTGAAAATTCAAAAGAAAAGAGCCTTTATTCTTGCAAGAGACGAGGCTTATTTAGGCGTTTTGGTTGACGACCTGATTTCAAGAGGAGTTGAAGAGCCATATCGTCTTTTCACTTCTCGCGCCGAACACCGGCTGCTTTTAAGGATTGATAATGCCGATAAAAGGCTTTTGCCGTATGGCCACAAATTGGGTTTGATTTCCGATGAGGGTTACGAGGAATTTAGAGAAAAATCTGAAAAAATGAGAAGAATTTTCAGCTTTTTAGATTTAAAGAAAGTCGCTGGAGAGGACGGCAATAAAATCTCGCTTAAAGATATGTTGAAAAAACCGCATGTGGCCCTAAAAGATGTGCTAGAATATGGGAAAATTGCCATGGATTTTACGGATGAGGAAATTCGTCATATCGAATCTGAAGCAAAATATGAAGGCTATATTAAAAAACAAGAACGAGAAGTCCAAAAAATTAAGAGAATCGACAGCTATAAAATTCCCAAAAAGACGAGCTTTTGCAATGTGCCGGGTTTGACCAGTGAAGCCATAGAGAAAATGACGAAAAACCAACCGTCAACAATAGGCGAAGTAAAAAAAATACCTGGAATAACGCCGGCCGCCGTGATGAACTTATATGTTTTTCTTAATATTCAGAGGAAAATCAAGAAAAGGGCGAATGTTTCACGTGAAACATCAGGGCCATGAATAAAATTATTGCTGTCGCAAACCAAAAGGGCGGCGTTGGCAAAACCACCACATCCATCAACCTTTCTGCGGCCCTGGCCTTAAAGCGTCAGCGTGTTTTAATTGTTGATTTTGACCCGCAGGGCATGGCGACTGCGGGGCTTGGGAGAACAAAAAAAGACTCAAAACTCGGTATCTACCAAGCGATGATGGATGGAATCGGAGCGATGGAATGCATCCAGGGGACCGAACTGGATAATTTGTATCTTTGTCCTTGTTCACCCGAGCTCGCCGGGATAGAAGCCGAACTCTATGTTCAGGAAAACCGGGAGAGAAAGCTTCGAGATGCCTTGAACACGATCCGCCGCAACTTCAATTACATTATTATCGACTGCCCCCCCTCACTCGGTTTTCTGACGATCAACGCACTTTCCGCCGCGGATTCGCTCTTGATTCCCGTTCAATGCGAATTTTTTTGTATGGAAGGCATCCCCGATCTTCTCCTGACTCTCGATGAAGTCCGGTCCTTTTTTAACCCCCAACTGGCCATTGAAGGTTTTGTTCTAACTATGTTCGATGATCGCACAAATCTTTCGAAGCAAGTCGCCGATGAAATTCGCGCCAGCCTGGGTGACGCGGTTTACAATACTGTCATTCCACGTGCTGTGAAGCTCGCAGAAGCGCCCAGCTTCGGGAAGCCGATAATACTCTATGATATCAGGTCAAAGGGATCTGAGGCTTATCTTGAGCTGGCCGAGGAGATCTTAAAGAATGAAAAAGCAAGCGTTGGGTAAAGGAATCAGAGCCTTTATTCCCGAAGAATACGGCATACTCAAGGGCGAACGCTATGCGGAAATGGATATTGAGCTAATCAAACCCAACGCATTCCAGCCCCGGCTTAAGTTTGATGAGAGCGCGATCGGAGAATTGGCTCGATCAATAAAAAGCACAGGAGTCCTTCAGCCTATAGTTGTCGTCCCCGAAGGCGGGCAGTATCGGATCATCGTCGGCGAACGGCGGTGGCGCGCCGCGCAAAAGGCCGGGCTGAAAAGAATCCCGGCGATTATCCGAGCTATTCCCAAAGAGCAAGAGCTGGAGCTGTCTCTCATCGAGAACCTGCAGCGCGAGGAATTGAATCCGTTGGAGATTGCCAACGCTTATCAGCGCCTTGTCCAGGAATTGGAATTAACCCAGCAAGATGTGGCGGACAAAGTTGGAAAGGACAGAACCTCGGTGACGAATTACTTGCGCCTTCTGAAGCTGCCGCCTGAAGTTCAGGACAAGCTCTCCGCGGACAAAATTTCCATGGGCCACGCCCGCGCCCTGCTCGGCCTGGAAAATTCGGAACTTCAAATCTCTCTCACTCGGCAGATTATTGACAAGCAATTGTCTGTGCGGGAGGCCGAGCGTTTGATTCAAAAGCTGAGAAACCGTCGGCCGGCCCGAACGAAAAAGCCGGCCGACGCAGACCTTGAAACCGTGCAAGAGGACCTTCTCAAAATCCTTGGCACCAAGGTTGTTTTAGCCGGAAGCAAGAACAAGGGCGTGATAAAAATATTCTATTTTTCGTTGGATGAACTCAATAAACTTTATGGCCACATCAAAGGAGTGAGGAGATGAAGGAAAAAGACAGGGAGCGCAAGCATGACCTGAGCGAAGGCAAGATGACCGGTTTTTTCGACCAAGACAGTTTTTTCCATGGCGACCTAACCTTCAAGGGCTCTTTCCGTATCGACGGCAACTTCAAGGGGAAGATCGATTCTGATTCCATGTTGATAATCGGCGATACGGGCATCGTAGAGGCCGAGATAAAAATCGGGTATCTCATCATCAATGGCGAGTTCAAGGGCAATGTCCAGGCCTCGGACAAGGTGGAGATCCACGAGCATGGGCGCGTGACCGGCACGATCAACTCGCCCAAGCTCCAGGTCGAAGACGGCGCTTACCTCGAGGTCACCTGCCATACGACCGGCCGGCCTTCCGGCTCAGGCACTGAACTCTAAAATTAATTGAAACCATAAAGAGGGCGCACGTTGAAAAAGGCAGCGGGTATCATTCCTGCCCGATATCAATCGACACGGTTCCCGGGAAAACCCTTGGCTCTGATCCAGGGCAAGCCCATGATTCAGTGGGTTTACGAGAGCGTAAAAAAATCGACGCTCCTCAGTCGTTTTATAATCGCCACCGATGATAAGCGAATCCTGAACGCCGCCAACTCCTTCGGGGCTGAAGTTTTTATGACCTCGGTCGGCCATGCTTCCGGGACCGACCGTGTGGCTGAAGTGGCGGAGCAAATCGACGAGCCCATCATCATCAATATCCAAGGCGATGAACCTCTGCTCCAAGGGCGTATAATCGACGGCTTGGTGGAGGTCCTCCAGGATGACTCCATCCCCATGGCCAGCCTCATGGCCCGGAAGACCGACCTGGCCGGAATGCCGGACCCGAACCATGTAAAAGCCGTTGTTGATGAACACGGCTATGCCCTTTATTTTTCGCGGGCGCCGATTCCGTACGGGGCCCGCGACTATTATCATCTTCATATCGGTGTTTACGGCTACCAGAAAGAATTCCTGCGGGAGCTCGCCCGGATGAGCTCTTCCCGCCTGGAGACGGCCGAGCGGTTGGAGCAGCTTCGAATTCTGGAAGCCGGATTCAAAATCAAAATGCTCGAAGTGCCCTATTCCGCCTTGAGTGTCGATACGCCCGAGGATATAATCAGAGTTGAAGAATTCCTAAAAAGAAGCGCTCATGAGTAAGTTTATTTTCGTTACGGGTGGAGTCATTTCCGCTCTGGGAAAAGGGATAGCGGCTTCAGCCATCGGCATGCTGCTGGAGAGCCACGGGCTGCGCATTACTCTGCAGAAGTTCGACCCCTATCTCAACGTGGACCCCGGAACGATGAGCCCCTTTCAACATGGGGAGGTCTATGTCACGAGCGACGGCGCCGAGACCGACCTTGACCTCGGCCACTACGAGCGGTTCACTTCGGCCATCACCACCAAGGCCAACAACTGGACCGCGGGCAAAGTGTATGAAGCGATCATTCGCAAGGAGCGCAAGGGGGAATACCTGGGCAAGACGGTGCAGGTCATTCCCCACGTGACGGACGAAATAAAGAATGCCGTGCTCTCCTTGAGCAAAGACAACGACATCGTCATCGTCGAAATCGGCGGCACCGTGGGCGACATCGAGAGCCTGCCCTTCCTGGAAGCCATCCGGCAAATGCGGCTGAGTCTTGGTCCGGAGAACACGCTGTTCGTCCACCTAACGCTTGTGCCTTTCATCGGCACCTCGGGCGAACTCAAGACCAAGCCCACTCAGCACAGCGTGAGAGAGCTCCGGGCCATCGGTATTCAACCCGATATCCTCCTGTGCCGCATGGACCGGTTTCTCACTCCCGACCTGAAACAAAAAATTTCGCTGTTCACCAACGTGCCCATCGATGCCGTCATCACCGCCAAGGACGTGAACAACATCTATGAGATCCCACTCATATTTGCTAAGGAGAATCTGGACGGTATCATCCTCAAGCAGTTCCGGATGAAGTCCGGGAAACGAAAACTGGGGCGGTGGAAAGCGCTCGTCAGGACCATGAGCCATCCCCGGGACGAGGTCCATATCGGGATCGTGGGAAAATACGCGGGCCTCCAGGACTCTTACTTGAGCCTCAAGCACGCCCTGATTCACGGCGGGCTGCCGCACAACCTCAACGTGAATTTATCCTGGATTGAGGCCGAAAACTTGGAATCGGGCGACCCGGCTCGATTCCTGGACGGAGTTGACGGAATTCTTGTCCCGGGAGGATTCGGCGTGCGGGGCATAGAGGGGAAGGTCCGCGCTGCGGGCTATGCCCGGGAGAAAAAGATACCCTACTTCGGAATCTGCCTGGGGATGCAGTGCGCGGCCATTGAATACGCCCGGAGCATCGCTAAGCTCAGGGGCGCCAACAGCACGGAGTTCGATGCCAAGACGCCCCATAAGATCCTGTTTTTATGGAGGGAGCTCAAGGGCGTCCACGACATGGGCGGGACGATGCGGCTGGGCGAGTACGCCTGCCAACTCGAAAAAGAAACGCTAGCCTATAAAGCCTATAGGAAAAGTAGTATATTGGAGAGGCATCGCCACCGCTACGAGTTTAACCCGGAGTACGAGAAGGTCCTGGCCTTCGCCGGGCTGGTTTTCTCCGGCAAGAATCCGGAGCGCGACCTGGTGGAAATCATCGAGCTTCCGGACCATCCCTGGTTCTTGGGTTGCCAGTTCCACCCGGAATTTCGATCCAAGCCCCTCAACCCTCATCCGCTTTTCCGCGATTTTATCGGAGCCAGTCATGCCTACCGCCTCAAAAGAAATCGTAGTAAGCCCTAAGGTCAGAGTCGGCGGGGCGAATCCGCTCTTTTTGATCGCCGGCCCCTGCGTCATTGAAAGCGCGGAGCACGCCCGGGCGTTGGCCAAGGCGCTCAAGGCAACGGCCGACCGGCTGCGCATCCCCTTCATCTTTAAAGCCTCCTACGACAAGGCCAACCGGTCATCGGTCGCGTCCTATCGCGGTCCGGGCCTCAAGCCGGGCCTGGAAATCCTTAGGGCCATCAAGGCCGAACTGGGGATTCCCATCCTATCCGACGTGCACGAGGTGAGCCAGGTGGCCAAGGCCGCCGATGTGCTGGATGTGATTCAAATCCCCGCCTTCCTCTGCCGCCAGACCGACTTGATCCTGGAAGCGGCCGCTACGGGCAAGCCCCTCAACATCAAAAAAGGCCAATTCCTGTCGCCCCAGGACATGCATCTTGTCCTGGACAAAGCCCTCAGCCGGGGCAATGACAAGATCATCCTCACCGAGCGGGGCACATCCTTCGGGTACAACAACCTTGTGGTCGACATGCGCTCGATCCCCATCATGAAGGCTTGGGGTTTTCCGGTCGTGCTGGACGCGTCGCATAGCGTCCAGAAGCCCGGAGGGCAGGGTTCTTCCTCGGGAGGCGACTCGGAATTCATCCCCACCCTGGCCAGGGCCGGGGTCGGCGCCGGCGTCGACGGAGTTTTTCTCGAAGTGCACGACAACCCCCCCCTGGCCCTGTCCGACGCCCCCAATTCCCTGAGGTTGGCGGAGCTCGAATCTCTGTGGTCTTCGCTGATGCGCGTTCGCCGGGCGGTCGAAGGAACAAACGAATGACTAAGAACGAAATCATCAAGATCGGCCAGGAGGTCCTGGACATCGAATCCCGCGCCATCGGATCCCTCATCCCCAAGCTCGACCAAAACTTCTCCGAGGCCGTGGACCTTCTCTTCCGGACCAAGTCCCGGATCATCGTCACCGGCATGGGCAAGTCCGGGCTTATCGGCCGCAAAATCGCCGGGACCCTGGCCAGCTGCGGCTCCCCGGCCCTCTACATCCATCCGGCCGACGCCGGACACGGCGACCTGGGCATGATCCTCAAGGACGACGTGATCGTGGCCGTCACCTACAGCGGAGAAACGCGCGAGATCGTCGACCTGCTGGATTTCATCAAGCGCATCGGCGTCCGGCTCATTTCCATCACCGGCGATACGCACTCCCGAATCGCCCGTTTCAGCGACATCGTCCTGGACGCGTCCGTGGAGCGAGAAGCGGAACCGGCCGGAATCGTGCCCACGGCCAGCACGGCCGCCGCCCTGGCTTTGGGGGACGCCCTGGCCATCGCCCTGATGAAGAAGAAGGGTTTCAGCGAGAAGGAATTCGCCCTGTTCCACCCCAAGGGCCATTTGGGCAAAAAGCTGCTGCGCGTGGAAACCCTGATGCACACCGGGGACCAGGTGCCGATCGTCAAAGTCGATGCGACCATGGCCGCGGTGATCGTGGTCATAACCCGGAAAAAATTGGGCATGACCTGTGTCGTGGACCAGGCGGATCGGCTGGCGGGCGTCATCACCGACGGCGACCTGCGTCGCTTGCTCCAGAAGCACGGCGAAACGACCCTGCGCAAATCGGCCGGGGAGTGCATGACCCGGTCTCCCATAGTGATTTCCAAGGAAGAGCTGGCCACCAAAGCCCTGAACCTCCTGGAGGCCAAAAAAATAACTTCGCTGGTCGTCAAGGGCGAGGACGGCCGGGTGGAGGGCATCATCCATCTCCACGACTTGTGGCGGACGGAGATGTTTTAATGGATGTCCGGGGCCGCGCCCGACGGGTCAAGATCATCCTTATGGATGTTGACGGGACCCTGACCGACGGCACGCTCGCCATCCTGCCCGAGAGCGGGGAAGAGGTCCGGGCCTATCATGTCCGGGACGGCCAGGGGATATTCCTGGCCAGGGCGGCGGGGATCAAGGCCGGCATCATCACCGGCAAGACCTCAAAATCCGTGGCCCTCAGGGCCGCGAGGCTGCGCTTGGACGAAGTCCACCAAGGGGCGCGAGATAAAAAACCCGTCCTGGACGGCATCCTGGCCCGCCTGGAGCTCAAACCCGCCGAGGTGGCTTTCATCGGCGACGACATCGGAGACTTGGAGGTCATGCGCAGCGTCGGCCTGGCGGCGGCCGTAGCCGATGCCCATCCCCTTGTCCGCCAACAGGCGCACTTCCTCTGCCGCGCGGCGGGAGGACGGGGGGCCGTTCGCGAATTCATTGAATTTATCCTGGGAGCCAAGGGCTTCGGCCGGAAGCTTGAACTCCTTCAAAAAGACAAGGCCGGAGGAAAGTCCTAGCCGCGACGCGCAGGATCCGGTGAATGACATGGAGGTTTGACGAACATGGATCCGACGATCTTCCGGGAATACGACATCCGAGGACTCGTGGGCCAAGACCTCACCGAAGAGAACGTGGAAATCCTGGGCAAGGGCCTGGGAACCTATTTCCGACGGCTCGGGAAAAAGGAGGTGGCCCTGGGGCGCGACTGTCGGCTGAGCTCTCCCTCCTTGGCCGAAGTCCTGACCAGGGGCCTCCTCTCCACGGGCTGCAGCGTCGTGGACCTGGGCGTCATCCCGACCCCGCTTTTATACTTCACTATGTATACCCAGAAGAAAGAATCGGGAATCATGATTACGGGTTCGCACAACCCTCCCCAGTACAATGGCTTCAAGGTGATGGTCGGACTCGATACCCTTTTCGGCGAGACCATCCAGGACATTCGGGCTGTCGTCGATCAGGGCGATTTCGTCCAGGACGCGCCCGGAGTCCGGAGCGCATACGATATCGTCCCCGAATACACAGCCTATTGCCTCAAGAACATCAAGCTGGGGAAGAGGCTGAAGGTTGTGGTGGACGCCGGGAACGGCACGGGCGGCGTTGTGGCCGTGCCTATTTTCGAGCGGCTGGGCGCCGAGGTCATCCCCCTGTATTGCGACATGGACGGCCGCTTTCCCAATCATCATCCGGACCCCACGCTCCCCGAAGCCATGAAAGACCTGGTGGCCAAGGTTCTGGAGACCGGGGCCGATGCGGGCATCGCCTATGACGGCGACGCCGACCGGATCGGCGTCGTGGACGATCAGGGACGGATTATTTGGGGCGATATGCTCATGATCCTTTTCAGCCGCGACATCCTTCCCGCCCATCCCGGGGCGGCCGTCATCTCCGAAGTCAAGGCCACCAAACTGCTCTACGATGAAATCAGCCGGCTGGGCGGCCGGCCCATCATGTGGAAAACCGGCCATTCGCTCATCAAGAAAAAAATCAAGGAGGAAAAGGCCCTCTTGGCTGGAGAGATGAGCGGCCATATTTTTTTTGCGGACCGGTTCTTCGGTTTCGACGACGCGATTTACTCCTCGTGCCGAATGCTTGAGATCCTGTCCCGCACCACGAAAACACTGTCCGGATTGCTGGCCGACCTGCCCAAAACCTATACCACCCCGGAGATCCGGGTCTATGCTTCAGAGCAAGTCAAGTTCAAGATTGTCGAAGCCGTACACAAAAAGCTGGCTCAAAAGTATCCCCTGGTGGCCATCGACGGCGTTCGGGCCACCTTCCCCCACGGCTGGGCTTTGGTCCGGGCGTCCAACACCCAGGCCGTGCTGGTCATGCGTTTTGAAGCCGATACAGAGGCGCACCTTGAAGACATCCGGCAGGAGGTCAAAAAAGTGGTCGAGACGGCCATCAAGGACCTCGAGTCCGGCCAAGCCTGACCATGGATATTCAAGTTATCGTCATGGCCGGGGGGGCGGGCACCCGATTCTGGCCGCTGAGCCGAGCGCGAAGGCCTAAGCAGTTCCTGTCTATCGTCAGCCCCAAGACAATGCTCGAGGAAACCGTCGAGCGTCTCCTGCCCCTCGTTCCTTGGACTCATATCAGGACGATCGCCAACGCCCAGCAGTCTCGGATGATAAGAAAACTCCTTCCCCGGCTCCCCCGCCGAAATCTGCTGGTGGAGCCCATGGGCCGCAACACGGCGCCCAGCCTGATCCTGGCCACGGCGGCCGTCTATGGCCGTAATCCCGAGTCGGCGGTCATCGCCTTGCCCTCCGATCATTGCATTACGGATTCGGCCGTATTTCTTCGACAGCTCGAAGCCGGCGCGCGCCTCGCCTCTCGGGAACGGAAGCTCGTCACCTTCGGCATCAGACCCTCGTTCCCGGCAACGGGCTATGGGTATATTCATGTTTCGGGTCAGCCCGCCGCCGTGTCCAAGGGGTTCGCCTTTCATGATGTCCTGGAATTCAAAGAAAAACCGGACCTTGAACAGGCCCGGGCTTTTGTGGCGAGCGGCGATTACTATTGGAATTCGGGGATGTTCATTTGGACGCCTGAGGTTTTCGCCGCGAAGCTCGAGGCCCATGCCCCCGATTTCTACCCCTTGTGGCTGAAGATTCTTGCGGCCCTGAAGAATAAAAGCGAAGCCGCCCTGAACCGGGCCTTCAAGGCGATGCCGGCGCTGTCCATCGATTACGCCTTGATGGAAAAAGCTTCCGACGTTTACGTCTGTCCCGCCCGGTTCGGCTGGTCGGACGTCGGCGCCTGGTCTTCACTCCTCGACGTCTGGGCCAAAGACGGCCAGGGCAACGCGGCCCGGGGCGAAACGCTCGGCCTCGAATCCGAAGGCTGCCTTGTTTATAATCCGGGCAAGCTGACGGCCCTGGTGGGAGTTAAGGACCTCATTATCGTCAACACCGATGACGCCCTGCTCATCTGCCGCAAAGACAGGGACCAGCGCGTCAAAGACGTCATCGGCGTCCTGGCCAAGGGCAACAAGAAGTCATTTCTCTGATCGCGCGCCGGACCGCGGCCAATGCGCTTTTCCCGACCTTGAGACCCGAGTCTGCGACTTTTTACGACTTCCATCGTCATTAGAGTATCGCCCCATGGACCAAGACCCTCAGGACTCGAAAAACGCCCCGCCCCAGGCGGGCGGTCACCGGCGAAGGCTGCGGGAAAAGTTTCTCAAGGGCGGTCTGGACGGCTTCCTGGACTATGAAGTCCTGGAGATCCTGCTCACCCTGGGCACGCCCCGCCGCGATTGCCGGGAACTGGCCCGACGCCTGCTCCGTGAATATAAAAACTTGAGGAGCGTCTTTGAAGCCGACGCCCACGAGCTCACGAAATTCCAGGGGTTGGGTCCGCACAACATTTTCGGACTTAAGCTGGTTCGCGAAGTCTCGGGACGTTTCCTGCGCGATAAAATGATGAGCAAACCCTACGGCCGGTCCTCCAAGGAGGTCTTCGACTATCTTTATCTCAGCTTGCGCGACGCCAAGAAAGAAAAATTTAAAGTCCTGTTCCTGGACGCAAAAAACCGGATCATCGAGGAAAAAACGCTGTTCGAGGGCACAGTGGATTCGAGCGCCGTCTACCCCCGGGAGATCATGAAGGACGCCCTGCGCTACGACGCCTCGTCGCTGATCTTCGTCCACAACCATCCCTCGGGCGATCCCGAGCCTTCGGCCAGCGACAAGAGAATCACCAAAGACCTGGTCTTGGCCGCCAGGGTCATGCAGCTCAATGTCCTGGATCATATCATCATCGGCGACGACCGCTATTTCAGCTTCGCCGATCACGGCTTGATCGAGGACTTCGATTACCTGTTCCGGGAGATCAACAGGAAAGTCTAGCCTGACAGCTTCTTCCTCGCCGATGATTGCGCCCGCCCGGCGATCGCGATACACTCGTACTCTGGAGGCATCATGGCCAAACCCATTCAAGAGATCGCCGCCAAGCTTGGGATCAAGCCCGAAGCCCTGATCCTGTACGGAACGGACAAAGCGAAAATATCGCCGGAAAAGGCCGGTCCGAGGAACGATCGGCCGGGCCGGCTGATCATGGTCACGGCCATGACCCCCACTCCGGCCGGCGAGGGCAAGACGACGACGGCCATCGGCCTGGCCGACAGCCTTAACCTCCTGGGACACAAGACTGTCGTAGCCCTGCGCGAGCCGTCCCTGGGCCCGGTGTTCGGCCTCAAGGGCGGCGCCACGGGCGGCGGCGCGGCCCGGGTCGTCCCTTCGGATGAGATCAACCTCCATTTTACGGGCGACCTTCACGCCATCACCGCCGCCCACAACCTGCTTTCGGCCATGGTCGATAATCGCCTCCATTTCGACGGCTCCTGCGGCCTGCTCGACAGCCGGACGATCGCCTGGAAGAGAGCCATGGACATGGACGACCGCGTGCTTCGGAACATCGTCGTAGGCCTGGGCGAGCCCCTGCGGGGAATCGCCCGCGAATCGGGGTTTGATATTACCGCCGCTTCCGAAGTCATGGCCGTATTTTGTCTGGCCCGGGACCTGGCCGACCTCAAGGAACGGCTGGGACGGATCCTGGTCGGGTACTCCCCCTTGAACAAGCCGGTCTTCGCCCGTGAGCTCAAGGCCTCGGGCGCCATGGCCGCCTTGCTCAAGGACGCGATCAAACCCAACCTGGTCCAGACGCTCGAGGGAACGCCGGCCTTCATCCACGGCGGTCCATTTGCCAACATCGCCCACGGGACGAATTCGCTGATCGCCACGCGCCTGGCCCTCGGGCTGGCCGACTATGTCGTGACCGAAACCGGCTTCGCCTCGGACCTGGGCGCGGAAAAGTTTTTTGACATCGTTCTGCGAGGCGGAGAGATCCCGCCGCCTTCGGCCTGCGTTGTGGTGGCCACGCTCCGGGCCGTCAAGTATCACGGCGGCGTAAAAATCGAAGACCTGGCCAAGGAAAACATCGCGGCCGTCGAAAAAGGCTTTGCCAACCTGCAGAAACACATCGAGAACATTCGACTCTTCGGCCGGCCCCTGGTCGTGGCCTTGAACAAGTTTCCGCCGGACACCGAATCCGAAACGGCCGTTCTCCATGACCTATGCCGCAAGGAACACGCGGCTTTCGCCGTGAGCGACGTTTTTGCCGGGGGAGGGGCGGGAGGAGCGGCGTTGGCCTCGGAAGTCCTGAAAGCGATGGACGCAGAGTCAGCCCGGTTTCAATTCCTCTATCCGCTCAACCTGCCGATCCAAGAAAAGATCGAGACCGTGGCCAAAAAAATATACGGCGCCGGCGCGGTGACCATGGAAGGCAAAATCCGGCGGAAAATAGATAAGATTGAAGCGGACGGATTCGGAAATCTTCCGGTCTGCATCGCCAAGACCCAATACTCCCTGTCCGCCGACCCGGTCGCGCTTGGCCGCCCTAAAGATTTCACCTTGATCGTGACCGACGCCGCTGTTTCTTCGGGGGCCGGCTTCGTCGTGATCCTGTGCGGGGACATCATGACCATGCCCGGATTGCCCAAGGCGCCGGCGGCCGAGCGGATCGACGTCACGGATGCGGGGGAGATCACCGGGCTTTCCTGACCGCAGGACGCCGGGCGGCGAAAACAGACCACTTTTTTTATTCGAATAAATATGATAAAAATGGATGGGCTCCGGCCCAATTTTATGGGAGAAGAAATCGCGTATGTGTGAAGATAGGGATGTCTATATTCTCGGCGCCTGTCGGACGCCGATCGGGCGTTTCCTGGGCGGCTTGAAAACGCTCACCGCCCCGGAGCTGGCTGCGGCCGCCATCCGTGAGGCGGTCCGAAGAGCCGGTGTGGCGGCGGGCGATGTTGAGGAAGTCATCCTGGGCAACGCCATTTCAGCCAGTCTCGGCCCCGCGCCGGCCAAGCAGGCGGCGGCCAAAGCCGGGCTCGCTCCGTCGGCCGGAGGCGTTATCATCAACCAGGGCGCGGGCTCCGGATTGAAAGCCGTATGGCATGCCGGCCAGTCCATTCGAAGCGAAGATCGAAACATTGTCGTCGCCGGCGGGATGGAAAATATGAGTTTGGCGCCTCACCTCCTTCCGTCCATGCGGGAAGGGGGGCTGTTCGGCGACCTCGTCCTGAAGGACGCGCTGGTCGTAAACGGAATGTGGTGCGCCTACGGCGACCTTCCCCTGGGCGCGGCCGCCGAGGCCGCGGCCGCGACGTTCGGCGTCTCCCGCACAGATCAGGACGAGTTCACCCTGAGAAGCCATGTTCGAGCCGCCAAGGCCATCAAAAACGGCTATTTCCGCGAGGAAATAGTGCGCGTTGAAGTCCCGGTATCCGAGGGCGCCAAGCTTCAGTTTGAAACCGATGAAGGGCCGCGGTCGGACATGACCCGGGAACGGCTGGCCCAGTTTCCGCCCGCATTCCGGAAAGATGGGACGGTGACAGCCGCCGGCGCGTCTTCTCTCAGTGATGGAGCGGCCGCTTTGGTCCTGGGCTCAGATGTTGCCGTGAAGGAGAAGAATCTAAAGCCCCTGGCGCGCGTTCTCTGGACGGCCGCAATCGGCCTCGAACCGGAAAAAGCATTGGCCGCGACGCACACGGCGATCGACAAAGCCGCGGCTGATTCGGGCTGGAGGATGAGCGAAGTTGACTTGTTCGAGGTCCACGAAAATTTTGCGGTTCAGCCCGCTCTCGTGATCAAGGAGCTTCGGCTGGACCCCGACAGAGTCAACATCCACGGCGGGGCCCTGGCCCTGGGAGATCCTCTGGGCGCTTCGGGCGCGAGGATTCTCGTGACGCTCATCTACGCGCTGAGGCACAGGGGGATGAAAAAGGGCATCGCCTCGCTGAGTTTGGCCGGCGGAGACGCCTTGGCCATGGCCGTGGAAGTCGTGTGACAGGCCCTCGCCTTTCGGATTGTCCAGGACGAAGGAGAAAAGGATGAAAGACGAAGACGCAGAACCCAAGACAGGAGCCAGGGCCCGCGCTATTGAAGCGGCCGTCTCCCAGATCGAGAAGCAGTTCGGCAAGGGGTCGGTGATGAAGCTGGGCCAGAAGGAAGCCGCCATCAAGATCGGGATCATCCCCACCGGATCGATCGCCTTTGACTATTGCCTGGGCATCGGCGGGTTTCCTCGGGGCCGGGTCGTGGAAGTCTTCGGCCCCGAAGCCACGGGCAAATCGACCCTGGCCCTCCACGTCATCGCCGAGGCCCAGAAACGCGGCGGCCAGGCGGCGTTCATCGACGCAGAACACGCTTTGGACCCGATCTACGCGGCCAGCCTGGGTGTCGATGTGGACAACTTGCTCATTTCCCAGCCGGATTACGGCGAACAGGGGCTGGAGATCGCCGAAGTGCTGGTGCGCAGCGGCGCCGTGGACGTCATCGTGGTCGACAGCGTCGCGGCCCTGGTCCCCAAGGCCGAGCTCGAGGGCGAGATGGGCGATTCCCACATGGGCCTCCAGGCCCGGCTCATGTCTCAGGCCCTGCGCAAATTGACGGCTATCGTCGCCCGGTCCAAGACTTGCTTCATCTTCGTCAACCAGCTCCGGGAGAAGATCGGAATGTTCATCGGCAACCCGGAGACGACGACGGGCGGCCGGGCGCTCAAGTTCTACTCCTCGATGCGCATCGACATCAGGCGGATCGCGGCCCTCAAAGAGGGGGAGCAGGTCGTCGGCAACCGGGTCAAGGTCAAGATCGTCAAGAACAAGCTGGCCCCGCCATTCCGCGAGGCCTTTTTTGATATCATCTTCGGCCAAGGGATCTCCCGCGAAGGGGATATCGTCGATTGCGGCATCGACACCGAGATTATCGAAAAGAGCGGAACCTGGTATTCCTACAAAGGCGAGAGGCTCGGGCAGGGACGGGACAACGTCAAGAAGCTTCTCAAGGAGAACAAGGCTTTGGCCGCTGAGCTCGACCGCATTATCAGACAGAAGCTCGGCATGTCCCCAGCGGATGACGCGGAGGCCAAGGCGGCCCCGGCCGAGAAACCCGAGAAGCCCGAAAAGGGTGAGAAACCCGAAAAACTTGAAAAGCCCGAGCGGTCCAAGGATAAGGCGAAATGACACAGATGTCCGGCTCTACCATCTTGAAGCTCGTCGCGTCGGTCCTTTTTTGCCAGGCCGCCGGGCTGCTGGGCGCGCTGGCCACGACGCCGTCGATAGGCGGCTGGTACAAAGGACTGGTTAAACCGTCATTCAACCCTCCGAATTGGATCTTCGGCCCGGTGTGGACGACCCTTTATCTGCTGATGGGCGTCGCACTGTTCCTGGTCTGGCGGCGCGGGCCAAAGACCGCGGGCGTCAAGGCGGCCCTGGTCTTGTTCATCATTCAACTGGGCTTAAACGTTCTCTGGTCCATCCTCTTTTTCGGTCTTCATCAGCCGGCCC
>Ga0315297_10000041_pt1 | contig 59710 bp, 56 predicted proteins | sample YL17G15_0_MG_FD_203628 | JGI IMG/M metagenome (GOLD analysis project Ga0315297, IMG submission 203628) | Sediment microbial communities from Yellowstone Lake, YNP, Wyoming, USA - YL17G15_0 | ecosystem: Environmental > Aquatic > Freshwater > Lake > Sediment | place: USA: Wyoming | collected...
TCACTTTTCCCTTTAATTTCAAATGTTTAAATTATTACTCGGAACACCCTCTAATAAACGTTTCTTGTTAAGCATAAAGCAGGTTGGAACCGTCTGACCATTTACCCGCCCAAGGGTTTGTATTATATTTTTTGACAATATTTTCGTCATTTAACCGGAGGAACTTTCGATGATTATCCTGATGAAGAAATCGGCCACCGAAACCGAGATTAAAGCGGTAATTGATAAAATCCGGAAGACCGGATTGGAGCCCCATTTGGATAAGGGGATCTCCACCCTGATCGGGATCCGGGGAGATACCGCCCGGCTGGAGGAAAATGAATTCCTCCTGGAAGGAGTCGACCAGGTAAAACGGGTTTCCTCCAAATATAAGGAAGTCAGCCGGGAGTTTCACCCGCAGAATTCCCTGATCAAGGTGGGAGACGTCACCATCGGGGGAGGAAAGCCGGTGATCATGGCCGGCCCCTGCGCCGTGGAAACCCGGGAGCAGCTCCTGGAAAGCGCCCGGGGGGTGAAAGCCGCGGGAGCCCAGATCCTCCGGGGCGGGGCTTTCAAACCCCGCACCAGTCCTTACGCTTTCCAGGGCCTGGGGGAGGAAGGCCTCAAGCTCCTCGCCGAAGCCCGGAAAGAGCTGAAAATCCCCATCGTGACGGAAATCATGAACATCACCCAGATGGATCTTTTCGCCAAATACGACATCGATTGTTACCAGGTCGGCGCCCGGAATATGCAGAACTTCGACCTGCTTAAGGAACTGGGCAAGATCAAGAAGGCCGTGCTCCTGAAACGCGGCCCCTCCGCCACGATCGAGGAATTCCTGCTTTCGGCTGAGTACATCCTGAGCTTCGGTAATCCCCGGGTGGTTCTTTGCGAAAGAGGCATCCGCACCTTTGAAACCGCTTACCGGAATGTCCTGGATCTGAGCGCGGTAGCCATGGTTAAAAACCTGAGCCACCTTCCGATCATCGCCGACCCGAGTCACGCCACCGGGGTCAAGAAGCTGATTCCCCCGATGAGCCGGGCCGCCCTGGCCGCCGGGGCGGACGGGCTCCTGATCGAGGCGCATATCAACCCCAAAACCGCTCTTTGCGACGCCAGCCAGCAACTCACGATCAAGGAATTCCAGGACCTGATGGAACAATTAAAGGGCCTGATGTAATGGGGGGATGACCCTTCCGGGGATTTTTTTCAGCGCCTTCGTAATCGGACTTTCCGGGGCCATGGTCCCCGGGCCGGTCCTGGTTTACGCCATTACCTCGAGTTCCAAGCGGGGTTTCTGGGCCGGTCCCCTCCTCGTCCTGGGGCACGGAATCCTGGAGGGTCTGCTCCTGGTTCTCCTCGTCCTGGGTTTCGCCAAATTCCTCAGTCATGATCTTTTCAACGGGATAATCGCCCTAGCCGGAGCGGTCGTGCTTACGATAATGGGGATCGGGATGATCCGGGAGGCCAGAACCGCCAGTCTCAATCTTGAAACCGATGCCAAGATCTCTTCCCTCCACCCGGTCCCGGCCGGGATCCTGACCTCCATCTCCAATCCTTACTGGATCATCTGGTGGGCCACGATCGGGCTCAACTTCGTCTCACTGTCCCGCGCCCATGGAAACCTGGGAATCCTGACTTTTTTTTCCGGACACATCCTGTCGGATCTTTCCTGGTATAGCCTGATTTCGGCCCTGGTTACCTTCGGGCACAAGCTGATCAGCGACCCGATTTACCGGGGAATCCTGGTCGGTTGCGCCCTGGCCCTCATCGGTTTCGGAGCCTATTTCGGCCTGGCGGGAATCAATCTCCTGTTTCTGAAATATTAACCCTTTCTTTATTTTTTCCGTTGTGTTATAAGCTTCCGATAAAAATAGATAATGAAATCTTGGATCGTCCTTAAAGATGGAACTGCATTCGCAGGGGTTAACCATAACCTCCCCGGAAAGGCTTTTGGGGAGGTTGTTTTTTATACGGGGGTGGTCGGCTACCAGGAAACTCTGACCAACCCGGTTTACGCCGGCCAGATCCTGACCCTCACCTATCCCCTGATCGGCAATTGCGGCGTCAATGATGAAGATCCCGAGTCTCCCCGGGCCTGGCCCCGGGCCCTGGTCGTGCGGGACCTCTCACCGATCCACAGCAATTTTCGGGCCCAGAACAGTTTTGACGAATTCCTGGAAAAACACCGGATCGTTTGCATCAAAGATGTTGATACCCGGGCCCTCACTATCCACCTGCGGGAGCACGGGGAAATGACCGGGATCGTGGCCACCGACGGCTCCGACCCGGAAAAATTGAAACAGGAGCTGTCCCAATCGGCCTCTCCCTATGCCCAGAATCTGGCGGCCGAAACCGGGTCCAGGGAAATCCGGGAGGAAAAAGCCTCCGGCAAATATAAAATCGCCATTGTTGATTTCGGGGTCCAGAAATCCCTGCTCGGGCAGCTCCTGGATCTGGGAGCCACCTGGATTTGTTATCCGCCCGGTTCCGGCCCGGAAAAGATCCTCGAAAAAAATCCCGACGGTATTCTCCTCAGCAGCGGCCCGGGCGACCCGGAAAAACTTCCCGAGTCGGTGAAAAACGTGCGCGCGCTCCTCGGAAAGAAACCCATCCTCGGGATCGGCCTCGGCCACCAGCTCCTGGCCCTGGCGGGCGGCGCCCGCACTTTCCGGATGAAACTCGGGCACCGGGGGGTTAATTACCCGGTGGTGGAAACCGGGAAAAAACAATCCCTGATCACCTCCCAGCATCACAGCTTCTGCGTGGACGCCCAGTCCCTGCCCCGAAACCTGGCCGTTACCCACACCCACCTGAACGACAAAACCATCGAGGGAATCGCCTTCACCGACAAGCCGGCTCTCTCGATCCAGTTCTTCCCCACCCGGGATGAATATTATCGTCCAAACCCCTGCCTGCAGAAATTCCTAGAGCTCTGCAAGGGATAGCACCATGCCTAAGCGCAATGACATTCATAAAATTCTGATCATCGGCTCCGGCCCGATCATCATCGGCCAGGCCTGCGAATTTGATTATTCCGGTTCCCAGGCCTGCAAGGCTTTAAGAGAGGAAGGCTACGAGATCGTCCTGATCAACTCGAACCCGGCCACGATCATGACCGACCCGCGAATGGCCGACCGCACCTATATCGAGCCTATCACCCCCGAGATGGTGGAAAAAATTATCGCCCGGGAGCGGCCGGATGCCATCCTTCCCACCCTGGGCGGACAGACCGGCTTGAACCTCGCGGTCTTCCTGGCCCGCGAGGGGGTCTTCGACCGTTACGGAGTGGAAGTGCTCGGGGCCAGCGCCGAGGCGATCAGCCGGGCCGAAGACCGCGAGCTCTTCCGCGACGCCATGCAGGAGATCGGGCTGAAGGTGCCCAAGAGCGGAATCGCCCGTTCCCTGGAAGAGGGAATCAAAATCGCCCAGGAAATCGGTCTGCCGACCATCATCCGCCCGGCTTTTACCTTGGGCGGCTGGGGCGGCTCGATCGTGTACAACGCCCAGGAGCTTGAGCCCGCCCTGAATAAGGGTTTAAACATCAGCCCGATTCACCAGGTCCTGATCGAGCAATCGGTCCTGGGCTGGAAAGAAATTGAATTCGAGGTCCTCCGGGATTCGGTGGACAACGTTATCATCATCACCTCGATGGAAAACGTGGATCCGATGGGGGTGCACACCGGGGATTCCACGGTGGTGGCTCCTTCCCAGACCCTGACCGCGAAGGAATACATGGAATACGTCAATTATTCCAAGCGGATCATCCGCAAAATCGGGATCACCGGAGGGGGGGCCAATATCCAGTTCGCCGGCAACCCCGATAACGGCGAAATCGTGATCATCGAGGTCAACCCCCGGCTCTCCCGCAGCTCGGCCCTGGCTTCTAAGGCCACGGGTTTCCCGATCGCCCGGGTGGCCACCAAGCTGGCGGTTGGTCTCACCCTGGACGAGGTCATGAACGACGTCACCGGCATCACCAAGGCCTTCTTTGAACCCACGGTGGATTACTGTGTCTTTAAAATCGCCCGCTTCACTTTCGAGAAATTTCCCCAGGCCGATCCCGTCCTGAATACCGCCATGAAATCCGTGGGTGAGGCTATGGCCATCGGACGCAATTTCAAGGAATCCCTGCAGAAGGGAATCCGATCCCTGGAGATCAGTCGTTACGGTTTCGGTTTCGACGGCAAGGACGTCGACCCCGAAAGCATCGATCAGGTCAAGCTCCGGGAAAAACTCATCGTTCCCAACGCCGATCGTTTCTTTTATATTAAGACCGCGTTAGAAAAGGGGATGCCCGTGGAGGAAATCAGCAACCTTTCCAAGATTGACCGCTGGTTCATATATCAAATGAAGGAAATCGTGGACCTGGCCAAGGAGATCGGCGCTCACCGGGGCCAAGAACTCAATTCCGTCCCCCGGGAAATCCTGCACCGGGCCAAGCGCGACGGGTTTTCGGATATCCAACTCGCTTATCTATTGGGTCGAAAAGAAGATGAGATCTTCCAGCTCCGGCAGGAATTGGAGATCCGCCCGGTCTACAAGCTTCTGGACACCTGCGCCGGGGAATTCCGCGCCGAGCATCCCTATTTCTATTCCAGCTACGATCAGAAAGACGAAAACCGGGCCAGCGGAAAGCCCAAAGTCATCGTCCTCGGGGGCGGTCCCAACCGGATCGGCCAGGGAATCGAATTCGACTATTGCTGCGTGCACGCCTCCTATGCGATCCAGGAACTCGGGTATGAATCCATCATCATCAACTCCAACCCGGAAACCGTCAGTACCGACTACGACACCTCCACCCGGCTCTACTTCGAACCCCTGACCCGGGAGGATGTTCTCGCCGTGGTGGCGGTCGAAAAACCCCTCGGGGTAATCGTTCAGCTCGGCGGCCAGACTCCCCTGAACCTGGCCGTGCCCCTGGAAAAAGCGGGGGTGAAAATCCTCGGGACCACGCCCGACTCCATCGACCGGGCCGAGGACCGGGAGCGTTTCCGGGCCCTCCTGAAAAAACTGAACCTCTTCCAGGCCCCCAATGCCTCGGCTTTTTCATTCGAGGAAGCCAAGGGGATCGCCAAGGAAATCGGCTACCCGGTGATCGTCCGGCCCTCCTACGTCCTGGGCGGGCGGGCGATGGAAATCGTTTATGATGACAAGGAACTCGAGAAGTTCATGCAGCTCGCCATCAAGGTTACCCCGGAGCACCCGGTGCTGGTGGATAAATTTCTGGATGACGCCATCGAGGTGGACGTGGACGCCATTGCGGACGGCGGAACCGTGGTCATCGCCGGGATCATGGAGCACATCGAGGAGGCCGGGGTCCACTCGGGGGACGCGGCCATGTCCCTTCCCCCCTACTCCCTGGGTCGGAAGATCGTCAACCAGATCCGCGAGCAGACCGTTGCCCTGGCTCTGGAGCTACAGGTTAAAGGTCTGATGAACGTCCAGTTCGCGGTCAAGGATAATCTCATCTATGTCCTCGAGGTCAACCCCCGGGCTTCCCGGACCGTCCCCTTCATTAGCAAGGCGATCGGGGTCTCCCTGGCCAACCTCGCCACCATGGTCATGTGCGGGAAGACCCTGAAAGAACTGAAATTCACTAAGGAAGTGAAGATCGATCACGTGGCCGTGAAGGAATCCGTCTTCCCCTTCATCCGTTTCGCCGGGGTGGACACCATCCTGGGACCGGAAATGAAATCCACCGGCGAGGTCATGGGGATCGACTCTACCTTCGAAATGGCCTATGCCAAGAGCCAGATCGCGGCCGGGACCAACCTGCCGCTTTCCGGCAATGTTTTTATCAGCCTGCGGGACAAGGATAAGCGCCCGATGATTTCCGTCGCCAAGCGCCTCTCCGATCTGGGATTCCAGATCCTGGCCACAGAAGGCACCGCCGAGATTTTCCGGATCAACGATATCCCGGTCAAAGGGGTTTTAAAGGTTTCCGAAGGCCGTCCCAACATTACCGATTACATCAAGAACCGGGAAGTGCACCTGATTATTAACACCCCGAGCGGGAAAACCCCCAAGCAGGACGAAGTCGCCATCCGCACCAACGCGATCGCCTATAGTATTCCCCTGATCACCACCACCGCCGGGGCCGCCGTGGCCGTGGGAGCGATCGAGGCCATGCGCAAAAAAGGCATCACCGTCAAGACCATCCAGGAATACCACGCCGAAATCCCCAAGACGTAGGGGAGGGCCTAGTGCCCTCCCTGAGAAAATGTTCTTCGGGCGGGGATAAACCCCGCCCCTACTGGAAAACAACCTAAAGAAATTTGCTAATATGAAAATCCCAAAAGACTTGCTTCCCCCCTGCGGGCTTTATTGCGGGGTTTGCGGGATCCTGATCGCCGATCGGGATAAAAACCTTAAATTCAAAGAAAGGTTAACCACGGTTTACAACCTGCCCGTGGAGGAGATTCAATGCCGGGGGTGCCTCTCGGACCAGGTATTTACCTACTGCCAGGTCTGTCTCATCAAGGATTGCACCAAACAGAAAGGATATGAGGGTTGCCACCAGTGTCAGGATTTTCCCTGCGAGCACATTGATAATTTCCCCCTGCCGGTAGGCAAGAAGGTGATCCTGCGCGTGGTGCCGAGGTGGCGTGAGATCGGAACCGAAAAAGTAATTGAGGAAGAAGAGAAACGATATGTTTGCCCCGGATGCGGGTACAAGCTATTCCGCGGCGCCAAAACCTGCCGGAACTGCAAAAAACCGGTGGACGTGGATTAGAGCCAAATGCTTCAATCACCACACCCGAAAGAATAAACAACCCTCTATTAAGCAAATCTCCCCTCCCCCTCTTTTACTAAAGAGGGGAAAAATATCCCCCTTTTTCAAAGGGGGATTTCAGGGGGATTAGAAATGTTCTTATTTAATTTCTCGGAATGCAAAGCATTAGCTACCAATTAGCAAGCTAATGCACTCCATAGAAAGCAAACAGCAAAGTATTTATTTAATTTCCACCCGGGCCAGGCTGGTTTTTCCCCGGGAAGCGGCGCCGCGGCTTTTCGCCCGGCGGGACCGCACGTTTTTTTTCCGCGGGCGGCCGGAATTTTGGGGCCCCCGGGCCACCACTTCCTCCAGGGTAATTAAAAAATCCCGCAAAGAATCCAGGGTTCTGACCAGCGATTCACAGACCGGGTTTTCCGACTTGTTCTCCAGGGTTTGGCTGGCCAGGCCGACCAGGCCCACCACCCCTTTTAAAACCTCCTCCTGGGCGCGGAAAAAATGCTCTTGGATTTCCCGTAAATCCTGGACTTGGTCGCGTTCCGCCTGTTTCCGGGCCGGGCTCATTTATCTTCCTCCTTTTGAAAAGAAAGCCGCAGGGTTTGTTCACTGAATTCGGCTTCCGCCATCGAAAGCGAAGCCAGGGTCCGGGGCAAAAATATGTTACGTTTCACCCCCTGAAACTTCAAGACCAATTCATCCCCTTTTCTCCAGAGCTCGATTTCCTCCCGCCGGGCCGCTGGGAGCTTGATCGAAAGTGTGTATCCCCCACTCACCTGCTTGATATTAATCGGTTGTCCTTTGAACATGACCCGGGCCGGGTCTTTATCGCCAAAAAGGGTGTAGGCCACCTCCCGAAGGGAATGAACCCCGAGGATTTCCCCAAACCGGAGTGGCTGAACGAGAACCGGAAGCGGATAAAAACAGGACCGGGCTCTTTCCAGGTAGGTGTTCTGAACCGCCTGCCAGGACTTCAGGGCTTCGCTGCCCTCCGGGTCCTGCAACACCCGGTTGACGATCACCCCGTCCACCGCGTAGCCGAAAAGGCAGAGATAGGTCAGGGCCCGCTCTGTTTCCCGGAGGACGATTTTTTCCGGGTTGGTCACCAGGCGAACCGAGGCCGCCTCCGGGTTGGTTAAAATCTTGGCGGCTTCCTGGACTTCCCGGTAAAGGATCTCCGCCGAATTAATCACCTGGTCGTTGGGAAGCTGGACCTTGCTGATTTTCTCCGCCAGCGGCCGGAATAACCGGAAAAGCATCCGGTCGCGAGGATAAAATTTCTCCATATACCAACGGATCACATCCGGGAAGGAAAGCATCCGGATGGTGTTCCCGGTGGGGGCGCAGTCAATGATCACGACCTCATATTCTTTTTCCCGGACCAGCTGATTCAACTTCAGGAGGGAAAAAAGCTCTTCCAGGCCGGGGAGGATCGCGAACTCTTCCGCGACCAGTTCCTCAAAACCCTGGCTGCGGAGAAAAGTGGAAACGTAATTCTGGATCTCACCCCAGTAGTTGCGAAGCTCGAGGTCCAGATCGATCTCCAGGGCCCGGAGCCCTGGGACCACCTCGGCCGGCGCCCCGGAGAGTTCCACCTCCAGGATATCGGAGAGGCTGTGGGCCTGGTCGGTGGAAATCAGGATAGTTTTATACCCGAGTTCCGCGGCGCGGATGGCGGTGGCCGCCGAGACCGTGGTTTTGCCCACCCCGCCCTTTCCGGAATAAAGAATAACCCGGATTCCCGGTCCCTTCTTACTCGGTTTCCTCAAATTGTGACCCGGTAACCGTCAAAATGAACAAAGGCCGTTTCAGTTCTCCCGGCGAAGTGGACTTGATATTCCCGGTAGCCCCGGGGAAGCCCTCCACCCCCAGCAGGCTTTCCCTCAAGGCCTCTCGATCCTTGACCCCGAAATTCCGGACCAGGGTGATGATCAACTTGGCCACGTCAAAAGCCTGGGCAGAAATGATGGTGGGATCCTCCCCGTAGGCCTCCTGGTATTTCTGGCAAAACTCCCGGGTCGAGGGCCGTCTGCTTTCCCGGAAAAAACCATCGGTTATTATCGTCCCGTCAACATAGGGTTTCCCCAAGCGGATATAATCCGGGTGGTCGAAACTGCCGGTTCCTAAAATCCTGATGTCCGACACGCTGTAATAGACAAGCTGGGGGGCGATCAAGCCTCCATTCCGGTAGGAATCCGGGATGAAAACCGCGTCAAAATCGACGATGGGGGTTAGCTCGATCCCGGACTTTTCCAAAAGCTTGGTCTCGTCCGGATTGGGTTCGGAAAGGCCGGTTAAGGCCTTGATCTGATCGCCGAAATCGGTGCTCCGGGGGTCATACCCTTCCACTCCCCGAATCTCTCCTCCCCTTTTCTTCACCTCATCCCAGAAACGGAAAATAAAATCCTCTCCGTAAGAATCCTTGGGGTAGAGGATCGCAAACCTCCGCATCCCCAGGGTCTCCATGGCGTAAGTCACCAGGGCTTCAACCTGCTGGGAATGGGTGAGCCCCAGGCGGAAAACATATTGCCGGGTTTTGATCAGGTCTTCTTTCTGGGACAGGGAAATCAAAGGGACCTTCAAGGCCTCCGCCTTCCGGGCCGCCGCCTCGGAGGTAGGCGAAAGCAACGGTCCTACGATCGCCAGGACGTGGTGCTTGAGCACCAGGTTCTCCACCGCCTGGGTAGCCGCCTGGGGATCGCCCTCGGCGTCCTGGATCACCACCTGGATGGTCTCCCCCTGGGGAGAATCCCCGCCAAAAACCCCCGCCGCCATCATGACCCCCTTCAAAGCCTGCTCCCCAAATGGCTGGTAGCGCCCGGAAAGCGGGACGATCAGCCCGATCCGGTTGGGGTTAGCGATATTCCAGTCCTTGATACTGTAAAGAAAAGACGCCACCTCTCCCCGGCGATTGAAAATCGGGGTCCGCTCCAGTTCGCGGGTCAGGAACTTTTCGGCCCCCTTCCAGTCCTGGTGGTCAATTTTACGGTGGGCGAGTTCAATCAAAGCCTCCGCCAGGAAATACTCCGGGTCGAGATCGCCGATTAACCGCTCCAATTCTTCTTCCGACAGCTTGACCCGGATGATCTCCACCACTTTTTTCTGGACTTCGTCCGCCTTTTCGCCTTCCAGCAGGGGCAGGACGTTCTGTAAGGAAAGCAAAGCCTGGCCAAAGCGGCCTAATTTCTCGTAACCCTGGGCCAGGACATAATCCAGGGTCACCCGTTCTTTTTCTCCCACTGATTCCCGGATCTCGGAGAGGATGGAAACCATTTCTTGCTCCTGACCGAGCTGGTGATAGCATAGGGCCTGGCGGACGAGGGCGTCCCGGGCGAGATCGGTCATCGGGTATTTTTGGATAAACTCGGTGAATAACCGCAGGGCTTCCAAATAATTATTCTCGTTCAACCGGATTTCCCCCATCCGGAACAGGGCCTCGTCCGCCAGCTTGCTCTCCGGAAAGGTTTCCCGAAAACGCTGGAACTCCGGGTAGGATTTCGCCCAGTCCTTCAGCTGAAATTTGTCCTCGGCCTGGGCGAAATCCATGGTTGCCGCAATTTCCAGCGGGATTTTCTTGCCGTCCCGGATAATCATTTTTGGTCCGCAGGCCGGGATAGCCGCGGCCAACCAGAGCGCCAGGCCCCAACCCAGAAGGCGAGAAATCTCCCGGGGAAAGCGGCGGAATTCCTGGCTTGACTTAAACATAGCAATGACATAATAATCCGTAAAACTTGGATTTCGCAATTAACCACAAATCATGACTTGATGAAAAGACTCTCCGACAGTGAAATTGATGATTATCTTTGGGGGCCGGGAATGGTGGAGATCGAGATCGAAGACCCGGTCACGGAAGGCGAGATCTTCACTTTCCTGAAAAAGCAGGGTGGTTTTATGGCCACTAAATCCGGGACTTATCGTGTCACCAGGGAAACGCTAAAATTAATCCTGGATCGGGGTTATCCGATCCGGGAAATAACCAAGGAGAGCAAGTGAAAATCCGACTGGCCCTTCCATCCGGAAGTCTTAAAGAAGCCACCCTGAAGCTTTTCCAACAGGCGGGAATCCAGATCTCCGTGCGGGAACGTTCCTATGTTCCCTATTTCACCGATCCCGAGATTGAAGGGTTCCTGCTCCGCGCCCAGGAGATTCCCCGCTATGTCGCCAAAGGGGATTTTGACGCGGGAATTACCGGCCGGGACTGGGTCCGGGAACAGGGGGCCAAGGTCAGGGAGGTGGCCGAGCTGCCCTACGCTAAAACCGGGTTGAACCCCATTCGCTGGATCGTGGCGGTGCCGAAAGATTCCCCCGTCCGGACGATCCGGGACCTGAACGGAAAGCGGATCTCCACCGAAGTGGTCAACCTAACCCGGAAGTTTCTGAAGGCCAATAAAATCCGGGCCGAGGTGGAATTTTCCTGGGGAGCCACCGAGGTAAAACCGCCTTCCCTCGCGGACGCGATCGTGGAACTCACCGAAACCGGGAGTTCCATCCGGGCCCACAATTTGAAAGAGCTCGCCGTGGTCATGATCTCCACCACCGTGGTCATCGCCAACCCCGGCTCTTTTAAAAACCCCGCCAAGCGCGAGAAGATCGAAAACCTGGTTATGCTCCTGTCCGGAGCCTTGGCCGCCCGCTCCCGGGTGGGGCTGAAAATGAACGTCCCCCGGTCCAAACTCAAGCAGGTCATGGCCCTCCTTCCGGCCCTGAAAAACCCGACCATCTCCAGCCTGACCGATCCCAAGTGGGTCAGTCTCGAAGTCATTGCCGACGAGTCCCAGGTCGGCCGGATGATCCCGGATTTAAAACGGGCCGGGGCCACAGGGATCATCGAATATCCATTGAACAAATTGATATATTAAAATTCAGTCCGATGTCTCGGGTTCCCGGTCCTATGTCTCCAGTCCTAAGCATAAAAAATGTAATTAATTCTTCTTTTCCGACTTCGGACATAGGACTGACGACTTCGGACTTCTTTAGGCATCGACCTAGGACTTAGGACTCTACATTTATAGGGGATGATATCTTATGATCCGAGAGCTAAAACCCGCCGAGATCCGCAAAATCTGTGATCCTAACGATGTAGTCTGCCAGAGCACCAAGGAGCTGGGACCCCTGGACCGGGTGATCGCCCAGGAGCGCGCCGTCCGGGCCATCGATTTCGGTCTGGGAGTTACCGAACACGGGTTCAACATCTTTGCCGCCGGCCCCCACGGCACCGGCCGGGTTACCACCGTCAAGGCGGCAGTCGAACGGCTGGCCCAGACCAAGCCCGCACCCGAGGATTGGGTTTACGTCCAGAACTTCTCCAACCCCCTGGCCCCGGAAGCCATCAGCCTGCCCGCCGGTAAAGGCCGGGAATTCAAACGGGACATGGAGAGCCTGGTCTCCGACTTGAAAATCGAGATCGCCCGCGTTTTCGAAAGCGATGAATACGAAAAGCGGAAAAGCCAGATCGCGGAGAGCCTGGCCGAGGAGCGGAACCGGATCGTGCACGAGATCGAGGAAAAAGCCAAGGCCAATGGTTTTACTCTCCAGTCCACCCCGATGGGTTTTGTCGCCCTCCCGGTGGTGGACGGCAAGCCCCTGAGTCAGGAGGAATTTTTCGCCCTCCCCAAGGAAAAACAGGACGAGATCAAGGAGCGGCAGGCCGAGCTCCAGCAGGAAATGAACCAGGGTTTGAAAAAAATCAACCGTTTCGAACGCCAGCTCCGGGACCGGGTCAAGGAACTTGACCGCGAGATCGCCCTGAACGCGGTCGGGCAAATTCTCGACGACCTCGAGGAAAAGTACCACGCCCACCCCAAAATCCCTCCCTACCTGAAGGCGGTGAAAGAGGACATCCTGCAGAATATTGAGGACTTCCGGAAAACCGAGGAGCCCTCCCCCCTGCCCTTCCTAAAAATGTCTCCTTCTTTCGACCGCTATTCGGTTAATCTACTGGTAGATAACGCCGAGCAGAAGGGGCTCCCGATCGTTTACGAATCCAACCCCACTTTCCCCAACCTCTTCGGCCGGGTGGACCGCAAGGCCCAGTTCGGAATGCTGACGACCGATTTCAGCATGATCCGCCCGGGGGCCCTGCACCGGGCCAACGGGGGTTTCCTGATCCTGAACGACCGCGATCTTCTGACCCGTTACTACGCCTGGGAAGGCCTGAAACGCGCCCTCAAGGAAGAGGAAATCCGGATTGAAGATCTTTCCGAACAGCTGGGATTCGCCACCACCGAGACGATCAAGCCCCAGCCCATCCCCTTCAACATCAAGGTGATTATCGTCGGCGAGCCCAAGATCTACTACCTCCTCTACGCCTATGACCCGGACTTCCGGGAACTTTTTAAGATTCATTCCGCCTTCGATTATCAGATGGAGAGAAGCCCCGAGTCGGTCTCCCTTTATGCCGTCTTTATCGCTTCCCGCTGCCGGGAGTTGAACATCCGCCACCTTTCCCGGGAAGCCGTCTCCCGGGTGATCGAATTCGGTTCGGAACTCTCCGATGACCAGGAAAAACTCTCCACCCGCTTCTCCGACATCTCCGATCTCCTCGTGGAATCCAACCTCTGGGCGAAAAGATCCGGGAGCGAAGAAATCCAGGTGGCCAACGTGGAACGGGCCCTGGAGGAAAAGATCTACCGTTCCAGTCTTTATGAAGAACGGGTCCGGGAGATGATCGCCCGGGGCTACATCCTGATGGAAGTGGAAGGGGAAAAGACCGGCCAGATCAATGGGCTCTCGGTCATCTTCCTGGGCAATTACATGTTCGGCCGTCCCAACCGCATCACCGCCCCGGTCTCCCTGGGCCGCGAGGGTATCATCGATATCGAGCGGCGGGCCGACCTGGGGGGGAAAATCCATTCCAAGGGCATCATGATCATCTCCGGGTTCCTGGCCGGCCGTTACGCCCAGGACAAGCCCCTCTCCCTCTCCGCCTCCATCTGCTTCGAGCAGAGTTACGAGGGGGTGGAAGGCGACAGCGCCTCAGCGGCGGAGCTGATCGCCCTGCTTTCCAGCCTTTCCGACGCCCCGATCAAGCAGGGAATCGCCATCACCGGGTCGGTTAACCAAATGGGCGAGATCCAGCCGATCGGGGGGGTGAATAAAAAAATCGAAGGTTTCTTCGAGGTCTGCAAGATCAAGAAGGTCAACGGCGTCCCGGGGGTGATCATCCCCCAGTCCAACGTGAAAAATCTCATGCTCAAGCCAGAGGTGGTCCGGGCCGTCGCCGAGGGAAAATTCCGGATCTTTTCCGTTTCCCATGTTGATGAGGCCCTGGAAGTCCTGACCGGGATCCCGGCCGGCAAACGCACCCCCGAGGGCAAATGGGAGGAAGGTTCTCTCAACGCCCGGGTGGACACCCGCCTCCGGAAGATGTCCGAAGAACTGGCCCGCCTCTCCCGCCCCGCCCATGGGAAGGAAGAAGGGGCCAGAGAAGAAAACAAGAATCCAAAATAGCCCCTCGAGTTAAAAAGCCTCCCCGCGCTAAGCCCGCGGCCTCCACCCCGGTCGCCGATGATATTTCCTCTATTTTCGGCCCGGAAGGCAGGATCTTCGCGGTCATTGCCAGCCCGGAATTCCGCCCGGGGCAGAAAGAAATGGCGGAGCGGGCCCGGGAATTTTTCGCCTCCGGCGGCTTCTCGGTAATCGAAGCGGGTACCGGGGTCGGCAAGAGCTTGGCCTACCTGGTCCCGGCCATCCTGTCCGGAAAAAAAACCATCGTCGCCACGGCCACCAAGAACCTCCAGGACCAGCTTCTGGACCAGGATATCCCGATGCTGAAATCCCTGACCGGGACCAACCCGAACGTGGCCCTGCTCAAGGGCCGGAAAAACTATCTCTGCCTCCGGAAATACCGGGCCCTTTCCCGCCAGCGCTCGCTTTTTTCCGAGTCTGGAGAAATGCTTTCCGAGTTTCTGGCCTGGGGAAGCCTGACCAAAACCGGGGACCGCGCCGAGCTTTCGACCCTCCCGGACAACCTTCCCTTCTGGGAGGAATTCTCCGCCCATCCCGACGCCTGCCTGGGCGGACGCTGCCCCGTTTTCACCGAGTGCTTCCTGATGCGGGCCCGAACCCGGGCGGCCCAGTCCGACCTGATCGTCACCAACCATCACCTTTTGCTCACGGACCTGTCCCTTCGCGAGCAACTCTCCGCCGGACTTTTGCCGGAGGTGGATTTCCTGATTCTTGACGAGGCCCACAACCTGGAGGAAATCGCCAGCGAAATCCTGGGGGTCACCTTCGGCCAGGCTGATCTCCGCCGCCTGCTCGGCCAGGCGCAGAGGATCATCCTCGAAAAGCCGGACAACCTCTGGGGATCGATCCTCTCCCGGGTGGAAAACGCCTGGAAAATTTTCTCCAGTCTCTTCCCTCTCGAGGATTTCCGCCGGCGGCTCGAGCCGGGCAAATCGGCCGAAACGGTGAAAGCCGAGGGTCAAATCCTGGCGGAAGCCCTCCGCGCCCTCTCCTCTCGGGTCAAAATTTTGAAGGTCAAACCCGCCGGGGAAGAAGACCTCGCTCCTCTCTCCGAGCAGGCGGAAAGAACCGCGATCGCCCTGGAAACCATCATCTGGCGGGAGGAGCCGGGCCTGATTTTCTGGGTGGAGCGGCGGGCGCAATTCCTCACCCTCCACGCCACCCCGATCGAAATTTCCTCCGAACTTCAGGAAAAACTTTACCCGCTCTATCCGAACATCCTTTTTACCTCGGCCACCCTTTCCACCCCGGGGGGAAGCCAGGCGGATTTTTCCTACTTTCTCTCCCGCCTGGGCCTGCCCGAAGAAATCGAGGCCCATTCCTTCCCTTCCCCCTTCGACTTCCAAACCCAGGCTTTGCTCTATCTCCCCCGGTCCATGCCGGAGCCCAACCAACCTTCTTACCCGGAAGCGTTGGCTCAAGAGATAGAAAAACTGGTTCAAGCCAGCAGGGGCCGGGCTTTTCTGCTCTTTACCAGCTTCGCCAACCTGAATTACGTGGCGACCTTTCTGGAGGGGAAAATCCCCTATCCGATCCTCATCCAGGGCGAAGCCCCCAAGGCTGAACTCCTGCGCCTGTTCAAGGAAAAAGGCAACGCGATTCTGCTGGCCACCTTCAGTTTCTGGGAAGGGGTGGACGTTCCCGGGGAATCTTTAAGCCTGGTGGTAATTGACCGCCTGCCTTTCGACGTCCCCACCGAACCGATCATCGAGGCCCGGATCGAAAAGATCCGTGAAAATGGGGATGACCCTTTCCGTCATTACCAGCTTCCGGCCGCGGTCCTGCTTCTCCGCCAGGGGGCCGGCCGCCTGATCCGCCGGAAAACCGACCGGGGCGTGATCGCCCTCCTCGATCCCCGCCTCCGCACCAAGGGCTACGGGAAAATCTTCTTAAGAAGCCTCCCCCCCATGCCGGTGGTAAATGATATAGCGGATGTGGAAAAATTCTTTAAAAAGTCGTAGGGGTATTCGCTCCTGGTAGCTACACAATTATTGAAATGACCAGAGAGCACTTTCGTGCCCTTTTTGTCTGTGCATGTGGATGAGCGTGAATTGACGGGATGACATCTGCTCTCTCACTTAAATTCTATACGATCACACTATTAATGGTCAAAAAGACGATAGCGCCCGGCCTTTATATCCGCTTTGGCTTCGATCAGTTCCCGCAGAAGCTTCTTATCCGCTATCACCTCCAGAGTTTCCACCTCCTCCAAACTCACAAGAACAGCTTTCGCTTTGGACCGCTTCGTAATAATAAAACGCTCCCCGTTCGCCACCCTCTTCAAGAGTTTCGGAAGCTGGCTCCTGGTCTCCATGACCTTGTCCATATTTTTCACCTACCTTGTCAAGCAATCATCTTTCCCTTTTTCCTCTTGGCGTCGCGGGAACCTTTTCGCAAGCGATTGGTCAGTTCTTCGTTGAAGCGGATTCCGGCAGTTTCTGAGTCGTCCTTCCAATTCCACCATTTTAAAAGTTTTGGCTTGGGGTTTGGATTTCCCGCAAAATAAACCGCGCATCTGAAAGAATACAAAACGCATCTGTCAATCTGTTTTTTATTAATTTCACATAATCGCCGGTACAGCAATTCGGGATTTTTCCCTTTTAAATCCCTGACGCTGTTTATTCCGATGCTGATTAATTTCTTCTCCAGACTTGGACCAATGCTGGGAATCGACTGAAGATCTGATCCAGCCTTTAGCTTTTTCATTTTTAATTCTCTTCTTAGTGGTCTTTACTGCATTCAATGTCAAAAAGGCTTTTACATCGTTTATCGTCATTCCTGCGAAAGCAGGAATCCAGGCACCGTCTTCTTAAAAGCAATGGACTAAAGATTCTTTAAAAACATGAAATCCTGGATTCCGCATCAAGTGCGGAATGACGAGAACAAGGCAACCCCCTATTCTTCATGGATTTCCTGGTAAAAATTCCCCGCTCGATCTCAGGATTATGCCGCTTTCTTTATATTTTTTAATGATCTTGTCCCGTTTTTCATCCGTTTGCAGAATATGGCCGTCCCAGAGAACGCTGTCGGTAATAATATTCACGGTATATCCTCTGTTTAAAGCCCCCTGGGCGGTTGCATAAACGCAATATTCGGCGTCCAAACCGACGAGATAAAGATCATTAACCTGATTCTTTATTAAAAATGATCCCAATTCCGGATTGGCAAACGCGTCTCCCTTCGGTTTGGAGAATATATGGTCGGAGGACAGGGAGATGCGCTTATCGATTTCGGCTCCCGGATTTCCTTTGATGGCCGTGCCCTTGGCAAAAACCCTGGAGAAGATCGTTCCCCAAAAACCTGCAAATTCCTGTTTGATATATACGATTACGATATTCTTTCGGGGCGCCTCGGCAATGATTTTATTAACGACAGCGATCAATTTTTCCGAATCCCTAAAAGGAAAGGGAGGTTTCGCCGCCGTACCTGTATAGTCCTCCTGAATATCAATTACCAACAAGGCCTTTTGCGGATTTGAATATTTATCAATCTTCTCGCCTCGCGTCGGTACTACTGTGTAAATAATCCCGCCGGCCAGCAAGCCCACCACGCAAAGAATAATAGCGATCAACGCAATCGATATTTTCTTGACTTTACTCATATTTCATTCCCTCTTTTCTAGATCGATAAAATATTATTTGGAACGCAAATAATAATACACCACGCTGGCGTATTCGGCTTCGACATCGTTGGCGGGGCCGTGCTCGATCGAGAAGCGGATCGAGGACTGGAACGGAATGGTATCGGAAAGATGAAAACGGTAGGCCCCGGTGGCGTCTCCCCCGTTGGAAAGGGAACGATGAACCGGGTTCCCGTGGGTGGGAAGCGAGAATGTCCCGTTCAGGAAATACCAGCCCCCTTCGAAATAATCCTCCGTCCCGGTGCCGTTGAGCACGGGCGAGGTGCTTCCTTCCAGGTAAATATGATGGTCCCCTTCCAGGTAATTGCGATGGGAGTCCCGCAATTCGGCCATGGCGAGAGTAACCCCAACCAACTGGCCTTGCCCTTTTTCATCCAGGATTAAATAATCCGCGCCCGGTGAAGTCGGTTTTTCTTCCCGATATTGAGCGTGAAAGTAGCCAAAATCCGGGGCCGGCTTGTCTTTAACCCAGGAAACCTCGGAAGAGATTGATATCGGTGAGATTCCCCGGTTTTCCAGCTCAATCCAGGCCTTTTTCAAAAACGGCATTAGAAAAAAGCAGGAAAGTGTCCGCGCCCCGGGGTCCATCACGATCGGTCGTGACCTGACCTCTGCCGGTCCAAACCCCGACCCGAATAATATTCCCATCGGCGATAGAACCTGGGCGGTAACTGCATCATCAAAAAAGACGGAAAGGTATAACGAATTCAGGGATTCTTCCGAATAATCCTCCAGGGTGAATTTCAGGCCGTAAATAATTCCATGGCCGGTTAGCTCGAAGAGCTGTTTCTTTTCTCCGACAGAAACCGTTACCTGAGATTTCTCTATTTCTTTCTTCTCCTCCGGGAGGAAATCCGATCCCACCCGTCCGAGGTTTTCCGCCGCTTCTTGAACTTTCTCTTCCCCATTGAAGACGGGCACTTCCGTACCGGGTGGATAAAGGTGGGCGATCACCTGGTAAAAGGTGGGAAGGGTTGAAGCGGCAATGACCAGACGCTCCTGGAAACAAATCGGCAAGTAGGAAAATAATCCCCCGCTGGACCGGGTAAACGAGCCCACCAGGGGAAAAGGCAACCCCGGTGTTTCTCCGGAGAAACCCGTCCCGGAGGGAATCGTCAGGACCGCCGGGGAAGCACCATCCGGATAAAAAGAAAGATCATAGGGAAGGCCGAAGGACATCAGCATGCTGGTAAACCACATTTGGTAAACACAGCCGGGTCCCTGCCGGTCGAAGATTACATATCCTTTCTCATCCCGGTAGAGATAGGAATAAGCCCCGGAGAAACCGTCGTCATTCCCCCCGGTCCGATCATAAGACGATTCCCCGACCACCTGGACGTTTACGGGAACCCGGTAGATTTGATCCAGGCGGGTCAAGCGTTCAATGCCTATGGGTACTTGAGCAGGGTTTAAGCCGGAGCTATTAGAACAACCAAGCTGTAACCCAGCGAGCAGAACGGTTCCGGGTAACAACACCAAATAGAAATGCGAATTATTTTTCTTAAATACTTTATTAACCTCCATAATAATGTCCCCCGAGGTCCCAGACCGTCAGGGGATCCCCTCCCCTGACTCCTTCGTTCACGACCTCGCCGATAAAAACGGTATGGTCGCCGGTTTCGACTGATTGGACCAGCCGGCATTCCACGAATCCGACACATTCCTTCAAGACCGGGGCCCCGGTCTTGAGCTTCTCATAGGAAACACCTTCGATGGTTTTATCATCTATCCTTTTTTCACCCTTGAATAATCCCATCTGGTTGGACTGGTTTTTATCCAATACGCAGAGAGAAAACACCCCGCCTTCTTTGATCAGATCGTGGGAGCGGCGTTCCTTCTTTACCCCCACGGCCACGAGCCGGGGTTGAAACGACACCTGCGTGACCCAGGAAGCGATCATCCCGTTGACGCCGTCACCTGCCCGGCATCCCAGGAAATAGACCCCATAGGTGAGAAGGCGGAGACCATTTCTCTCTCCGTAATTAATCATTATTTTTAGTAAACTGGATTCCGGGTCAAGCCCGGAATGACACCAAAAAGCCTTAAGAATTTCCCTTCAAAATTATTTTTCGCGGCGGAGGATCCCCTCCAGGAGTTCCAGGCGCTTCACCGGGGTGGGCCCGAAAAATGATTCGATCTGCTTGGCGTCGCGCATCCTTTTTTCCTGCCCGTAATCCTCGATGTAGCCGTAACCCCCGAGCACCTGCACCCCGTCGGAGACGGCCCGGCTGGCCAGCTCGGTGGAAAGGATCAGGCCGGTTTCCGCCAAGAGTTCTTCCCGTCCCTCGTCCACGGCCCGGGCCATGGCCCCGAAAAGGGCGCGCCCGGACTCCGCGATCACAGCCACGTTGGAAAGCAGAAGCCGGATCAGTTCGTGTTCGATGATAATCTTGCCGGCCTGGTAACGCTCCTGGGCGTAGGCCTTGGCCGTCTCGTAGGAGCCGGCGGCCACCCCCACGGCCAGGGCCGCGGCGGCCGGACGAAATCTCATCGTGAAACCGGGATATTCCGATCCGGCATCCGGGCAGAGGAGATAATCGGCCGAAACCTCTGATCCCCCGATTTCCAGATCCGCAACCGGGGCGCCCCGGAGACCGAGGCTCAGGATCGGCGCGCTCAAGGATATCCCCGGAGTCGTAAGATCTACCAGGAAAAAAGCAACCTTTTCCGTCCCCTTCAGGACGGCGGGAATCACTGCGGCCTCGGCTACCGGGGCGAGGGCCAGGTATTCCAACTTTCCCTTAAGCACATAGCCACCCCCCTTTTTCTCCGCCTCCACGCCCCGCGGTAGGTTCGCGGGTGAATCATAAACGGGAAAAGCCAGGAGTTTGGCCGACAGGTATTTCTCCTGGAGGGAAGGCTTCCCCCACTTGAGGAGCGCCGATTGCGCCAGGGCATTGATTAGAAGAATCGCGGCGATGCTGGCATCGGCCTGGGCCAGGAAAAAAAGAATCTCACTGAAAACCTCCATCCCCTGGCCGGTACCACCCCTGGCTTCGGGCAGGAGAACCTGCAAAAGCCCCACCTCCCGGGCCGCCTGGACCGCCCCGGCATTGAATTCCGCGTAGGGATATCGGTCAAAGTCGATCGCCCGGGTTTTCAGTTCCTTCTGGGCGAACCTTTGCGCGGTTTCCCGGAAAGCGGCCAGACTGGCTTGATCGGCGGAACCCATGATTACCCCCTTTTTAGTTATTCAAATGAACTGCCCAGCCCGAAAAACGCAGGGCATCGAAATAAACCGGATTCATCAGATTTTCTTGAAATCTTTTTTCACCCTCTCCCTAACCCTCCCCCATCCCCGCCCTTGACGGGGCAAGCGAAGGGGGAGGGAATTAATAAGGAAATATATTCCGCTAAAAAACCTCCACCCCGGAAAGATGCCGGGCGAGGTAATGCGTGAAAATATTCAGGCGATTGAGCTGGTTGGTGCCTTCGAAGATCTGGAGGAGCTTGGCGTCGCGGAAAATCTTCTCCACCCCCTGGTCGTGGCGGAGGCCGGCCTGCCCCAAAAATTCGGTCGCAAGCTGGCAGTTTTCCATCGCCATATCCGAGCCCACCACCTTGGCCAGGGAGGACATAAACTGGACGCGCGCGTCCTGATCCTCCGAGATCGAGGACCTGACATAATCCAGGATTTGTCGGTGCATCCAACGCGAGTGCAGGAATTTCCGGTACCAGTTTTGCCGGAAGAGCCAGGCGAGAATGGAGGAATCACTTATCCATGGCGGAAATCCGGTGACGAGGGGAATTTTCTCGAAACCCCGCATCAGGGCGAACTGCGATTCGAGATAGGCTCCGCGGGCCATCATCACGTTGATGTGCATGTTGGTGAGAAGAGCCTGGGCCCACTGCTGGTGAATCAGGGTCCGGCCCTTGTGCTTGATGCGCTTGGCTAGGTAAAGCGCCCGGTCGAAGGCCCCCCGGGCCGTGCCGGTAGACCAGGCCCCGACCGCGGTCCGGGTAATCCCGAGAACCCCGTGCAGAAGCATCCGGAACTGTTGCTGGAATTTTTCCTCCGGGAACTGGTCCTGGGCGAGCAGGATGTTCTCCTCCGGGACCAGGCAGTTCTCGAAGATCAGCTCGCTCGCGGAGCCGGCCTTCTGTCCCATCTTTCTTTCCATCCGGCCGAGCGAAAACCCCGGGGTACCGTTGGAGACCAGGAAACACCCCATGGTATTGATGGCGTCCTTCTGGTCGAAGGGCATGATCACGACATGATCGGTAGCCATGTGGCCGGTGCTGATGAAAACCTTGCGGCCGTTGAGAACCACCCCGCCGGAGACGCGTTTGGCATGGCACATGAGCCGGGCCTTGGGATAAAGCTCGACCTCCTCCACGTCCGTGCCGGCGGTGGGCTCGGTGATGGCGCAATCGATCACGTAGGGCTTTTCATCGTTTTGATGCGCGGCGATCTGGTCCGCCACCCGCTGGAGGATTTTCATGTTGTAGGTCATGAACACGGCCGCAAGCCCCAGGCCGTGTCCCCCCATCATCCCGCAGAAGGCGCAATCGAGCGCGGCCTGCTCCTCCAGGTTTACCATCATGGACAAACCGAGGGAGTTGCCCAGTCCGCCCATGAATCCGGGTATGTACTGTGACAGGCGGCCGTGCCGGCCGGCGACCCGGAGCATCTCCCAGCTGATGTGATCCGGGTTTTGCGCGTGTTTAAGGTCCTCGGAAAGAACCAGGGGGGACAGGTGCTCGCGGAGAAAATTCCGCTCATCCTCCCAGGACTCCCGGACCCTCTTCACCATCGCGGGTTTATACTTGGCGAGGACCGCGAGACTGGGAAAGTTGCCGTCAAAATCGAAACGCTCGTCCTGGTCGAAGTTAAGTTTATAGGTCATGCTTTCGCCCCCTTCGCTTCATTCTTGCTTTTCTTAACGCAGGCTGAAGCCTGCGGCTACCTGCATCTTTTTGCACCTTGCTCCTTGCCCCGTGCTCCCTGCTATTTACTCAGAATGTGGACGCATATCGCCGCTTCCTCGTTGCCGATGACGCCGCCGCCGTTCTCGGCGAGCGCGATCCGGGCTCCCGCCACCTGCCTTTTCCCGGCCTCGCCTCGCAGCTGGGTTGTCAGTTCATGAATCTGCGCAAGTCCGGAAGCCCCGATGGGATGGCCGCGCGACAAAAGACCCCCGGAAGGATTGATCGGGATCTTGCCTCCAATCTTGGTCTCCCCCCGCTCGGCGTTTACCCCGCCCTCGCCCTTGGGAAAGAAACCCAGGTTCTCGGTCTGGGCGAGCTCCCCGAAGGCGGTAGCGTCGTGCACCTCGCAGACGTTGATGTCCCGGGGGCCGAGGCCGGCCTGCTTATAAGCGATTTGGGAAGCCCGCACGGCGATATCGATATCGTCCCATTCCCGCTCCCGCCCGGAGGCCAGGACCGAAGCCCGGATTTTCACCGCCCGAGTGCTTGCCCCCAAGCGCTTCATCACTTCCTCGGAAACCAGGATGGCCGCGGCCGCCCCGTCCCCAATCGGCGCGCACATGCTCCGGGTCAGCGGGTAGGAAACCAGGCGGTCTTTGAGCACATCCTCAATGGAAATGTCGAAGGTGTACTGGGCATTCGGGTTCATGGTGGAATGCCAATGGTTCTTGGCGGCGACGGCGGCGATCTGCCGCTGGGTGGTGCCGTAGGTTTTCATGTGCCGGCGGGCCGCGTAGGCATAGACATCCATGAAGGGAGAGCGGTCACCCTTCATCCCGACCCGAACCACCTTTTTCACCGTGTCATAGCCCAGGGTCTCGCCTAACAAAACGAAGGTGTAGAACTGATACCAATAATCCTGGAGCCGATCCCGTAGAGACTTCGATTTCCGCTCTTTCCTGGTTTTCCGGGCGGCCGTGACCTGCGCGGGAGGGATCTCGGCGGGATCGGGGGCGAACTCCTTCAGGCGGTCGACCGTCTGGGAAAGCGCGTCCACGTCCATCCCCGAGATGAAGCCGGCGAAAACCCCGTACTTGTTCCGGTCATATATCTTCTCGGCCCCCAGGGCCAGGGAAATATCGGTCAATCCGAGGGCCACGTCTTTCCAGGCCCCGTGAAAAGCGGTCGAGCCGCCGGCGCAGGCGTTCTCCACGTTTGTGATCGGGATGCCGTCAATCCCGAGGGGCCGGAGGGCCACCTGGCCCCGGATGCAGTGCTGGAAGTTCCGGATCCCCCAGCCGGAATTCGCGAACCAGGCCGACTGGATATCCTTTTTCCCCACCCCGGCGTCCTTGAGCACTCCCTCCACCGCCCAGGCGGCGAGCTCGGGGATCTTGTTGTCCAGGTATTTCCCGAACTTGGTCATGTGTACGCCGATCACGTAAACGTCACGCATGGACAACTCCTTTTAACGTTCAAGATCCAATTATCAAATGCCAATCACGCAACATCGTAAGGCAGCCACTTCTTCGCTTGTTTACTCGATCACGATCGCGGCATTATTGTCAAATAATTTTGCTCCATTCAGTCGATACCAAACGGAGCCATTTGGATAATAAATAGTGGTTATGCCTTCCTTGTCCACAACAATCCTGTAACCTCTGTATAACATGTCAAGCTTGTCAATTATCAATTCGCGAGGCGGATTGGAACGCATTTTTAGAACGATATCTCTTCTGTCCCGCCAAATTGTTAATTCCTTTCCAATGCTCTTAATGTCCCAATTGGAGACAAAACCTTGCCATTCGTTACTTAATATCCTGCAGGCCATTTTCCCATTCCGATCAAAAAACACAGCATTGATTCTACATGGACCTCTTGGTTCTTCGGGCTTGTCTACGGCAAATAATTTCTCTCCAAACGCTCTGATTAAGGTAGGATTGCCCTTGAAGATAGAGTTTCCGAAAAGGACAGCTGGGAATTTCTCTTCTACATCAAGAGAGAAGTCAGAGAATCCTTTTTCCAAACACTTTGGAGATGCAGCCGACTTTTTTATTGTATCTACTGATAACAACCCTTTTCCGGCCTCTGTATGGTGACCACCACAAAGTAGAACTATACCATCAGCGCAATGTTCTCTTGCTTGGTTGAAAGGAGGATTATAATGGTGATAATCGAAAGGAATTGAGCCGCAAATCACGCAGCCAAATCCGCACCTTTTTCTCACTTCCCTTTTTATATGCTCAGGAATATTATCCCGAGAAAGTCCATATTGATTAACTCTCATATGGATGTGTCTTCCCATATAAAATTCGAAGGATATATTTTCATTTTTCAAGGCACTCTGCGCAAATTTAACATGGAACAGGTGCCTTAAATTGGAAGATCATTTCTTTTCTCAAAAAAATGACTCATCTCGTCCGGAACTCGTTTAATGCATATGCTCGATAAGTTTATCAAGGGTTTTCAGGGTAAACACTTTTCCCCGGGTGGCGAGGAGCATTTTCTTCATGTCTTCCCGGCGGACCCCGAACCCGCACCCGCCGATACAGGCGATTACTTCGTACTTCGGATTATCCTTCGAGCGGCCCGCTGGTGATAAGTTGAAAAATCGTGTGCTCAACGCCGCCGCCGGCTTGCCGTCAGATCGGCAACTATGGTCAGGCTCTTTCCGCGAAATTAAAAACCGGAACCTCGATGGTTTTCATCGGCTTGGAATCATCGCGGGCATACCGGAGCAGTTCATCAACCACTGGGGGGGAATAGGTCTTTTCTCCGCACTTGGTGCAGACCTCCGCGGGCACATTTTCGACCAGAAGGTATTTGTCTTCTTCATCGTAGCTAAAGGTCACGGTCTTCTTTTCCACCCTGCCTCCGCAAAAAACGCATTTTTCCATCTTTCACCTCCTAACCTTGCCAGCGATCCATTCTTCCGGGTCTGGGGCATAGGTTGTGATAATCACAACTTTTGGCGGCAAGGAAGCTTGAACATGTAAATCTCTTCCTTTGCGGGTTTTACCCCAAACCAGACAACTCGGGGAATATTTATCTTTCGGATATTCTTCGATAATTTCCCCTCCCCAAATTGCTTCTTCAATTTCGGAACGGTCAATATTCCTCTTGATCATCATCTTTACCGCGTGATCCGAAAGCCGGTACTCGCCCTTTTCAATCTTATCCTGAATTCCCTCTATTTTCATCTTCATTCAAAGCGGATAGACATTGGCGACTTCCACGATCCGCCAGCGGCCGCGGATCCGGATAAAGGCGCAGCTTACGTCCCAACCTTCCTCGAGAAGATCGGTCGCCTTCTTCGGGACGGACACGGGCCCCAGCTCTTTTGCACTACCCCCCTCGTAAACCGCGAACCAGAGCTTCCCCGGTTCCAGCCGGGCGATGGAATAATGGTCGAACTCAAGGGAGTCGTTAGCCTCGAGCTTGTCAGGGTCAAAATCAAAATCGTCGCCGGACTCGGAAAGGATCCGTGACGCCCGCTCGGCTTTGGGCAGATCCCGAGCCGCCTCGGCGGTCATCTCAGCGCCGGATTCAGCCGTTTCGGGGGAAATCAGATTTTTTTCGACCAGCCATTTAACCAGTTTTTTGCTTACGGCCCCTGCCGCCCTCTTAAAATCCTCCCCGGCGATGACTTTGCGAATTACATAGTAGCCGAGAAATTCGCCGAGATTTTCTACGATCTTTTCCGGCCCGAAGATCTGGCAGAACTCCCGGTGATTTTCTCCCTCCGCATTAAATGAGCGCTCAAAAAAAGCCCTTTCCGGAGTATCCAGGGTCTGGTGCCCATAACCGTTGGGTTGACCTTTCAGGCACTCAATCACATCCTTGTATCTTTCCAGGGTTCGGGTTTTCAATCGGTGGGCCTGATCAGCCAGGAATTCCTCGAGGACCTTCTCAATCGTGGGATCCGCGATATAGGGCAATTCCCTAATCTTTTCTTTCATACTTTCCTTGGGTTAAATGAATATCGAATGTTCATTAAAATTTTCTGGGCAGCAATGGCTCACCCCGGTCGAGATATCGGAAATACCGCTTCAATTGAAAATATCCCTTGAGCTGGATCGCCCCCCTCGGGCAGATCGCCACGCAGTCGCCGCAGGACATGCAGGCCGGGAGCACGTCGATCATCTTGACCTTCTTATCCTTCAATTCCAGGGCGCTCGCCGCGCAAGCCCCGACACAGAGTCCGCATCCCTTGCATTTCGCCCGGTCGATCTCCACCGTGCCCAGGATGATATCCTTCCCGAGATTCCGGAAGCTTTCGATTTTCCACCAATCCTTGCATTTTAAATATTCCGGCATGGAGCACCTCCTCGTTATTCATTTATCAGAAAATAACCTCCCCGCCCTTGACGGGGCAAGCGAAAGGGGAGGGAAAAAAATAGCGGAAGCGGGAATCTAGGAAAAATCTGGATCCCTGCTTCCGCAGGGATGACGTTAATGCTTGGGCAATTTGTCATGATACCTTTCAATATATCACCTTAAAGCTTCCATCTTCCTCGATCCAGTCAATCGCCTGGGTCTCGCGGGGCACTTGGCCATCCGGAACCCCCCGCGGATAGCCCAGAGCGATGGTGGTAACCAATTTATATGGGAACTTGATCCCCAGGCGTTTTTTCCACTTGGGCAGCATCCCGATCGGTTTGCAGAAGCTGACCCAGCAGGTCCCGAGCCCGAAACTGTGAGCGGTGAGCACCATGTTCTGCCCGGAAATTCCGATATCAACCATGGGGTCGCCCGCGGAACGCCGGTCCATCAGGAGGAAGATCACGGTGGGGGCGCCGTGCCAGACCCCGAGCTTTTCCTCCGCGATCAATTTCATCGCCGCGGCGGGAACGGGGTGGAACATGTTGTTCTGGAAACGCTGGAACAGCTTGAGAATCCATTCCTTCCACCAACTCCCCTTCTCGATATAGTCCCCGAATTTCATCAGCAGGCGCATCATCTTGACCACGTCTTTCGTCATCTCCTTGAACATCTCCTGGTTCTGGATGACCATGAACTTCCAGGGCTGGGTATTGCCGGAGGAAGGCGCGAAGCGTCCGGCCTCCAGGATCCGCCGGATCAGGTAGTCGGGCACCTGCTTGTCCTGGTAATAGCGCACGCTCCGCCGGCGGTAGATAACCTCCTCTATCGCGTTGAAGGGGGCGCCGGATTCCGGAGGAGTGATTTTGCTTTTGGATCCCTTTTCCAGGTCTTCTTTTTCGCTCACTTTTTCTCCTCTTCATATTTCTCCCGGTCCCAGGTGGAGGGAGTCACCCTCTGGGCCTTCAGGATATTTTTCTGCACCCGGTGGGTCTCGGTCTTCGGCAACTTGTCCACCACGTTCACGTAGCGAGGCACGGCAAAGCGGGGCAATTTTTCTTCGAGGAACTTAATCAGGTCGGCGGGGTCGACCTTCTGCCCCTCGCGCGGGACCACCGTAACCATGATGTCATCCTCGCCGAGTTCTGAAGGCACTCCGTAAACCGCGCACTCCAGGACCGCGGGGTGATTGATCACCTGCGATTCCACCTCGTAGGCGGAGACGTTCTCGCCCCGGCGGCGCATGTAGTCCGAGCCCCGGCCCCGGAAATAAAGATACCCTTCCTCATCCCGCGAAATCAGGTCGCCGGTATGCAGCCAGCCGTCACGCATTTTCTGGCTGGTGGCTTTCTGATCCTTTAAATATTCGACCGAGCTCTCCCGGTTCTCACCCACCCAGAAAACCAATTCGCCCGGCTCCCCCACCGGCACGTCCTTCATCTCCTCGTCCACCAGGCGATACTTGTTGCCCATCATCGGCTTGCCGATCGATCCGTAAGGGGCGTTTCCGACGTTGAAGGTGACCATTCCGCCCCCGTCCACCGCCCCGTAGGTTTCCCAGAGTTGAACCCCGAAGCGCTTTTCAAAAGGCTCAGCCGCTTCCGGGGGACAGGCCGAGCTCAGGATGAAGCGGACATTATGCTCCTTGTCCCTCGGGTCGGGGGGCTGTTTGAGCAGGATGGCAGCCATCGCCCCCAGGGAGTTAAAGGTGGTGGCCCGGGAATGCCGAATCTCGTCCCAGAAACGCCGGGCGGAGAAACGCTTGTTCAAAGCCACCTGCGCATTGGCCCACATCGCCTGGGTAACCGTAATCCAGAGGGCGTTGGCGTGGAAAAGCGGGAGGCAGGTGAAAAGGATGTCGTTTTTACTGTAGAGGAGCCGGGCCCCCATTCCCAGGCGCCTGACCCCGGAATGAATGTAACGGTAAACCACCCCCTTGGGCAGTCCGGTGGTTCCCGAGGTGTACATGATGATGCACATATTGTTCCGATCGTAGGAGATCCCCGGGTTGGTGGCCGGATATTTCGGGTCCAGAAGTTCCCGGTAATCCCGGCTGCCGGGAGGAAGCAGAAAATCCGGGGGGGCCTCCCCGCGGAAACAGATGAACTCCCGGACCTGGGTGGTCTTGTCTCGGATCTTTTGGATTTCTTCGGACACGGTTTGATCGAAAAAGACATATTTGATTTCGGAGTGGGTGATGATGTAGGCGAGACCGTCGCCCTTGAGCTGGGTGTTGATGGGGATCGCGTACATCCCCAGCTTCTGCAGGGCGTAGAAGGCGTAGAGAAACTCGGGGCAGTTGGACATCATGATTCCAACGCCCTCTCCCGGCCGCGCCCCCCGCTCCTTGAGGGCGTGGGCGACCCGGTTGGACCGTTCATTCAAGTGCCGGAAACTGATTACCTGATCCTGGTAATGGAGAAACGGGTGGTCGCCGTTCTTTTCCGCCTGCTTTTCCAGGAGATCGGAAAACGAGATGTCCTCCGGGATGGCCAGGCTCCGCCGTTTAATGGTTTCCCGGATCATCGGCCCCAGGGAGCCTTCGGTGAGCTGGTCCCGCGTAACCCGATAGATAACCCGGCTGAAAAGAAACGCCATCGTGCCATACGACTTGATTTTCCTGGTGTCCATTCCGCTCTCCCGGAACAAGCTAAATAAAGCGCCTCTTATCATTTAGAATCATCGTTAATGAATCTGATGACCTGAATTGTTTTTATTTTATCCTATTTTATAAAAATTAATAGAATTTTTTTAACATCTCCGGCCGTTTGTTCGGCTCCTGAAAAAATCGGAGATTCGTGGTAATATCCTCCCGCGGAAAGGTAAAACCACGATGGGCAAATATCTCCTTGTCTTTTGCGAAATCGGTGACCGGGGCGCCGTAGCGCCCGCTTCCCTCGAGGTCCTGGGATTGGCCCGGGAGCTCTCCGGTCCGATGAAGCTCGAAGTGGCCGCGGCTGCCCCCCGGGAAATCTCCGGGGAAGTAGCGGAATGCGGTCCGAGCTGCATTTATATCGCCCCCTCCTCCGCCCCCACCGGCTATTTTCCCGAATGGTACGCCTCCTTCCTCGGGGAGGCCGCCCGCCTGACCGAACCGGAGGCGGTCCTCTTCGCCCATACCCCCCTGGGGCAGGACCTGGCTCCCCGCCTGGCACAAAAGCTCGGCACCGGCCTGGTAACCGACGCCGCCGGGATCCGGGCGGAGGGGAAAAAACTCCTGGTCACCAAGGCGGTCTATGGCGGGGTAGCGCTCGCCACCTATTCCTTGAATTCCACGCCCCAGATCATCACCTTGAGGTCACGGTTGGGAAAAATCCCTCCGAAAGAGCCGGGACGGTCAACGGAAACGGTGGAGGTCAAGCTCCCGGAAGGTGGCGGGAAACCGCATTGGGAACTCGTCAACCGGATCGAGGAAAAGTCGGCGGAGATCAAGCTCGAGGAAGCCCAGGTGGTGGTCAGCGGCGGCCGGGGTCTGGGCGGGCCGGAGGGCTTCGAGCTTTTACGCGAACTGGCCGGACTCATCGGGGCGGCGGTGGGAGCGAGCCGGCCCCCCTGCGACTCGGGCTGGATCCCCTCCTCCCAGCAGGTCGGGATCACCGGCAAGGTCATCAGCCCGCAGGTTTATATCGCCGTGGCCATCTCCGGCGCCAGCCAGCACCTGTCCGGGATGGGCGACGCCAAGAAAATCGTGGCCATTAACAAGGACCCCGATGCCAACATTTTCAAGACGGCCGACTACGGCGCGGTGGGGGATTGCCGGCAAATTCTCCCCGCGATGATCGAAACCCTCAAAAAAATAAAAAGTGAGTTATGAGTGAAACGATCCGCATCCTGGTGTGTATAAAACAAGTGCCCGACCCGGAGGCGCCAGCCTCGAGCTTCCGGATCCATTCGGAAACCAAGACCATCACCGCCGAGGGGGTGCCGCCGGTGATCAACCCCTACGACGAAAGCGCCCTGGAACTGGCGGTGCGCCTGAAAGAAGCCAATCCAGATGTTCGGCTCTCCGCCGTGGCCTTCGGGGCCAAACTGGCCCGGGCCGTGCTGATGAAATCGCTCGCGGTCGGGGCCGACAAGCTTTACCTGATCGAGGATCCTTCAGTCGAAGCGGATGGGATGATCACCGCCCATATCCTGGCAGCAGCGGCGCGGAAGATCGGGTTCGACCTGATCCTGGCCGGACGGCAGGCCGCCGACACCAACGCGGGCGGGGTGGGCCTGGCCCTGGCCGGGCTTCTCGATATACCCGCAGTCTCGTGGGCGCGCAAGATCGAGCTGGAAGAAAAACTCCTCCGGGTGGAAAGGGTGGTCCCCGAAGGCTGCGAGATCCTTGCGGGAACCCTCCCGGCCCTCGTCACCGTGAGCCACGAAGCGGGGGCGCTCCGGATGCCGAACATAATCAATGTCCGCAAGGCCAAAACCAAGCCGACCCATTCCTGGACGCTGGCCGATCTGGAAATCGGCAAGCTTCCCGGCCGGTCCGTTGAGTTAACCCGGCTCGAAGCCCCGAAGCGGGAACGCCATTGCCAGGTAATCGAAGGGGAAAGCCCGGCCGAAGCCGGAGCCGGCCTGTCCCGAAAACTCGTCCAGGACGGGGTTTTAAATCTCCGAAGCTAGTTCCCAGGTAATTGCAAAGGCAAAGGTCTTCAACTCTTCCCCGCGTTTTCACTAAATGCCGGTATTGATCAGGTACTCGTCAATCCCCACGCCCTGTTCGCCGGTATCGAGGTTGGTGTATTCCGCGAAATTCTCATGAATGGCCACGCTGTCGCCCTTCTCCCGCATCGGCAGATAAAGTCCGGAAAATTTCTCCGATTTCAGTCTCCAGATTTTGCCCTGCTCGTCCTCCCCGATGAAAACCGATGACCGCGGGACGCCGTTATCGAATTTCGTCTCCTCAATCCGCACGCTCACGATCCGGAGATTCCCCTCTGCCCGGGAAACAAAGCCCGAGCCCATAAACGCCTCGCCGACAACTACCCGGGACATGTTAATAGTCTTGTCCGGCATCTGGACCGCGATCCAGTTCCAGCCCGTGACCTTGGACTCATCCCGGTATCCCCAGGAGTGGTCCCGGTGCCCCAGGCATTCCACCGGCCGCGATTTTCCTTCGAGCTCCAGGGTGCCTTTCACGGTCAGGGCCTGTTCGTAATGATTGATGGACATGGCGCCCTTTTTTCGGGGTTTTCCCGACTTGCCGGTGGCATAATCGAAAACCGGGAAACGGGCCTGGCAATTGAGCTCAACCTTATGCTGGGGGCCGTTGAAGGTCACCCGGAATTTTCGCTCCGGCTCGAGGAACTCGAACTTGAGCCGGCCATCGGTGAGCTCTTTCGGATGATCCTCCACCGCGATCAGGTTTGAATACATCAGGATCTGATCATCGACCACGTGAAAGGCGGTAAAACGGCCCTTGCCTTCGTGGCGGGTCAGGGAAATATGGTTTATCCCCCAAGCCTGGTTTTTCCGGTCGATGAAGTTAAAGTACCAGTTCTCTTTCCAGGGAGTGTCCAGCGGTTTGGGGTATTCATGCACGAATTCATCCTGTGGTTCCATTATTTTCTCCTTTTCCCTTAGATTTCTTAGCCTTATCGATGTTATCGGTAGCGAGAAAGTTTAGTTCTCCCAGGCAGACCCGGCTGAGTACCTCCATAATCTCCTGATCCATTTCTTGCGCTTTTTCCTGTCCGAGTTTCTTCCGATTGGCATAAAAGAAATCAATGGTCCGGCTGAACTTCTCTTCCAGCTTCTCTAAATAACTCACCCCGCTGCCCGGGCCGTGGGCCTCAAATTCCCGGACGAAATCGCGGAGTTCGCCGGCGGGCTCCCCCCCGCTTTTTTCCACCGCGGCGAAGACCCGGGAAACAACCTCGGAATACAGGCGGATCCTTTCGTCGATGAGCTCATGCCGGTACTCGACCTTTTTCCCCAGGGACTGGAGCAAACCGATCGCGGCAAAAAGCTGGATCCGGGCATAATCGGATTCAATCTCCGGCGCCACCACGTTCTCGAGGGTGGCGAAAATCCTTTCCAAATAGGTTTCGATCGGCGCGAACATCTTTAATTTTTCCTCCCTTTTTTAGTCATTTTGATTTTTGAACTTTATTTGGACTTTGCCCCTCCGGGGTCCTCGTCCCGAGACCCCATTCGGGGTCGAGGGAAGCTTTGACCTTTGAAATTAACAAATTCAGATTCTTCGCTTTTCGCTCAGAATGACATTTGCGTTAGCTTCCTGGTACATGCTCAGGTTCTTCAGGACGTTGAAACACGTAAGATAACGGGTCAACCCGAAAATCCCGACCCGGAGATCGGGGTTCGCCTTATTGATAAAGGCATTGGCGGCGGTGACCCCGATTCCGATGGATTTGTAGTCGGTGAATACGTGGTAATACCTGACCTTATCCTCGTCGATCTTGTTCCCGCTTTCTTCTTCGTAACGGGCGAAGAATTCCTCCTGGGTCATTAAATGGCTGATCCAGGAAAGCGGCCGGGCCGATTTCCAGGCGCCGCCGATAATGTAGGAGATATCCTCAATCGGGTCGCCGAGATGAACCATCTCCCAATCGATCACCGCCGCGATCCGGCTGTCCCGGGCGATGTAATTGCCGGTGCGGTAATCACCGTGGATAACGGTAACCCGGTCGTTGCTGACCAGATTGTCCTTGAGCCAGTTCGTGGCGTAGGCCACCACGGGATGATTCCGGAACCCCGCCCGGCTAATCACGTCTTCCCAGTAAAGGACCTGGGATTGGGCCGAGCCTTGGCCCGGGCCGGGATCGCCCAGGAACGAGAGCCCCAGTTTCCGCCAGTCGGCGCGGTGAATCAGGGCGATATTCTTGACGAAATCCCGCCCCAGGGATTCCCGCTCCCGATCGTCGGGGATCAGGCGAAAATCCGGGTCAAAAATGGTTTTAGAAAGCGACCACTGGTGCACGACCCCTTCCACCATTTCCATCACGTAAAAGGGCTTGCCCAGAATGGCGGGGTCAGGCTCATGCCAATAGGTTTTGGGAACCGCCACCCCGGTCTGGGCCAGGGCGGTTATGACCCGGTATTCCTTGGAAGCGTCATAGGGCTCGACCAGGCCCGATTCCGGTTCCTTACGAATAATCAGTTTTTGCTCGACCGCCCGTCCGTCCCGTTGATAGGAAACCCCGATGCTGTAGGTCTGCATGGACCAGCCCTCGAGGTTTTTCCATAAGCTCGTGATGGCCAGCCGGTCGGTTCCAAGCTTCCCGGCCAGGTAAGTCTCGAGTTTGCCGCGTTCCAGATCGGACATCTTTTCTTAACCTCCTCCAGAAGCAAATGATTGGACGGAAAGATTTTATCCTTTTTTTATGGATTTGCGAACCCTCCCTCAAGCAGTGAGTTGGAAAGGTTAAAAGTTGGTGAGTTAGAAAGTTGGTAAGCTATTGTTCTGGTGATCCGGCTTTCCAACTTCCCAGCCTTCAAGCCTTCCAACGTTCCAATGTTCTGGCCGCTGGCTTTTTGGCGCTCTAACTTCCCGGTTTTCCCGGGCCCGGTTTGTTGTTCCGGATTAAAAGAATCGGGATCACCGCGAGAGCGATAATTATCGAGGCAAATAAAAAATCATCGTTGATCGCCTGGACCAGGGCCTGTTTCCCCACCAGCGAACCGATCAGGGCGGTGGCCTTGGTCGTCGCCTCGGCCAGCGTGCCCCCGACCGATTGCTGGACGAAATGGGCCAGGGAGGCGGCAACATGCTTGAAGGTGGGATCGTATTGGTTCAGGGCCTGCCCGTAAACGGCGGCATGGAAAATCCCCCGGCGGATTAAGAGGGTACCGAGAACCGCGATGCCAAAACTTCCCCCGATCTGGCGGATCACATTAATTATCCCAGAAGCTTGGGCGATCTTGTTTCGCGGAACGGCGGAAAGCGCGACCGTGGATAAAGGAGCAAACATCAATCCCATGGCCGCTCCCCGGATATAAAGAGGGCGCATGATCTGGTAATGCTCGGAATAAAGGGAAAGAAAACTGTTTAGATACAAGCTTAAGGCCAAAGCGGCAATCCCGATTACGATCGGAATCTTGGGATTGGCCCGATCGGCCATAATCCCGGAGATGGGGGCCGTCACTCCCTGCAATATGCCCACCGGAAGAAATACCATCCCGGCCTGCAAGGCAGTATACCCGAGCGACCCCTGCAAATATAAGGGAAGCAGAAAGGTACTGCCGAACATCCCGAGCCCGAAAATAAAGAGGATTAGATTAATGATCGTGAAATTGAAGCTTTTAAAAAGAGAGAGGTCTATGAGTGGATCCGGAACGGTAAACTCGTCAATCAAAAACACCACCAGCCCGACCAGGGAAATGGCGAAACAGGAGAGGATGAATCTCGAGGTCCAGCCGCCGGTGTTCCAGGCGGCATTCCCTTCCGCCATGGCCAGCAAAAGAGAAACCAGGAACACGGTCAGGGAGACAAACCCGATTAGATCGAAGGAGACGATCTTTTCGGTCTTGTACTCCCGCTGGATGATCCAGGTGGCGAGCATTCCCAGGATCCCCACGGGCACGTTGACGTCGAAAATGGCGTGCCACCTGAAATTGTCGATCAGCCACCCGCCGATCATAGGGCCGAAAGAAACCGAAGTAGCTGCGGCAATCGACCAGAAGCCCATCGCCATTCCCCGCTTTTCCACGGGGAACTCCCGGGTTACGATCGCCATCCCGACCGGCATCATCAGGCCGGCGCCGATCCCCTGGATGACCCGGAAAAATATTAGCGCGCTCTCGTTCCAGGAAAGCCCGCAGAGTAACGAACCTACGGTAAATAAAAACAGGGACCAAAAATAGGTTCGTTTATAGCCGAAGTGATCGGCGAGCCAGCCCGAGGTGGGGAGCATCACCGCGAAAACCAGCATGTAGGCGGTGATTACCCACTCGGCCTTGTCCACGCTCACCCCGAAAGTCGCCATGATCTTGGGCAGGGCCACATTCACAATGGTCGCGTCCAGAACCGCCATGAAGGTGCCGATCATGATGTTGGCCAGGACCCACCAGCGGTATAAATCGTGCTCGTGGTGGAGCGATCCCACCTGGCGGGTCAGGTTTTTTCGGAAATCCTGTGCCGGCGAAGCCGCCATAAATTATTTTCCGTCTTTCGTATTTTTTTCGGTTAGGGTTGCGCCCTGGCCGACCCGGGCAGGCGGCACTATTTCACTTTGATCTTGACCTCGACCGACATCCCGGGCAGAAGCCGGGGAGAATTGGGATCGCCCGGAGAACCCGGGGCCTCCACCGAAATCTTGATCGGAACCCGCTGGGTCACCTTGGTGAAGTTCCCGGAGGCGTTATCGGGGGGAATCAGGGAAAACTTGGAAGCGGTATTGGAACCGATCTGGATCACCTTACCGGCAAAAGCCCGTTGGGAATAAGTGTCGATGGAAATTTCCACGGGGTCGCCGATCCTTATTACCGCCAGCTTGGTTTCTTCGAAATTGGCGGTGATCCAGACGTGCTCGCCATCATTGACCGAATAAATCGGCTGGGCGGGCTGAACCACGTCCCCCGGCATAACCCATTTCTTGGCGACCACGCCCTCGAGCGGTGAGGAGATAATGGTATTCTGCAGTTGCGTCCTGATTACTCCCAGCTGGGCCTTGGATACCCCCACCTGGGCCAGGGCGATATTGTACTGGGCCCGGGAAATTTCCAGGCCTTTCTGGGCGTGGTCAAACTGTTCCTTGGTCGCGCTGCCGCCTTTCAAAAGGGTCTTCGCCCGTTCGAAGTCCTCCTGGGCCCTTTCCCAATTAATTTTGGCCAGGGCCACGTTCTTCTCCGCCTGCTCCAGCCCGGCCAGGGATTGCGCTTCCTGGGCCTTGAGGTCGGAGTCATCCAGGTGAACCAGGACTTGCCCCGGCTTGACCCCGTCGCCTTCCTCCACGGTCAGCTGGGCGATGCGCCCCAGTATCTTCGAACTGATGGAAACCCGGTTCCCATCGATATAAGCGTTGTCAGTTGAGACAAACCGGCGCAGTTTGACGTACCAGTAGGCCGCCGCCACGATGATCACGACGGTGAAAATCAGCAGCGGAACGACCACCCGCTTCTTCCGGAAAAGCGGAACCGAATCGATGGATTCGTCTCCCCCATTCCCCGAATTCACGGGTCCGGGCGCCATCCCGGGTTTGTAATTCTCCGCGGGCCCCGTAGGTCCTCCCGGACGTTTATTTTCCATGGTTTTTCATCCCCCTCCTTTATTCTAAAACTTGACAAATCATAATACCCCTTCATCACCCCTTCAACGGCCTCCCAAAATCTGTAAATTCCTAATATCTATTGTCGAATTTCCATCACCGGCTTACGTCGTTGGGTTGCGCCGCTTGTCTCGTATTGCGGGCAACGTGCATCGGTTTTATCCCGAAAAATGCAGTTGTTATTTCCTAATGCTTCGTAGTTGCCCGATTTATTTATCCCGATTTTAGAGGGACTTGTCCCGACTTCAGAGGGATTTATCCCGATACGGGAGGGATCGGGCGCTTTTGAAAACCGCCGATCCCCTCAGCGAAGGGACAAGTGAATCGGCATTACAAAAAAATCCGCCCAAGAAGGACGGAGGAACGGATTCAATCGCATTTTTCGGTTTTACAGAAACCGCGACCGCAAAACCCAACCGATACGAGCCGCGCAACCGCAACCGTTTTACCAAAACACAATAAAAGAAGGATCTGGGGAAAGGAACCCGTTACCTTCCGCCGACGGATTTTCTCTGATGATACCGGCGGGCGAGATTCAACACCTTTAAAGCCCGGTCAACGCTTTCGAAGACCGGAAAACCGGCCTGCACGAACAGTTGCTCAAAAGCCAGCCGCTTTTCCTCGGTGATCACCGAGGGAAGCACCACCGCTAGCGGCTTCTTCATTCCCTTGATCGCCTCCAGAAAGGCGTGGAGGGAGTTATCCGTTATCCCCGGCGCGAAATTTTCCACGTAGGCGTAAAACTCGATATTAATGACCAGGAGGATCAGGTCGCTCCCGGTATCCTCATCCAGGGTCCGGAAGACATCCTGGTAGATCGGGAAGATCATGAACGCGGCGGCCATATCGATCGGATTTTTCACGCTGGTCCCGGGCAGGTCAAAGAACCGCTTCAGCTTCTGGTTGGTTTCTGCGGAAAGTTCGGGCACCTCGAAACCCCAGAATTCCGCCCGGTCCGTAAAGTTGACCGAAAGCCCCCCGCTGATACTGATAATGATCATTTTCCGGCCGGTAAATTTCGGCAGGCGCCGGAGCACCAGCGTGACCCCGATCATCTCATCCAGGTTGTCAACCTGGATGGCTCCCGCCTGCCGGAAAACCGCCTCCCAGGTCGCCTGGGACCCCCCCATGGCCCCGGTGTGCGAAGCCGCGGCCCTGACCCCGGTCTCGCTCAATCCGCCCTTCAGCACCACTACGGGTTTCTTCGCCCCCGCCCGGATCAAGGCCGGGGCCAGGGCCCGGCCATCCCGGGTGCCTTCAATGTAGGTTAGAATGATTTTGGTTTCCGGGTCCTCGGTAAAATAATCGAGAAGCTCCGGGCTGCAGAGGTCCACTTCATTCCCGTAGCTCACCACCTTGTGATATTTAAGCCCGAAACGGTTACCCAGAAAGATAGCGCCGAAGGCCATCCCGCCGCTCTGGGAAAGATAACTGACCTCCCCCGGCCCCTCCCCCGGGGGAAGATCCGCGCGGAAGCTCATGCCGTTCTGGGGATAGTAAATACCCATGCAATTCGGCCCGATCACCCTCATCCCGCTTTCCCGGGCTTTTTCCCGGATCATTTTCTCCAGTTCCATCCCTTCCGGTTCGCCGGTCTCGGAGAAACCGGAAGTAAAGATCGCCACCGAGCGGACCTTTTTTTGGACGCAATCGGAGATCACCCCCGGCAGGTACATCGCCGGAACCGCGATGATCACGTGGTCCACCGGCCCGGGAATATCGTTGAGGCTCCGGAATGAGGGAAAATCCGGGATCTCGTCGCCCGTGGGGGCGACCGCGTAAATCGGGCCGTTAAAATTCAGAACCCGGTGGGCCTTCAGGAACATCCCGGCGGTATTGCCCGTACGGTTGCTGGCCCCGATCACCGCAATCGAACGGGGGTGGAAAATCTGATCGAGTTCTTGATATGCGGAATCCATCATCCCGGAATTGAAAACCATTGATATGCCCCCCTCTCCTCTCCGAGCCGGAGGCTCCTACCCTCCCTCCGGCCTGTAAGCCCTACCCTCCGGCCTGTAAGCCCTACCCTCCGGCCTGTAAGCCCTACGGGCTGGAAGCGGGGCTGGAAGCGGGGCTGGAAGCGGAGCCGGAGGCCCCACCCTCCCCCTCGAGGGGAGGGAAAGGGTGAGGGTGAAAATATTATCTGGACAGAAATAAAATAATTTTATTTATTATTCTTCTCCAATTCAGCCAGCGGCATGCTGAAAACTCCCCGGCCGTCAAAGGGCCCAGAAAGCATTTTATTCGGATTCTGCTTCAGCTCGGTCAGGTAAATAATTTCCTCGCCATTCTCGATCCGGATCCGGCAGGAAGAAACCTGGCCGATGCCCCTGATCTTGAATCGGATCACTTCCCCGCTCCCGGGGATATATTCCTTTAGTGAACCGCTGCCGGGATCCGCGACCCATAAATTTCCGGCCTGATCCTGGCAAAGATCGTCGAAAAAATCCATGGTTTTAGCTTTGGCAAAAACTTTTTCCACCTGTCCCCGCCTCGGCAAAAGCTGGTATACCCCCGAAAGGGTTTCGGAAAAATACAAACGATTGTCCTTTCCGGAAAAATACATCCCGTTCACGATCTTCCTTCCGCCGGTCCACACCTCGGGAGGGGTGAATTTCCCGTCCGGACCGATCTTCATCAGGTAAATCGCGCCCCGGGGACGCCAGAAACTCATGTTGCTCGCGGCCACATACAGGTTGCCGGATTGGTCAAAGGCCAGGCCGTTGATCCCGGGGAGGTTCCCGGTCAATTTTTCCGTCTTCTCCAGGTCCCGATCCACCCGGTAAACGGCTCCGCCCTGCTTCATCCAGTCTCTCTCGCTCGCGGCCACATACAGGTAGCCGTCCGGACCGGCGCCCACCCCCAGGGCAAATTCACCCGCGACCATTTTCGATTTCACCAGCTTGAGATCGCTCCGCGAGGGACCGTTGATCAGGTGGATATAACCGTGCAGGTCCGTAACGTATAGCCTGAGGGAATTTTGGTCGAGGTAGAGGTTCTCGCATCCTTTCATCCCGCTCACCAGCGCCACTCCCCGGTGATTCCCCAGATCAGATTCCACCGTCTTGACTTTCAGCTGGGAGGACAAACCCGCGCAGCCTCCAGAAAACAGGAAGATCAACAATGCCCCGGTTATTCCCGGATATTTCGAGATAAAAGAACGGTTTTTCATCAGGAAATCAGGAAACGATCATCCCGGGCAGGAATTGATGAGGATGTATCAGAAAAGCAATCCCCGGGCCGGGGTGCCTCGCCCAGTAAAAAAATCAGGTTCGGAAATGAACGAAAAGACCGCTTAGAACCTATTAAAACCTCCACCGCCCCGGCGGTCGCCGCCTCCACCCCCGCTCCGGCCGTCAAAATCCCGGCGTTCGCCTTCCTTGGCTTTCGGGGGGTGGGCTTCCCCGATCCGGAGGGTCCGGCCGTCGAAATCGGTGCCGTTTAGGGCGTCCATGGCTTTCTGGGCTTCTTCCGGGGTGGCCATCTCGATAAACCCGAAACCCTTGCCGGAGATAACGTTTACTTCCTTGACCTGACCGTGCTTGGAAAACAATTCTTCCAGCTGTTTATTGGCGACGGAATACTTCAGATTGCCGACATAAAGTTTACTTCCCTGCATTGAAAAAACCTCCTTAAAATTATTCCACCGTGTTTACTGACCAAAGCCAACGCCAAAAATCCAATTCAGTTCATTTTTTTCATCACCTCCTTCCGAGCCCAATATTAACCGGCCTGGCAGTCAATCAAAACCTTCATGTGCCCCGGCCCGTGCAGCATCTGAAACGCCTTCCCGATGTCTTGCAAAGGTAAAACGTCGCTGATCGCCACCCGGGGATCGACAAATTTTTTCATCAGCAGATTGAGTCCCTCATCATAATCCTTCCGGGTATAGCCAAAACTGAAATAAATCCTGACCTCCTTGGCGAAGCAGATCAACGGCATTAGGTAAGCCTGTCCCATCATCACCCCCAGGACAAGCACCAGGCCGCGGTGCCCAACCACCGAGGCGGACTCGCTGATGGAAGATTCCGTCCCGGCGCAATCCAGAACAAAATCCGGGTGACGTCCGGAGCGCTCCGGGATAATCGAGCCGGGCATGCTTTCCGCCGGATCGATCACCGCTTTTACTCCCACGGCCCCGGCTTTCCCAGCCCGATACCGATCCGGTTCAGAAACATACAAGTCGGAAACCCCCTTGGCCTTCAAGGCGTAGGTGCTGAAAATCCCGATGGGACCGGCTCCGATTACCAGGGCCAGGTCCCCGCTTTTCGCGCCGAGCATATCGACCCCGTGAATCGCGACGGCCAGGGGCTCGGCCAGGGCGGCGGTTTTGAGATCCAGGTTCTCGGGAATCCGGAACAACATGGAGGTCTTGGCCAGCATATACTCGCTGAATCCCCCGGGGTTCACTCCCAGTCCGTAGCTTCGGTGAATGCCGTTACTGCAGATCTGCGGATGCCCGGCTTTGCAGGGGCGGCATTGGTAACAGGAATCCATCGGGAGGATTACCACCGGGGTTCCCTTTTCCCACCCCTCCACTCCTTCCCCGCAGGCGTAAACCCAGCCGGAAATCTCATGGCCGATAATGCAATCGGAAGGAAGCAGACCGGTCTGGAGAAGGTGGATATCCGAACCGCAGATCCCGCAGTAGGCCACCTTGATCAGCACCTCCCCTGGACCGGGCGCGGGCAGGGGAAGCTCGACTATTTCAAAATTTTCTCCTGACCTGACCAGCGCGGCCTTCATAAACGCGAGATTAAAACTATGGAAAAAATTAAATTCTGGTGATCATTCGAAAAATATTATTAGCGGAGAAAAAAGCGGAATAAACGCAAGAGCATTACCTTTATGGAAGGGCGGGGGCCTCAGGCGAGAACCCGTTTTTCTTCAAAACCGCCTTGGCCTTGATCATATCCACTTTGCTGGCAAACGGCCCGGCAAATAAAAACACCTTCCTCCCGGGTTTCTTCTTTATTTGCACCCGTGTTTCGTAGCCTTTATCTTTCAGCATTTTAGTGGTTTTTACCGCTTCGGTCAATTTTTCGAAGGGCCCGATCCAAACCTGATCTGTACCGCCCGGCTGTGGTTTGATGGTGTTTTCGAGTTGATGAACCACTTTCAGCTTCAGGGAGTCTGCCTTGGCTTCCCCTTCGTTAAATACCTTGTCTAAAATCAGGAAATAATCATTTCCTCCCCCTTCCGTTTCCTTTTCTTCGAAAGCGGCCTCGAATCCCAGCTCCTTAACCCGGTTCAGATCCTGAAGCATTGTTTTTAAATCAGGATACGTGCCGATCTGAAGCTTGAGCTGGCCCTGATTCTTCCCCGCCGGGGCTTTGGCCACTTCCTCTTTTTTCGGTTGAGTCAAAACGGGGGTGTCCTCGGTTTCCGCCTCGGCTTTTACCGGCGCGGCTTTGGCCGTTTCCGGCTTCGGGGACGGGGCCGCAGCTGCCACCGGGGATTTTTCCGGTGAAGCCTTGACCTGGGAAACCGCGGTCTCGACCTGGGTTTGGGGCTTGGCGGTTTGAGCCGGGGCAACCGGCTTGGCCGCCGGGGTGGATCCCTGAGGCAACGCCTGGAGGGGCGATGGTTCCGTTGCTACGGCCGGTTCGGAGGCGATCCCGGACGGGGTTGGCGCCGTCGCGACAGCTTCGGGGGGTTGAGTGGCATCTTCGAAAATCTCAGCGGTTTGAACCGAAGGAGTTTTCGCCGGCCCGGCGACTTCTTTGTGGTGAAAAAGAGAATAGGAAAAAAAGGTGCTCAGGAAAAACACCAGAGCCCCGACAGGAATCAGGGTTTTAAGGGATATTCCCCCGGCATTTACTTTTGAATCGGGCAACTGTCTTCTCTCCTTCTTCTGCTATTTTCTCAAATTTATATTTTTTATCAATTCAGCAACCAAAAGCGCAGTCTGAAGCCTGCGGCTATAACTTTTCACTTTTCACTCAGATCACGGCCGCCTTGATCATCTCCGTGGAGCCGGGGTGGTTCGGATCCCCGGCGGTAATCACGATCCGGCTGCCGGGTTTGGCGAGGCCGAGTTCCAGCACCACCCTCCGGGCGATTTCGACAATGTTGCCGGTGAGATTTGCTTCATTGACCAATACCGGTATCACCCCAAAGCTAATCGCCATCTGACGAATAGTCTGCTCATTGCGGCTCAAGGCCAGAATCGGCATAAAGGTCCGAAACCGGGAGATCAAACGCGGGGTTCTTCCTGATCGGGTCGGAACCACGAAAAGCCGGGCCCCCAGATCCTGCGCCATTACCGCCGCCGCATGACTCACAGATTCCGGGATGGAATTCTCCGTCGAGAGCGCGGAATCCTCCCATCCTCCCTCACCCGGAACATACCCCGGGCGGGCCAAGGCCCAGCTGAACAATTCCTTCCCCCGGTCCGAGCGGCCTTGCAATGACTGCTCGATGGATTCGGCGATCCGCGCCATGGTTTTTACCGCCTCAACCGGATAGTTACCAACAGTGGTTTCATCCGAAAGCATGACCGCGTCGGTCCCGTCGAGGATAGCGTTGGCCACGTCGGAAACCTCGGCCCGGGTCGGGCGGGGATTCTCCACCATCGAACGGAGCATCTGGGTGGCCGTGATCACCGGTTTGCCGGCCTGGCGGGACTGGGCAATCAGGCTCTTCTGGACGATGGGAACCTCCTCGAGCGGGATCTCCACCCCCAGATCGCCCCGGGCCACCATCAATCCATCGGCGGCATTCAAGATCCACCTGATCCGCCCCACCGCCTCGGGCCTCTCGATCTTGGCGATCACCGGAATATCCGCCCCTATCTCCCGCATGATCCGCTTGGCCTCGGAAACGTCGTCCGGGCCCCGGACAAAGGAAAGGGCGAAATAATCCAGGCCGGCTTTCACGCCGAAGTCGAGGTCTTCCCGGCCCCGGCCTTCCAGGGGGTCAATCTGCAAGGCGGAACCGGGCAGGTTGATCCCCTTGCCCGAGGAAAGAATTCCCCCCACGGTGACCTGGCAAATTACCCTCTCGGAGTTGGCTTCTTTAACCTTCAGCGCAATCATTCCGTCGGCCAGCAAAATGGGATCATCCGGGTTCAAGGAATCGAAAAAGCGGGAATCGCGGACAGGGATTTCCCGCGGGGAGGCGGACCGGGGTTGCCGGGTCATAATAATTTCCGCTCCCGGGACCAGATTTATGGTCTTGCCCTCGATCTCGCCTACCCGGAACTTGGGTCCGGAGATATCTCCGAACACCGCGATCGGCCTTCCCACCTTTTCCGCGGTTTCCCGGGCGAGCCTGACCATTTCCGCCTGGGATTCCCGGGTTCCGTGGGCCAGGTTGACCCGGATCGCGTCCGCGCCCGCCTCCACAATCTGGGTCAGAACCTCCGGGGAATTCGACTTTGGACCGAGGGTAATAATGATTTTTGTGAAACGATTCATCAAACTGAGAGTATCTTATTATTGTTATTCGATCAAGAAAATTCCCGACCGGTCATTCCTTTTTGCCGGGATCCGGAAGTTCGCGGAGGGAGGATTCCAGCGGTTCGATTTCCTTGAGCTCTTTCTCCGGGGCGGCGGCCCCCAGTTCCTTCAGCCTCCGGGCCCCGGGGACCACCCTGCTTTCCCAGGATCCCAGGGCGGCATTATAAGATTTCATCGCCTTGCCGAGCCCATCACGGATGCCATCCAAGTGCTCGGCAAACTTCACTACCCGGTCAAAAAGATCCACCCCGGCCTCCCAGATCTTCCGGGAATTCTCGGCTACCTGCTGCTGCTGCCAGGTCAAAGCCACCGTCCGTAAAAGCGAGATCAGCGTGGTGGGAGTGGCCAGGATCACCCGGCTGGCGATCCCATCCTCGATCAGGGCGCGGTCCTGCTCCAGGGCCGCGCTGAAATAAGATTCCCCGGGCAGGAATAAAACCACGAAATCGGGGGTGGGATTGAACTGGTTCCAGTAGGCCTTGGAACCCAGGGCCTTCATATGTTCCCGCACCGCCTGGGAATGGCGGGCGATCTGGGCTTTCCTTTTTTCCTCGCTGTCAGCTTCCATGGCTTCCAGGTAAGCCTTGAGGGGAACCTTGGCGTCCACCACCACGGTTCTTTCCCCGGGAAGCTTCACGATCAGGTCTGGGCGCTTGCGTCCTTCCTCGGTATCCACCGAAGGTTGTTCGACAAAATCACAGTACTGCGACATCCCCGCCACTTCCACCACCCTTTTCAGGGTGATCTCCCCCCAGCGGCCCCGCACCTGGGGTGTTTTCAGGGCCGTGACCAGGGCGCCGGTTTCCTTCTGGAGCTGCTCGTTGGTTTTACCGATATCCTCCAGCTGTTTTTTCAGGCCGCCGTAGGCCTGCTGGCGGGCGTTTTCGAGCTCGCGGATCTGGGTTTCATACCGGGTCAGGGTTTCCTTCAGGGGTTTGATCATCCCGTCAATCGCTTCCTGGCGCTTCCCCAGGTCTCCTTTCGCGTCGGCCAGAACCTTTTCCAGGGTATTCTTGGATAGTTCGAGGAAAAGCTGGTTATTGCTTTTCAGGGCGTCCGCCGAAAGGGCGTTGAAAGTGTCGGTCAGCCGCCGGGTGGCTTCCTCCAGGAGTTTTTTCTGATCCTCAATATTTTTAAACGCTTCCGCCAGCCGGGTTTCGGCGGTCACCCGGCCGGTCCTTTCCGTATCAAGGTTCGCCTGGAGCTGGGTGATCGTGGCTTCCCGGGCTCGCACCTGACCGCGCAATTCTTCCGCGGTGTTTTCTAGAATCTCTCTCTGCGACCGCGAAAGAAACCAGGCAATCGCCCCGCCGACGATCACACCCACGATTAATAATAAAGCCTGAACCATTTTTTCTATTTTTTATCGCCGATCAACGGCAATACTTTTTCCACCCGGAAATAAACCAAATACCTGGAGCCGCCGGCTTCTTTTCCCTGATAATACTTTCGGCGGCGCAATTTCTCAATCAGCGAGCTGTCTTTTCCTTCTCCGATCCACTTTAAATATAATCTCTTTCCTGAATATCCGGTCCCGTCTTCCATAAAAAGGTAGGCCGCGGCGGGATTGCCGAGGATGTTTTTATGGGTTAATCGGTCGGCCATGATGAAAGCCAGGGTTTTCTCGTTAATAAAATGAGGGCGGGAATAAACGGCCACATTCACTTTCCCTTTCTCATCGGCGGTGGCCAGGACTCCTCGGCCCTGGGTTTTTTCGAAATACTCGCTAAGTTCCATTTCGTCAACCTCCTTAGGCAATCCGTTCAATCTCGCTAATTCAGGAGAAAAATCCACAAATTCAGAACCGCCGCGAAACTAACCCAGAGCAGATAAGGAAGAAGCAAGTAACCGGCGATTTTCCGGACCCGGATGAAATTAATCAAGCTTAGCAGAATCGCCGCCCAGAGAATCACAATCACCAGCATTCCCGCCCCGGGTGAATGCAGGCCAAAAAACACAAACGACCAGAGGGCGTTCAAAATCAGCTGGACGACAAAAATCATCGAGGCCTTTTTAACCCCGGGGCTGTTCCAACCTTTCCGGATCACCAGGTAAAGGGAGATTCCCATCAGGATATAAAGGGTTATCCAGACCGGGGCGAAAACCCAGTTGGGAGGGTTGAATGACGGTTTAACCAGGCCGGCATACCAGGTAGAAATCGCGGGCCGGGTAAAAATCGACCCGGCCAGGCCGGCCAGCTGGCAGATGATTATGCTTCCGGCCAGTTTAAAAGTATCCCAATAATTGAACCTGCCGGCTCCGTTCATTTCCTGGCCCCTGGACTTTTCAAGACTCCCTTTTTTCCAAATCCGCTTCCAAATTTATCGCTATGTAATTTTCCTCCCGTCGCCCAGTTCTTTCGATCGTATTCCTCGATCAGAACCGTCACCCACTCGGGCTTTAAGTCCAATTCCTTGGCGACTGTATTGGTAATTGCCTTAACCAGACTTCTTTTCTTTTCCACCGGGCGGCCTTTCGCCATTTTCACGGTCACGATCGGCATTTTATCCTCCTCCATTCAGTCTATCTGGTCCATCTAGTCTATTTAGTCTATCTGGTCTACGAATGGCATGGAGCAAGGGGCAAGGGGCATAGCGTTAAAAATATTTCCTGGTTTTTCTGATTTATCTAACCACCTAGCCACCCAATTACCCAGCCACCAAACAACCGCGCAGGCTGAAGCCTGCGGCTACCGAGCTCTGCGAGCCCGACGTAGCCTTGGCGAAGTCTGGGGCCACCTTCTTTCTCTATTCTGTCCTTTCACCTTTGACCTTTGACCCTTCACCTTTTGCTTTCAGAAAGTTCGCTTTGACCCATCCCCAATTCAAAATCAAATGAGAAACGGCGAAAATCAGGAGCAGGATCCCCCCGGTCCGGTGGATGACGGCAAACCATTCCCCGTCAATAAAATTATGGCCCATCCCGGTCGAAGCCTGGATAAAAAAAACTATCAAGAGAAGCAGATTGATGATTTTTAATGCCTTAACTTTTTTCATTTAAACCTCCGGATGAAAAAATTTTATTTCTTAATCGGCTTGATCTCCTCAGGATTTTTCTAACCACCCAGCTACCGAGCTCTGCGAACCCGACGTAGCCTTGGCGAAGTCTGGGCAGCCACCTTCTTTTTCTATTCCCTGTTTTCCAGTTACTGGCTATTTATCCTGAACTCTGCCGAAGGACCGGTTATCGGCTCCCTGCTACTGGTTATTGTTTCCCTCATTCTACTTAATTTCCAACCTCTGATCTACCTTTGGGAAAAGGAACGTAGTATTTTAAAAAGATGATGAATAAACCAGGAGCCATCCCTGCTTCCAAGTTCTTTCCTCTTTTGATTATCTTGCTTCTCTGGGAGCTCGGCGCGGACTTTTCCCTGGTTTCCCCCGATATCTTCCCTCCGCCCTCCCGGGTGGGGAAAACCGCCCTGGAACTCCTGATCCGGGGTCTTCCCCCCGGTCATGGCCTTCACCTTCATGCCCTCTTCAGCCTCTTCCGGGTTTTCCTCGGTTTCGCGATTGCCCTTTCCCTGGGCCTGCCTCTGGGATTCATCGCCGGCTGGTCTCCCAAAATCAACCGAGCCCTGAACCCGATCGTCAACCTCATCCGGCCGATCCCGCCCCTGGCCTGGATCCCGATTGCGATCGTCTGGTTCGGAATCGGGTTGAAATCGTCGTCTTTTCTGATCGCCCTGGGAATTTTCTTTCCCGTTCTCCTGAATACCATCTCCGGGGTCCGGGGAGTGAACCCGGTATTTCTTGACGCCGCCCGCACCCTCGGGGCCGGGGAATTTCACCTGATTACCAGGGTGCTCATCCCCGCGGCCCTGCCGATGGTCCTGACCGGCATCCGGATCGGCCTGGGTGTGGGCTGGATGACCCTGGTCGCCGCCGAACTGACCGGGGTCAGATCTGGTTATGGCCTGGGATTTATGATTATGACCGCCCGGGATTTGGGGAGGGTGGACGCCATTCTCGCCGGCATGGCCGCCATCGGCCTGGTCGGCTACCTGATGGACCGGGGAATCCTACTAATCGAATCAAATATTCACCGAGAAAAATAAACCGGTAAGGATAAAAAATCCAAAATGTAAGGGAGGGCCTCGTGCCCTCCCACACGGGCGTGGATTTGCCCCTGCTTCTACGCCCTTCTGTGATAAAACCGCCGATAAATCGGCAAACTACATTGTCGGAAAACCCTTCGTAAACATTTTTATATTTTTTTTATCACCCGGCAGGAAGGAAATTCCTTTATCCCCGGGATGCCGATCTTGCTGGTCGGCACCAGGGCCCGGCGGATAAACTCGGGCAGGGCCAGGAAAAGTCGTCCCCACAACATCCGGAGCTGGGGAGGCATCTTCTCCCCCCACTTCCGGGCCCGGTGATTCAGGCGGAAGTTGCGGGTGTAATGTTTGAAATCCTTGATGGCCTCGTCGCGCTCGTAAACGGCGCGGGCGGCGATCCGTCCGGAGAGCACTGCCCCGTTGATTCCAAAAAGAAATACCGGATCCATCATCCCGGCGATCGTCCCGGCCAAAATCTTGTCACCGGCAAAAAGCCGTGGATTATCAGGGTCAATCACCGGAACATAATTGGTGGCGTAAAACCAATCCGGGGATTCGAGCCCCTCCCGCTCGCGGAGAAAGTCCCGGCAGCGCTCCATAATCTCCCGGGGAACCGGGCTTCTCTGGAACAGCATGCCGAAGAAAATGCCGTTGACGACGGCGCTGTAATAATAATCCCCGATATAATTATCAAAATAGGCCACCAGCTCGGGCGGCCGCTGCATTTCCATGCGTGTAGCCCAACCGAAAGCCTGAAGTTTGGGCACCCCGAGCTCTTCGTAGAGCTCCGGGAAAAGCCCGGTGGCGATGATGCTCCCCGGGGGCAGATCCCGGTGTTTTCGAATCACCTGGGAAAACTCGAACTTTACCCCCACCTTCTGGGCTTCGCGGTAAAGAAGATGATCGATGGAGGATTCCCGCGGCCCCCGCTCGACCAGGAAAAGGCCTTCCGGATCTAGGTCGAATCCGCGCTTCCCTAAATAGCAGCGAAACGCCTTCGGCGGCACGAAGCAGGAGGAAAGATCCAGCCCGATGTATTTCCAGGCGGCCGGGCCGTCAATCGGGGTCCCGTGGGTGGAAGGATGAAAGTTTCCCAGCCCGCCGATCCCGGGAGCGCCCTCGAGGATGGTCACCTCGTAATCATGGCGGGAGAGATCGATCGCCGCGATCATCCCGGAAAGTCCGGCGCCTAGTATCTGAATCTTCTTTGCCACTTTCCCTCCTTGATATTCGTCACCCTAAAAATATCTTAAAAATCCCCCTCAGTCCCCCTTTTGATAAAGGGGGATTAAACTTAAAAATTAGATTGAAAATATCACAACCGCTGCTTATTTCAAATATCACCCTCCCCTTCTTCCCCTCCTTCAGGACGAGAGCCCTTTCCCTCGACCCCGAAAGGGGTCTCGGGACGAAAACCCCAGAGGGGCAGGACGAGTCCCTTCAAGGGAGGGGAATTATCATGAATGAGAATCTTCTTGTTCTATCCCTCTCCCCTCGCGGGAGAGGGCAGGCCTCCGGCTCCGCTTCCAGCCCCGCTTCCAGCCCGTAGGGCTTACAGGCCGGAGGGTAGGAGCCTACGGCTCGGAAAGGTGAGGGGGATATTACCAATCTATTGACACTGCTGCAACTTTAATAGATTTATTTAACTTATGAGCCTGGTTCTGGAAAACATTTCCAAGGAATACCCCGGCCCGGGGGAAATCCCCACCCCGGCCCTGGCCGGGATAAACCTGGAACTCGAAAACGGCCGGTTTACCACGTTGGTCGGCCCATCCGGGTGCGGGAAAACCACCCTCCTCAAGATCGCGGCCGGTCTCTCCAGGCCCACCGCCGGCCGGGTTCTTCTGGACGGGGAGGAAATCTCCGCCCCCACCCCGAAAATCGGGCTGGTCTTCCAGGAATTCGCCCTCTTCCCCTGGAGAAACATCCTCAAGAACATCGAATTCGGTCTGGAAATCCAGGGGATAAAACCTCCCGAGCGAAGAAAACAGGCGCGGGAACTTCTGCGGAAGACCGGGCTTTCCGGATTCGAAAACCACTTCCCCCGCCAGTTATCCGAAGGAATGCAGCAAAGGGTGGCCATCGCCCGGACCCTGGCCACCCATCCCCGGGTGATCCTGATGGACGAACCCTTTGGGGCCCTGGATTCCCAGACCCGCAATTCCATGCAGGAATTTCTGCTCAAGCTTTTCCGGGATGAACGTCCCGCCATCCTTTTCGTCACCCACAATATTGACGAGGCCGTTTTCTTGAGCCAGACCGTGCTCGGGCTCTCCCAGCGTCCCGGGAAAATCAAGGCCGACTTTTCCATCGAGCTCGATTATCCCAAGGACCGAACCTCGACGGAATTCAACCGCTACCGGCGGGAGATTCTGGAATTTCTTGATCGGGAGAGGAAATTGATAGCTGACCGCTGATTGCTGATGGCTGATAGCTGAAAACTGACGGCTAACAATTTTGTTTATCTGATCGTGACCTCAAGCGGATTATCGTCCACCTGCAGAAATTCACCCTGCTCCCCAAACGTGAACCCTCTTTTCCCGAAGAAAATGATGCTGGCGTAATAATGTCCCTGCTGCACATCCGCTTTGCCTTTGCCCTGGAAACCAAACTCCCCGAATTTACCCGGCTCCAGCCCGGGGTCATCCGAGGCGGCGGCGTCATCGGTATAGAAAAACGAATAACGAAAAGTGCCCCGGGGTTCGAGCCGGTGAAACTCATTCCAGATCTTGTCGCTCAGTAAAAGCCGCCCCAGGACCGCTCCCTCGGGGTTATAGAAAAGCACCCAGGGAGCCAGTTTCTCCGAAAGTGCGATCGTGAAATCCGAAACCATTTTCTCTTCGGGTGACATCTTCCCGTCAATGAGGACGGGTTTTTCCAGGATCGGATTGTAAAGATAGGAGCCCACGGCTTGGCGGGTAAAATCCAGGGCGACCGAGATTGCTCCGTCGGTGACAAATGCGTCCGGGTTGAAGGGCAGATACATATCGTTAGGCAAGACGGTGCGATTGGGGTAACTATACACGAGCCGGCCAATTGAAGGCGAAGGAATCCCGAGAACCAGGTCCACCCAGTAACGGTATTTCTGGATCACCCTCACCGGACCGTCCAGGTAAGCAATCAACTCCGATTTCGGGTCGGTCTCGTCCCAGCTCATCCTGATCTTTCCCCCCAGAAACCGGATGGTGGCCCGGATTTTCAGGCGGTCGAGGATATTCCGCCGGCGGGACTCTTCGATATTCCGGCTTGCCCCCCGGGCGAAAAACGCCGCCAGGTTGAAAACAGCCGGGTGCACGGGATCGGTAAACCCGAAAACATATTCCTCGGTCAGGATCAGTTTGCCATCCGGGCTGATATTCACGTAATCGCGCGGGGACAGCGGCGGGGTCTCCGGGAAATGGAAAAGGTAGGCATAGCCTCTCCCCCCTTCCAGAGGATCCCGGACCTCGATCTCCATCCCCGGGTTCGCCGGCCACTGGTTTCGCTTCGCGCGGTCCCCCAGGTCCCGGGAGATAAAAACCAGCTCGTCCCGGGAACTGACGATTTCCTGCCCTTCCCCGGCCCCGGCCGCCCGAAAACTTCCATTTTTATACACGATCGGGAAGATGTATTCCCCGTTCTTATCAACTTCATCAATCTGGAAGGGGATTACCTCCCAGGCCCCGTTCCTGACCGCCATCAATCGGAGCGGGCCGATTTTCTCACCCGGAAAACCGAGAAACTTTTCCATCCTGATCACGATCGGATCGATCAACCGCTTCAGGGTCCTGACTTCAGTGGTTACGGGGATAGGAAAGGTGGCTTCGGCCCGGGCTTGGGGAGAGAAAAACATCAACCCGATAATCAAAATCACCGCGATTTGCCTGAATTTCCAGATTTGATTTGTCACCCTCACCCAGGCCCTCTCCCATCGAGGGACTCGTCCTGCCCCTCTGGGGTTCTCGTCCCGAGACCCCTTTCGGGGTCGAGGGAAAGGGCTCTCGTCCTGAAGGAGAGGGTTATTTTGGTTGGATAGATTTGGTAAAAATGCTACTCTCATATAATAATGCCTCTAGATTTCGGCATTTTTATTTTTCGACTCTGCTCCAGTCTGCTTTGTCTTTCGGCCAGTTGTTTTATTACCTATATTATCATTTTCAAAACCTCAAATAAAAAGGTCCGCAATCTCCTCCTGGGGATCAACTGGCTGCCCCTCCTGGCCCTGCCCCTGGTTATTCCTTTTGATTACCGCCTGTTTCGCCTCCTGATCGTTCTGGGCTCGGGTTTTCTCACCGCCCGGAGCCTGGATTTTATGTCGGCCAAGCCACCTTTTCCGGAAAGACCGCCATTTTACAAATTTTTCTTCTACACCTTTTTCGCCCTGGCCCTGCAATACCCTGGTCCCAACGGGAAACCTCTTCCGCGCGATTTCTCCGGCATCTTCCAAATCTTCCGCGGGACCGTAATGTTCGGTTTTGTTTTTTTCTTAATGGCCGGCAATACCTGTTTTCAAACCCCGATAATTTTTTATTGGCTCAACCTCATCTCCAAAATGTCCGAATGGTACTTAATGTTCGTGGGGTTCATGGACATTTACTATGGGATCGGCCGAATGGTTGGAATCGCCGGCCGGGTGAACCTCCGGGAACCGGTCCTTTCCCGTTCCCCGGCCGATTTCTGGTTTAACCGGTGGAACCTGCCGATAATTGACCTTATTCAACGCTATATTTTTCTTCCCCTGGACGCGCTCCACCATCCCTACCGGGCCACTTTTTTAACCTTCCTGGCCAGCGGCCTGCTTCATGAATTCGGGTTCGACATTGCCATCGGCGGAATTAAGGGTTATGTCCTCGCTTTTTTCATGATCCATGGGGTTACCGTCATGTCCATCCGGGCGATCAAGCGCCCGGTCCGGAGGGGATTCCCGGAAATCTACCGTTTCTGGTGGAAGGGAAAACCGGCCGAGGCCCTGCAAATCGCCGCCAATCTTGTTTTCTTCGTCCTGACCGGCCAGCTCTTCTTCCGGGCCGTGGATCTCGTAATTGACTTTCACCGGATTGGTTTTATGATGGAAATCTGTAGCCGATTCTAAATTTTACCTAAATGTTCAGCTCGATTTCATTATATTCCGGGATAGGCCTTTTCGTTTTGGGATATCTTTTTGCTTTCCTGCCCGCTTACCTGGTTCAATCCCGGGCCAGATCCACCCGGGTTATCACTTTCTGCTTCATCCCGCTTTTCGCTTTTGTCATGTTCCTTCCCCTCTTAATCCCAAATACGGAGGGAGCCATTTTCAACAAACTCCTTCGTTTTTTTATTTTCCTGCCCTTGTTTAATTTTGTCCTCCGGAATATCGACCTGGCCATCCAGCGGAAAAACTCGCCCGACGAACCGATTACTTTCAAATATTATATAAATTTTTTAAGCACCGGATTCGGAACCCAGGACTCCCCCCAGGAAAAACGCCGGCCGGATTTTAAAGAAGGGTTTACCTATCTCCTCGGAGCCCTCTGGGACATCGGCTGTGGGTGCTTTTTAATTCTTCTCAATACCTACCTCCGGACCGAGGAGTGGAATTACCCTTCCAGCGTGATCAGCAAGGTGGGGTATATGTACTTTTTTGCCTCGGGGATGGCTAATTTGAATTTCAGCTACTGTCGTTTCACCGGGAAAGAAGTCTCGGCCATTTATCACGCCCCGATCCGCTCGATTTCACCCGAGGACTTCTGGTCCAACCGGCTTAATCTTTACATCCGCGGCTATCTCCTCCGGTTTGTCTACCTTCCGATCGGCGGCCCGAAGCGGCCCGGGATCGGGATCATGGCGACCTTCCTGGTCAGCGGGATGATCCACGAATACCAGTTCGATACCGCTTCCATGGACCCGGCCGGATTCGGGTGGGTATTTCTATATTTCAACATGCACGGCCTGGCGGTGATGACCGAGCAGAAACTCAAGCGTTACTTCCGCCGGAACCACAAAGCCTTCTATCAAAAGGCCTCCGAGAGCCCAGCCATGCCTTTTGTCTTCGTGCCCATCCATTGCCTCTGGCAGCTCTTTACCGGGGCGATCGGTTTCATGTCCTTCGACAAGATCGTGGATCTGCACCAGCTGGGGTTTGTCCAACACTTCCTGGCCTCCCTCCCCCTTCCGCCTTTCCCACCGATTTAGCGAAAAATATTCCGGCCCCGGAGAGCTTGCGGTTTGAACCCAGTGAAGTCACCCCGGCTGAATCTTGGAATGGGAAACCTTTAATGAATCTGGCTCAATCCCTCAGCGTTTTTTTCTCCCTCTATTTTCTGGCCTTCCTACCCGGATACTTTGTCCTTGCCCATACGAAAAAGTTTAAATCCGCTTTCCTGACCCTCCTCCCGCTTCATCTGCTCATTCTCGCCCTGCCCTTCCTGATTTCCCCCGGGCACCAGCTGATCCGTTTTTTCCTCTTCATCCCCCTTTTCAGCCTGGTTATTCAAAACCTGAACCAGGCCGACCGAATCGCCAAAGGAAAGATCCCCGCGCTCTCCTTCCGCGGGTATTTATCCAATATGGCTTCCGGTTTCGGGGGAGAGGAACACGGTACGCCCAGCCGTCGCAGCCGGGAGAGGAATCTGAGGGCCGGAATCCGCTACCTCCGTTTCGGCCTGGTGAAATTCCTTTTCACCTCTTTTCTGATTCTGGCCAACACCTACTTCCGCACCCCGGAATGGGGATATTGGGTCAGCACTGCTTCCAAGGTGATGTATTTTTACATCGTCGCGGTCGGCCTGACCGACTTCTATTACGGATTCTGCCTGCTCCGGGGCAAGAAAGTCATCCCCATCTACCGGGAACCGGTGCTGGCGACCTCCCCCTGGGATTTCTGGTCCAACCGGATCAATCTTTACGTGGGGCAATCGCTGTATAAATATATTTTTCTGCCGCTCGCCAACCGGATCGGGGCCGGGACCGCCATTTTCGCCACTTTCCTTTTCAGCGGGCTAATACACGAATACCAGTTCGACATCAGCTCATCGAAAATCACCGGGTATCTCCTGATCTTCTTCTCCCTGCAGGGGCTGGCGGTGGTTGCGGAACTGAACCTCAAAAAAATCCTCCGGCGCCGGTTTACGCCTTTTTATAAAAAGGCATCGCTCAGCCCCGCCCTGCCGTATATCCTCGTCCCGCTGCAGATCGCCTTCATGATCCTGACCGGATCCATCGCCCTGAAATCCTTTGACCTCATCATCGATCTCCATAATATCGGGCCTGTCCGCGAGTGGCTGCAGGCCTCTTTTCTCCCTCTTTTTCCCTGATTTCCCCCTTCTGGTTCCAGTTAAAAACCCGCTTCCGGGCCGGGGTAGTTTACTTGACTTCACCCGCCGGCTTCGTTATTAACTTATGTTATATAATTACCTGTCAGCATTTAGGGGGACTACACCATCGAAACAGATAAGCGGGTTGTCATAACGGGTATAGGTTTGACCTCACCGGCCGGGAACGGCCTGGAGCAGTTCCGCGCCAATCTCCTGGCGGGGGTCAGCGGAATCCGTCATATCGAGGTCCGGCACATGGGAAAAGTCTGCGCCGGCATCTGCGAATTTGACGAGTTCCGCCATCAGACCAAAAAGGCGCGCCGCCGGGGAACGGTGGCCGGTTCGATCGCCACTTTCTGTTCGGGGGAAGCGCTGGCCCACTCCGGGATCAGCCTGGAGCAGTCTGACCGCTCCCGCGTCGGGGTCTACATCGGGATTACGGAACATGGAACCCTGGAGACCTTCACCGAAATCCAGAGTCTCCGGGAACACAACGATGAAATTCGCTTCTGGTCACACCACCAGAACCCGCGGTCCATCGCCAACAACCCGGCCGGCGAAGTTACCCTGAATCTGAAAATTACCGGGCCCCATTACACCCTGGGAGGCGCCTGCGCGGCGGGAAACATCGGGATAATCCACGGGATGCAGATGCTGCTTCAAGATGAGGTGGACATCGCCCTCTCCGGGGGAGTCTCCGAATGCGCCGTGGAGTTTGGGGTTTTCGCCGGCTTCAAGGCCGAGGGGGAATTGGCCGAGCATGAAGACCCGGCCCAGGCCTCCCGCCCGTTTGACCTACACCGCACCGGCGTGGTCGTCTCCAACGGGGGAGGTATGTTGGTCCTGGAGCGCCTCGATCAGGCGCGGAAACGAAATGCCCGGATTTACGCCGAGCTGGCCGGCTACTGCATCAACTCCGACGCGAGCGATTACGTCCTGCCCAATGCCGAGCGGCAGGCGGAATGCATGGAAAAGGCCATCCGCAAGGCCGGGATCCAACCGGAAAACATTGATATCATCAATACCCACGCCACCGGGACCCGGGGAGGAGACATTGTCGAATGCAAGGCGATTCATAAAGTCTTCGGGGAAAAAACCGGCGTTTTCATCAATAACACCAAGAGCTTCATCGGCCACACCATGGGGGCGGCCGGCGCGCTCGAACTGGCGGGGAATCTCCCGTCTTTTACCGACCGCATCGTTCACCCGACCATAAACATTGAAGAGCTGGATCCCGAATGCAACCTCCCCAACCTCCTGATCGGGAAACCCCGGGAAAAAGACAAGGTCGATTACATTCTCAACAACTCCTTTGGGATGCTGGGGCTGAATAGTACCCTGATCGTGAAACGGTATGTTCCCTAATAGGGTTCAAAGTTCAAGGTTCAAGGTTCAAAGTTAACCGACACCGACACTGACACCGACACCGACTTTGTTTGGTCATTGGAATTTTGGTTATTATTTGGTTATTGGAATTTGGACATTGGAGCTTGTTTGGTAATTGGGATTTGATAGAGGAGAGAACAAAACATGAACCGGGAAGAAATCATCAAGCTTATTTTTGAAATCATCGCCGAAATCGCCCCCGATGAAGACCTGAACAACGTGGCCCCCGATGTTCCCCTCCGGGAACAGCTTGAACTCGATTCCATGGATTTTCTCGACATCGTGATGGAACTGCGCAAACGGCATGGGATTGAGGTTCCGGAAGAAGACTACCAGGAACTGGTCACCCTCAATAAATGCGTTGCCTACCTGGGGCCGAAGCTCAAAAAATAAAGGGTTCCAGGGTCCCAGGGTTCAAGGGGTCCAGGGCAAAAGCCCGGATTTTCGTTAACAGCTTTTCCTGAGTTGCCAAACCTCCTGATACATATTCCACTGGAACCCTCGACCCCTAGACCCCTAGAACCCTTTTTTAGATTTTTATGAGTCATTATGATGCCGTCATCATCGGGGCGGGGATGTCGGGGCTGGCCGCGGGGATTCGCCTGGCCCATTTCGAAAAAAAGGTCTGCCTCCTCGAAAAGCACTCCCTCGTGGGGGGGCTGAACTCCTATTACAAATTCCACGGCCGCCGTCTTGACGTCGGCCTGCACGCCATGACCAACTATGTCCCCCGCGGGGTAAAATCGGCCCCACTGAACCGGCTTTTACGTCAGCTCCGGATCGATTACGACGAATTCTCCCTCTGTCCCCAGAATTATTCCGCCGTGGCTTTTCCCGGCGTCAGGCTCCGCTTCTCCAACGACCCCGAGCTGCTCTTGCAGGGAATTCGGGACAACTTTCCCGGCCAGGCGGACGGATTCCAGCGCCTGGTCCAATTCGTCATGGAATTCAACGATCTGGATTTAAACTCCCCCCACACCTCGGCCCGGGAAACTGTGCGCGGATATATTACCGATCGTCTCCTCGAGGACATGATCTTCTGCCCCCTCCTCTTTTACGGGAGCGCGGAGGAAAACGACGTGGATTTCGCCCAGTTCGTCACCATGTTCAAGGGCATTTTCCAGGAGGGATTCGCCCGTTCCCTGGGCGGGGCCAAGACCATTCTCGATGTCCTGGTGAGAAGGTTCAAGGAATCCGGCGGAGAGCTCCGTCTCCGCTCCGGGGTCAAGCGGCTTCACCTCGGCCGGAACCGAGTGGAATCGGTCGAGCTGGAAAACGGCGAGATCCTGCACGCGGGGATGATTTTTTCTTCCGCCGGCTACCCCGAAACCCTGCGGCTTTGCGCGGGCCCGGAAGCCGCTGCCCTCCGTCCTCCCACCGGGCGCCTGGCCTTGATCGAATCCATTAACATCCTGGACCGCGAACCGAAGGAATCGGGCCTGGATTCCACCATTGTTTTTTTCAACAACTCCGAACGGTTTGCCTACGAACGGCCTCAAAAAGCCGTGGACGTCCGGAGCGGGGTCATCTGTTGCCCGAATAATTTCCATTATCCCGAGCCGCTTCCCGAAGGCATAATCCGCCTGACCCACATCGCGAATCCCGATCCGTGGCTGTCTTTTCCCGAAGAGGAATACCGGGAACAGAAACAAAGCTGGCTGCAGGCCTCCTGGGCTGAAGCCGTCAAGCTGATCCCGGATTTCCGGCCTCATGTCGTTTTAACCGACATGTTCACCCCCCGGACGATCGTAAAATTCACCAGTCACATCGACGGGGCCGTCTACGGCTCGCCCGAAAAACACCGCTCCGGCCTCACCCCCTTTAAAAACCTGTTTCTCTGCGGCACCGACCAGGGATTTTTGGGCATTATCGGGGCGATTTTAAGCGGGATCTCGATCGCCAATCTGCACGGGCTTAAATAAAATCAAATATCAAATATCAAAATCCAAAGTGAAAGAGTAAAATTTAAAATGAATAAAATGAAGTTCCCCTTGGCAGAGAGCATGGGGTATCCTTCTAAAAACGATTCTTAGTCTCAGGATTGTCATTCCCGCGCAAGCGGGAATCCAGACAAACAAAAAATACTGGATTCCGCATCAAGTGCGGAATGACAGAAATAAGGCAACCCCGTGCAAAGACCATGGGTAATTGCAAGTTAAAGCACGGAGATATTAAATTTTGGATTTTGGTCTGTCATTTTGATCTTTGATTTTTAGACTTTGATTTTTAAAAATATGGAACCTTTACAATCCGAATATGACGTGGTGGTGATCGGGAGCGGGCTCGCGGGCCTGACCGGCGCCAACCA
>Ga0315297_10000042_pt1 | contig 59529 bp, 42 predicted proteins | sample YL17G15_0_MG_FD_203628 | JGI IMG/M metagenome (GOLD analysis project Ga0315297, IMG submission 203628) | Sediment microbial communities from Yellowstone Lake, YNP, Wyoming, USA - YL17G15_0 | ecosystem: Environmental > Aquatic > Freshwater > Lake > Sediment | place: USA: Wyoming | collected...
ACTGCCCGACCCTGTCCCCGGAGTTCGATAATCCCCTGGGCGTGCCCATCTCGGCCATTCTCCTGGGCGGACGGCGGTCTCAGCTCATTCCCCTGGTGACCGAGGCCTTCGACTGGCCCCACGGCGTCTTCATGGGCGCCCGGACCGGTTCCGAAACCACGGCCGCCGCGGCCGGGCAGGTCGGCGTGCTGAGGCGCGATCCCATGGCCATGCTGCCCTTTTGCGGCTACAACATGGGCGATTACTTCCGGCATTGGATCAACATCGGCCGTCTCTGCAGCCGGCCGCCCCGCATCTATGGCGTGAACTGGTTCCGGCTGGACGACAACGGCGAGTTCATCTGGCCCGGGTTCGGCGACAACGCCCGGGTCATCAAATGGGTCCTGGACCGAATCAACGACAAGGTCGGGGCCCGGGAAACGCCGCTGGGACTGGTGCCCGAGACCAAGGACCTGGCCCTTCAGGGCTTGAACATCACCCCAAAGAACATCGACAAATTATTCGAGGTCAAACCCGACGAATGGAAAGATGAGCTCCGGGACATCAAGAAGTTCCTGGGGCAGTTCGGCCGTCACATCCCCTACGAAATCCGCCAGTCCTATGAATCCCTGGCCGCCCGGCTAAAAAAATAGTCGGGCCGTTTTGGCTGTGACCGGATATGTCTCCATGACCGCGGACGCCTGAAGCCGATAAAATTCGCAGTCGGCTGTGGTGAGGAGGATGATCATGCGCTCTCAGTCCGTTTGGGCTCGAACCCAATTTATGATTGTTTTGAGCATCATGGCCTCGATGGGGGTTTTCCCGGCGCTTCTCCTGGCCGGGGCGCCCCCCGCCGCCGCCCCATCAACGTCGAATCACATCATCTTAGCCCTCAACGGAGAATGGGAATTTCGGCACGTCGGGCAGGACACCTGGCTCAAAGCCTGGGTCCCGGGCACCGTCCATCAGGACCTGATCGAGAACGTGCTCATCCCCGACCCCTTTTACCGCGACAACGAAGCCGGAGTCCAGTGGGTGGAAAACGCCGATTGGGAATACCGCCGGGCCTTCAACCTTCCGTCCGACATCGCGGCCAAGGATCACATCGAGCTGGTCTGTGGCGGCCTGGACACTTTTGCCTCGATCACTTTGAACGGCCGGGCCGTCGGCCGCGCGGACAACATGTTTCGCACCTGGCGTTTCGACGTCAAACCCCTGGTCAAGCCCGGCGCGAACGAAATCCGCATCCTCTTCGATTCTCCCGTCCGCCGGGAAAAAGAGCTCGAGAGCAAGCTTTCCTATAAAATTCCGGGCAATGCCCCCCATATCCGCAAAGCTCCCTACAGTTTCGGGTGGGATTGGGGTCCGAGGCTGGCCACGAGCGGCATCTGGAAACGCATCGGGCTTGAAACCTGGGACCGGGCCCGGATCACGGACCTTCGCATCGAACAGGATTTTTCGAAAAAGGGCGAGGTCACCCTGAAAGTCAATACGGAAGTCCTGGCCGACCGGGACATGCGCGCCGAATTGAAGATATCCCTCGACGGGCCGAAACCGGCCGTCACCATCCCTCTCTCCCTGCCTAAAGGAACGAGCCGACATCAGGCCTTGATCCGAATCAAGAACCCGAAACTCTGGTGGCCGGCCGGAATGGGCGAACAGAACCTCACCGTTGTGCACACCTCGCTCGTTCAGGAAAAATTTCTCGTGAGTCACACCGCCCGGCGCATCGGGCTGCGCACCCTGGAGTTCGTCCAGGACAAGGACGCCTGCGGTCACAGCTTTTATTTCAAGGTCAACGGCCGGCCCTTTTTCGTCAAGGGCGGCAACTGGATCCCGGCGGATTCGTTCCTGCCCCGCGTCCACCGGGGACGGTATGAGGAGCTCCTGAAAAGCTGTCAGAACGCCCACATGAACATGCTCCGGGTTTGGGGAGGGGGCGTGTACGAATCCGATGACTTTTACGACCTCTGCGACGAATTGGGCCTCGTCGTCTGGCAGGATTTCATGTTCGCCGGCCAGATGGTCCCGGGCGACGCGGCCTTCCAGGACAACGTCCGGGCCGAGGCCGAGGATGTCGTCAAAACACTCCGCCACCACGCCAGCCTGGGGCTGTGGTGCGGCAACAACGAATGCGAGGAGGGCTGGTTCTTCTGGGGCTGGAAGGAATCATTGCCGCCGACGGTCTGGGACGACTACCGGAAGGTATTTGACGGCATCCTGCCCCAGGCCGTGCAAAAATTCGACCCCGGCCGGCCGTACTGGCCGAGCTCGCCGCACACTCTGGATAAAACCGGCGACCCCCGCTCCGACGAATCGGGCGACATGCACTACTGGGGCGTGTGGCACGGCCAGGAGCCGTTCGAGGAGTACCGGAAAAAGTATCATCGCTTTTTCAGCGAGTTCGGGTTCCAGTCCTTTCCCCTTCTGGAAACGGTCAAAACCTACACCCTGCCCGAGGACCGAAACATCACCTCCCCGGTCATGGAGCAGCACCAGAAACACCCGGCGGGCAACCGCTTGATCATGCTCTACATGCTGGACTGGTTCCGCTTTCCCAAGGACTTTGAATCCTTGCTCTGGCTGAGCCAGGTTCTGCAGGCCGAGGGGATGAAGATCGCGGCCGAGCATTTCCGCAGCCAGATGCCGCGCATCATGGGGTCGCTCTACTGGCAGGTCAATGATTGCTGGCCGGTGGCCTCCTGGTCGGGCCTCGATTATCTCGGAAACTGGAAAGCCCTGCATTACTACGCCCGCCGATTTTATAACCCCCTGCTCATCACGGCCATCCCCCGGGGCGATAGGCTCGTGATCAACGCCGTGTCAGACGAGCGGCAACCCCGGAAGGCTGAATTCCGATGGTCGGTGCGGACCTATGCGGGCCGGGTCGTCCAGGAAAAAAGCCGGCCTGTGACAGTCGAGCCCGGCCGGAGCGCCGTTCTCCTTGAGGCTCCGTTGGCCGAACTCCAGAACGCGAACTCCCCCGAGGATATCTATTTCGCCTGCGAGCTGGCCAACGGGGATAAGGTTTACAGCTCCAACGTTTATCATTTCTCGAGGCTCAAGCGAGTCGCGCTCCCGGACCCGAAAATCACGACGGCCGTGACCGTGGATTGCTGCGCGCCGGTGGTCGAACTCCAGTCCAAGGACTTTGCCAAGGCGGTTTACCTCGAAGCCCCCGGGTGTCCCGGCCGTTTTGAGGATAATTTTATCGACATGCTTCCGGGAAAGACCTACAAGGTCAGGTTTCTTCCGGCCGAGGGCGCCCACCTCGAGCTCCTGAAAACCAACCTGAGGGTCCGCTCCCTGAAGGATTCGTACTGATATTCAACGGAGGCCTTCAAGGGAGGCCTTCTTCTCTCAGAGGAGGTTCTGGGGTAAGATAGATCGTCCGCTGAAGGAGCTGTCATGAAACTGGAAAAGTTGTATCGCACGCTCATCGACATCGGCATCAAGAACGACCCGCGGGGCAAGCCCGAGGTCCTCCGCGTCCTGAAAGAGGAGAAGGAAAAACGGAAAAGCCTCAAGCCCAAGGACGCGGAATTCTACGACCCCGACCGGCTGTTCAACCCCTATTCCGATTCGCGGCTCTTGAACGGCTCACCCGAGACAAACGTCCGTCGGGTCATTGCCGGAATCGACATGGAGGCGCCGGAAATCCTGCTCACCTACCTGCTCAACCGGGACTTCAGCCGCAAGATCGACCTCGTCGTCGCCCATCATCCCGAAGGGTATGCCCAGGCCCGACTGGCTGATGTCATGGCCGTCCAGGCCGATATCCTGGCCTCGTTCGGCGTCGCGGTCAGCGTGGCCGAGCAGCTCATGGATCGGAGAATCAGCGAGGTGGACCGCCGCCTGATGCCCGTCAATCACACCCGGGCCGTGGACGCGGCTAAAGTGCTGGGGCTTCCGATGTTGTGCGTTCACACCCCGGCGGATAACTGCGTGAACTCTTTTCTCCAAAACCTATTCGACAAGAAAAAGCCCCTGCGGCTCAAGGACCTGGTGGCCCTCCTGCTCGACATCCCGGAATACAGGGCGGCGGCCAAGATCCAGGTGCCGCCCAAGATCATCAGCGGCTCGGAAAACGCGAAATGCGGAAAAGTGTTCGTGGACATGACCGGCGGAACCGAGGGGTCCAAGGACATCTACGCCCGGTTGTCTTCCCAGGGCGTGAGCACGATCGTGGGCATGCACATGTCCGAGGAACACCTGGACAACGCCAAGAAGTCCAACATGAACGTAGTCATCGCCGGCCATATCTCCAGCGACGTCCTGGGTCTGAACCTCCTGTTCGATGCGCTCGAAAAGCAGGAGAAGCTCGATTTCGTCTGTATCTCCGGTTTCGAGCGGTTTCGGCATATTGGTAAACAATAGCGCCTATTTCGGTGATCGGCACGCAGCCGAGGGCCGGTCTCTTTTCGGCTGCGAACTTCCATGCTATACTGAAATAATGATTCGGCCGACACCCCTCGATAGGAAGGTTCTCATGCCTATGTTCAAGAATCGCAAAGGATTCACCCTGATCGAAATCATCGTGGTGGTGATCATCATCGGCATCCTGGTCACCTATTTCACCCTCAATACCGTCGGCTCCACCCAGGGGGCCAAGCAAACCGGGACCATGCGGGACATGCTTACCCTGGCCCAGGCTTGCCAGGCTTATGCCGCGGAAAACGACGACGCGCCGGCCGCGGGAGTCCAGGAAGGCCCCCTGGTCGCCGGCAGTCCCTTCGTCAAGGCCGTCACCAAGAAACACCTGGTGAGCTGCCCCATCGAGGACAAGTGGGGGAATCCGCTCCGGGTTTACTCCGGCAGCGCCGTGGCCAAGTTGCCCGGTTTCTCGCCCGAGAAGGTCAGCAGCAGCGATTTTCTGATAATCTCCCTAGGCCGCGAAGGCAAGCCGGATAATTTCGTCTTCAACGCCGATGAACCCGACGCCGGGATGTATAAGGTTGAAACAAACGCCGATTATAATAAAAACATCGTTAATTACAACGGGGCGTGGATCCACGCCCCCCGCTCGGGCGGCTCATCGAGCGAAAAGAAATAGACAAAAAACGATTCGCTGCGGGAAACCACCAAACCGCAGTTCATCCGTCTATTCACGGCGGGCATTAGGACATTACTTACCTAAAATATCTTCCTAATTAGGCAACAAAATCCCCCTAGTTTTCGTCATATAGAATGAGAAGATTATTTAATTATGCCTAATAGGAGACAGCTATGAACGGACCTCAAGCCAAATGGATAGGAAAAAGGGCTATTTTCTTGTCTTGGATAATCAGTCTATCTCTAATCCTCGTTGCCGGGGCGGGATCGGCCGGTTCCAATCCGGTGCCGTCGCTTTTCCGAGCCTCCGACCTTCAACTGGGGGTCACGCCGGCCGTGGCGCTTTACGGGACCCCCTTCTCGCTGAGGATCACGGGATTGGCCCGCGGCGAGCAGGTCACCGTCAAGGCGACATCAATCGACAAGAAGAAAATTACATGGGAGTCCTCGGCTGTTTTCACGGCCGCCGACTCGGGTGTCGTTGACGTTGCCGCCCAGGCGCCCGATTCCGGGAGCTATTCCGGTGTGGATATTTTCGGACTCCTGTGGTCCATGCAGCCCCAAAATCCCCCGAGCCAAAAAAAGATCACCTATCGCGAAGACGAAACCTCGGGCAGTGTCGTGGATTTCTCGGCCGTGGATTCGACCGGGAGAATCGCCTCGGCCCGGCTGGAGCGCGTTTTTCAGTTGGCCAACCGGAAGCTTGTTCGGGTGGCCCTGGAGAAAGACGGACTGCGCGGCTGCCTGTATCATCCGGAGCAGGGCGGCCCTTTTCCCGGCGTCCTGATCCTGGCGGGGTCGGTCGGAGGCATGGACGAATGGCTGGCCCAAGCCATGGCCTCCAACGGGTTCGCCGCCCTGAACCTGGCCTATTTCAAGTACAAGGACCTTCCCCCGGAGCTCGTGGAAATCCCAGTGGAATATTTCCAGCGCGCCGTGGAGTGGATGAAAGCCCAGCCGTCGATCAAACCTAACCGGATCGCGGTCGCCGGCGGTTCCAAAGGCGGCGAGCTGGCCTTGCTCCTCGCCTCGCGCTTTATCGATTTCAACGCCGTCGTGGCCTGGACTCCGGGGGAGCATGTCTGGGAGGGTCTGAGCATGAAGTTTTTCGACAAGGACTATGTGCCCATCTCCTCCTGGTCATTCAAAGCCAAGCCGCTTCCTTTTGTTCGCTTCATCTATACCCCCGAGGAACTCGAGAAAGAGAAAATCGGAGAGCTGCGCTCCTTCGTCCCCGCCCACGATCGGTCTTTGACTCAAGGCGACCCGGCCGTAATTGCAAAGGCGGTCATCCCCGTGGAAAAGATCAAGGCGCCTCTTCTGCTCATATCCGGCACGGACGACCAGACTTGGCCCGCCGACCGTTTTTGCCGGAATATCGTGGCCAAACTCAAAAAAAATAATTTTCGCTGTGAGCTCAAACACATCAGCCACCCCGGCGGGGGTCACATGTCGTTCCTCCCCTATTTGATCACAGCCAACAGGGGCGGCGGGGTCAGCGGCGGAAGCCCCCAGGCCGACGCCCGGGCGGGTTTTATTTCTTGGGAAGAGACCCTACTTTTCCTTCACAGGCATCTGGATCGATAGGGATCAATACGCTTCGATTTCCGCCCGGAGCTCCGCGATCAACTCCTTAACCGAGACGATTGTGTTCGCTCGATAGGCGTTCTGCCCGCAGAACACCAGGCCCTTGTTCATATCCCCCTGATAAGCATTGATCAAAGCCAAGGCGATGCAATAGCGGGCTTCGGCGACGTTGCAGGTGGACAGGCAGCGGTAGGGACACTTGATCTTTTCTATCGCGCCGGCTTCCAGGTTGCGCAAGAACTGGTTCCGGATGGCCCGTCCCGGAAGCCCGACGGGGCTATTAATGAGGACGATGTCCTCTTCTTTAGCGTCGAGATAGGCCTGCTTAAACTCCGGAGAGGCGGCGCATTCGTATGTGCAGACGAAACGGGTGGCCATCTGAACACCCGAGGCGCCGGCCTGGAGCATCCTGGCGATATCCGTCCCCGTATAAATCCCTCCGCCGACGATCACCGGAATTTTCCTTCCATACTTGTCTTCGAAGGGCTTGACGGCGGCCAGGACTTCGGGAAGGAGAATGGACAGATCGTATTTCTCCGGCTCCTTCAGCTGTTCCATGGAGAACCCGAGATGCCCGCCGGCCAGAGGGCCCTCGAGAACAACCGCATCCGCCGTTCTCTGATATCGCTTGTCCCAGGTCCTGAGAACAATGTCCGCGGCCCTTCCGGAACTGATGATGGGCACTAGGTTGACGCTCAGGCCTCCCACAAGTTCCGGAAGCCTGAGGGGGAGCGAGGCGCCCATAACGATGAACTTGACGCCCTCACGGGCTGAGGTTTGAACAAGGTCCTTAGCGTTGCTCAGAACGCCCAGGATATTGACGGCCAGCGGGCCTTTGGTCAGGCTCCGGGCTTTCCGAATCTCGAAGATCAAAGCGTCCCGGCAGACGCCCTCGAAATCGGTCTTGGAGGTCTCGATGTCGCCCAGCCCGACGGAGGCAATGGTTCCGATTCCTCCTTCGTTGGACATGGCCGCGGCTAGGCTCGCGAGGGAAATTCTTACGCCCATGCCGCCCTGGACGATCGGCAGCGGGACGGTGATGTCTCCAATTGTCAGAGGGGGAATCTTCATCATGCGCTCCTGTATTTTTTGACCGCGAGGCAGACGTTGCCGCCGCCGAATCCGAAGGAGTTGGTGAGGGCCGCTTCGAGGTCGAGCGTCTCCGCGCCTCGCGTCACATAATCCAGCGGACACTCCGGATCCGGCTCTTCGTAATTGATGGTGGGCGGGAGTGTTCCCGTATGGACGCTCATGACCGTCGCCACGAATTCGGCCGCGCCCGCCGCGGCCAGCAAATGACCGATCATGGATTTGATCGAGCTGACCTTGAGCGAGCGGCTGTGATCCCCGAAGGTCGCGATAACGGCCGCGCTTTCAATTTTATCGTTCAAGACGGTGGACGTCCCATGGGCGTTGATGTATCCGATATCCTCGGGTTTCATCCCGGCGTCGTTCAGCGCTTTTCTCATCACCCGGGCCATTCCCTGTCCGCCGGGCTCCGGCGCCGTGAAGTGATAAGCTTCCGCGGCGTTTCCGTAGCCGGCCAACTCGGCATAAATGCGGATCCCGCGGGCGCGCGCCCGGTCCAGGTTTTCCAGGACCACGATTCCCGCCCCCTCGCCCATAACGAAACCGTCGCGGTTTTTGTCGAACGGACGCGAGGCTTTTTCGACGCAATCGTTCCTCCGCGACATGGAGTGGTTGGCGCAAAATCCGCCATAGGCAATAGGCGTGATGCAGGCCTCGGACCCTCCGGCCAGCATGATGTCCGCGTCTCCCCGCTGGATGATCCGGAAGGCATCGCCGATGGCGTTGACCCCGGTGGAACACGCCACAGAGGGCGCCGATAACGGCCCCTTCAAGCCATAGCGTATCGAGACCATGCAGGCGGCCATGTTGATAAGGAGCTTGGAGACGAAGAAAGGATCGAGCGCCCGGGGGCCCTTTTGAGTCAGCTTGACATGGCCTTTTTCGATCGTGTCCGAACCTCCGATACCCGACCCGATGATAACACCCGCCCTGTCCGCGGGAAACGGAGAATCCCGGAGTCCGCTGTCGGCCATGGCCATTTCGGCTGCGGCGACGGCGAATTGGGAGAACCGATCCATCCGGGCCGCGGATTTCCGGTCCATCCATGCTTCCGGGTTGAAATCCCGGACTTCGGAGGCCATCCGGGAGGGAAACTCGGAGGCATCGAAATGCGTCAGTCGGGAAACACCGTTCTTTCCGGAAATCAGTCCGCTCCAGAACTCTCCGAGACCGATTCCGATCGAAGTGACGGCCCCCATCCCGGTGACGCCGACTCGATTTTCTCTCAATTGTGTTCTCGCGAACACACTACAGAATTCCGGCTCGGATTTCAAGTCCACTTTCCCCTGGATTTGGGCGGGGGATGAAATGGACTTGCTCCGGATCAGTCAGCCTATTCCAGAAGACAAAAACAGCGAAATCCGTAGATAGAAGCGCGCCCGGAGGGATTTGAACCCCCGCCTTTGGATTCGATGTCTGGGGTTCACCTTCCGCTGTTTTCAATTCAATTTGACATCCGATCACGCAGCGATTTATCCTCTCTAGCGGTGGGATGATGCCAAATAGGTGCATGACCGCTCATTCAGCCGGCACACCAGAAAACAAATGCCTATCTTTCGGACGATTTCGTCCGTTGACATCCATGGATCTAACTTGTAAGGAGGCCAAAGATGAAGGTCACACTGTCAATTCTTAAGGCGGACGTCGGCTCCGTGGGTGGCCATATCTGCCCGAGTGCGGAGCTTATTGAATCGGTCCGGAAGACCGTCAAAGAAGAGGGCCAAGGAATACTCATCGATTCCTTTATCAGCCACACGGGCGACGATGTTGCCATTCTGGCCACCCATCAGCAGGGGGTCAGCTCGGAAAAGATTCACAAGATCGCCTGGGACGCTTTCCTGGCCGGGACAAAGACGGCCAAGGCCCAGGGGCTTTACGGGGCCGGGCAGGACCTGCTCAAGGATTCCTTCAGCGGGAACGTGAAAGGGATGGGGCCGGCGGTGGCGGAGATGGAGTTCGAGGAACGCCCGAACGAGCCGTTTCTCTTTTTCGCGGCTGATAAGACCGACCCCGGAGCCTACAGCCTGCCCCTCTACCTGGCTTTCGCCGACCCGATGCATAACTCCGGCCTCTTGCTCTCCCCCAAGATGACCAAGGGCTTCAAGTTTACGATCATGGACGTGGAGCACGCCGACGCCGACAAGGTGATCGAGCTCAACGCTCCCGAGGACCTTTACCAGATCGCCGCGCTCCTGCGTGACGGCGAGCGTTTCGTGGTCGAGTCCATTCATTCCCGAGACACGGGCGACCAGGCCGCGGCGATCTCCACCACCCGGCTTCATAACATCGCTGGCAAATACACCGGCAAGGATGACCCGGTGATGTTGGTCCGGGTGCAGGGCGCTTTCCCGGCCACCGGCGAGGTGCTTTCACCCTTCACCATCGCGCCCCTGGTGGCCGGCTTCATGCGCGGCAGCCATAACGGGCCGCTCATGCCGGTAAAAATAAATTCCAGCATTTCCTACTTCGACGGGCCTCCGGTGGTGTCCTGCCTGGCCTTTTGCGTCCACGAGGGGAAACTGACTCCTCCGGCCGACGCTTTCGATCATCCGTATTGGGATTGGGTGCGGGACCGGGTTTCCGAGAAAGCCCAGGAGATCCGGCGCCAGGGCTTCTTCGGCGCCGCCATGCTGCCCTACTCGGAGCTCGAGTACGGCGGGATCGTGGAGATCATGAAGAAGCTGGAAAGCAAGTTCAAGGTTCGCAAATAACGGTGTTGAGTTAGTACGGGAGGAAAACGCGCCCGGAGGGATTTGAACCCCCGACCTTTGGATTCGAAGTCCACCGCTCTATCCACTGAGCTACGGGCGCAAAGAGATTTCAATTATAGCAGAATTGTTTTGGATTTGAACCGCTGAATCGCCATTGGCTGGCGAGTTATTTTTTGGCCCAAATTAGAGGCTTCAGTGAAGTTTTTTTCAGAAAATTATCTCAGATATATAGCACTATCAACAATTTGGGTGGGCCCGACCCCTTAAATTTAAAAGCTAGTGTTGAAGACCGGAAGGATTTTCAGGCCGCGCGGGTTATTGCGGACGATATTGACCAGGCCGATCTGCACTCCCCTGACCGACCAGGCATAGTTGACGATTCCGATGGACAATCCGATTTGAGTTCCGCGGATATAGTTGAAAGGACTGACCGCGCAGCCGCGCAGGCTTCCGTTCTTGATCACGTGGACCATCCCCCCGGCTAGTTGCAGGCCCGTGAGGGTTTGGCCGCCGACCACGCCGCCGGCGATGGTCAGCCCGTGAATCTCCGTCGATCCGGCGGCCAGGCCGGAAACAGTCAGCCCGGCCAAGAGGTCACCCGCTCCCACGCCGATACCGCCGACGTTGATCCCAACAAGCCTCTTCCCCGCTCCAAGGCCCAGGCCGCCGATGTTCAGCCCAACCATATTTTTTCCGGCGCCTGCGCCCAAGCCGCCGATATTGATCCCGATCGCATTATCGCTGGCACCGATGCCCAGGCCGCCGATATTGACGCCCCGGACGTCCTTGCCGGCGCCTAAACCCAATCCGGCGATGTTGAAGCCGACAAGGTTCTCTCCGGCGCCGAGCCCCAGGCCGGCGACATTGAAACCTTTCATGTTCTTGCCGGCGCCCATGCCCAATCCGGCCAGGTTGATCCCAACAATATTATTGCCGGCGCCCAAGCCGAGGCCGGCGATGGATATGCCCGTGATCGTTTTACGGCCGGCAATGCCCAGAATCCCGACCTGGATGCCCCGCAGGCGCCCTCCGCCCGGAAGGGGGCCGAACGATATGCCGTTGATGACCGCCTCCTCGTTGTCCTCCCTGGGCTGCCACAGGGTGATATTGATTCCCGTGACACGATTGACTCCGCTGTCCCGAAAATTGAAGCGCAGGCCGGTAAATTCAGTGGAATTGCCGAAGCTCAAACCCCAATGCTGGGAAGGGATGTCCAGGCTCCGGGCTTGGATCGGGACCGCGGCCAAGCCCAGGGCCAGGACGGCCAGGAGAGTGATGGTTTTCGTTGTGCGATTGACGGTGGTCATGATTCCTCTCTTGCGTATGTCGAACAATCCCCTTCCCGCCTCAACAAGCGCGGGATCCTAGGATTTTTCGCTGGACGCATAATTCGGCGTCCATTCCCATAGACGTATTCGGCGCAAAAAAAGTTCCCCCAAAAATAGCTCGACTCGCTTTGTGAAATCCGCCGAGACCCGATATAATCCTTTTGGATCGATGAGGCGGCCGGCAGAGGGCCGCACGGATAGGAGCAGGATGAATGCCGAAACCGGTTGATGCGGAGACGAAAGGCGTCCCAAGCGCCGAGCGCCGCATCTGGGAAATCGATTTCCTCCGCGGGCTGTCCATCATCCTAATGGTGTTTTATCACCTCGGATATGACCTGACTGAATTTTGCGGCATCAGGAGACTTCTCGGGATTGAAATCAACTTGTCCAGCACCTTCCTCGTCGTCGCCCAGTATTTCTTCGCGGGGGTTTTTATCGTCTTATGCGGCATCAGCAGCACCCTGAGCCGGAGCAATCTCCGACGGGCCTTGAAGATCCTCGCCGTCGCGATCGTCGTTACCGTCGTTACCTACTTCTTCAATCCCGCAGCGGCCATCTACTTCGGGATTCTCCATTGCCTGGGGATTTGCGTTTTGATCTACGGCCTGACGCTCCAAAGGACTAAGGCTTTGACCTGCGCGGCCGCCGGAGCGTTTGTACTCGGGCTCAGCGTCGCGCTGTCCGCCATCATGAAAAATGTGCCCGTCCGCTTCGATTGGCTGATGCCTTTCGGAATCACGAGCAACACCCTGGCCTCCTATGATTATTTTCCCCTGCTTCCCTGGTTTGGAGTGTTTCTCCTGGGAACGGCCCTGGGCAAGTGGGCGTATGCCTCGAAACAAAGCTTCATCCCCAAACGCTTGCCGGAAACGATTCTCAACACCGCGGGCCGGCATGCCCTGCTGATTTATGTCGTCCACCAACCCATAATTCTGGCTATCCTCTACATCGCGGGCTTGATCCGGCGCTAGGGCAAACCTCCTGTGGCACATCGTGGCATCGTGCGTGGGCATCGTGGCATCGTGGGGGCGTGGGCATCGTGGGTTTGCATCGTGGGGCATCGTGGGCATTGTGGGGGCGACCCACGATTAGTTATTCTTAATACTCAAGATACGCCAAATTGCGGCTTTCATTTTGCCTTAAATGGCTCTTTTGACCTACCAAAAAGTGTCTCTAAGAGAAATACCTACTTAATTGTGTACCCAACTGTGCTAGCCAAGCTCACATAAACAAACCTCTTAAAGGCACCTTTTAAGCCGCCAAAACAGCGATTTAATGGGAAAAAATGAATGGCAGTCTACGCTTACTCTTTTATTATCAACAAATATTGTGGGCCGCCCCCAATCTCCAATCTCACAATCTCAGAACTTGTCACCAGGCGCTATCCAGGCCGGCCAGGAGAACAGCGAAAACGGAGATCCCGTCCCGGAAGTTTCGGAGGCGGAGATTTTCGTTGGGACCGTGCTGGTTGTTGTCATAGTTGGCGATAGGCAAGCCCAGGACCGGGACGTGCAAGGCCTCGGCAAACATCTTCATGGGAACGCTTCCGCCCAGCGCCGGCAAACGCAGCGGCGGTTCGGGCATCGCGGCCGCGAGGGCCTTGGCCGCGGCTCGGCCGAACGGGTCATCAAGAGGCAGTCTGTAGGGCGGATAGCCGTCCTCCCATTCGAGCTTGATCAGCCTGGAATGCTTCAGCCGGTCATCGGGTGTCGGGTCTTGCCGCAGGATATGATAACTGCGGGCGGCGATGTGGGCCTCGACGAGCTTTTTGATGTTTTCGGGGCTCTGGTCGGGCACGAGCCTGATATCTATGGAAGCCCTGGCTTCAGGCGGAATCGCATTGGCCGCCTTGCCGCCGACGGCGCCGGATTGAATTCCGCGAATGTTCAAGGCCGGCCCAAGAATCCGCTCCGCCAAGCGGGCATTTCCGGCCTCGCTCCAAGCTAGGCCGAACTCGGCTCTCAGCCTGTCATCGATGTTAGGCAGTTCCCGGATTGCCTGCCGGTCCGCCTCACTGACCGGTCGGACTTCAGTGTAGAACCCAGGTATCAGGATTTTTCCGTCGTCATCGCGCATGCTCGCTATCAAGTTGACCAGGAGGGCGATCGGGTTAGGAGCCCAATTACCGTAATGTCCGCTGTGCAGAGCATGGTTCGGGCCATAGACTGTCATTTCGAGGCCCATGCTTCCCCTGGCCCCATACGTAATTTGCATCCGGCCGGTCTGGTCCACCGGCCCATCACAAATGAACAGGGCGTCGGCCCGTAACAAATCCTTGTATTTCCGGAGCAGCGCCGGCAAGTGAGGAGAGCCGGCTTCTTCCTCTCCCTCAAAAACGAGTTTCACGTTGACCGAAAGCGGGATCTTTTCTTCCTTCAGAAAATCAAGCGCCGCGGCCAGGGCCATGATCGACGCTTTATCATCGCTCGTCGATCGGCCGTAAAGGCGATAATCGAGGCGGCTATCAAATTTGATGTCTGAAGCTTGAACGACCTGTCCCCCATCTTCGAGCCGCCCGTTCCTCAGCACGGGCTTCCATGGGTCGCCCGTCCATTGGGTGGGATCGACCGGCTGGCCGTCATAATGCGCATAAAAAATAACGGTCTTGCTCGCCCCGGGCCGCACGACCTCGCCGAATACGAGCGGCGGACAACCCTCCCCTTCCAGAAGCCGCATCGCCACTCCCCGGCGTTCGAACAGGGCCGCGATGGTTTGTGCGTTGCGCCTGATATTGGGCAGGTCGTCGGCGACGTTGGGGATCGAGAGAAAGCCGGAATACTCTTTCAGAAGGGCGTCACAATTTTTCTCAATAAACGATTCGAGCCGCCGGCTTTGAGCGGAATCCCAAGAATAAGCGGCGTTGAAAACGATCAGGCAAAAAAGTACGACTGCCAGTCCAAGGATACGATTTCTCATGACGCTCCTCCGCTTTCACTATAGCATGTCCGGACAAAATCGCCGTCATCGGAGGCTCGTCCCGATGCCCTGCGGAGGTTTCTCGGGCATTCCGGGCCGCCGGTCGGCCAAATTTGGCCGGTTCAGATAAAAAACCGCTTGGAATGAACCGGCGTTTATTTTATAGTGGAAACCTTATAAAAAATGAGGAATTTAAAAATAATCGGATTTTTTCTCGTCGCCCTGACCGTTTTCGGCCTTCTTACTTTTTACATCGTTCGCAGGGGATGGCAGGCGCTGGCTGGCCATCACTCCGGTCAGTGGATTTTTCTCGGACTGACAATTATGCTATTCCTGTCCTTTCCGCTCGGCCGCATCCTGGCCCGGGCCCTGCCGCAGCTTCTCAGCTCCATCCTCGGCTACCTATCGGGCTTTTTCCTGGCCGCCCTGATCTATGCCGTTCTCTTTATTCTCCTCATCGATACTTTTCGATGGGCGAACGCCCTCTTTCATTTTTTCCCTGCATTTATCACCCGGAATCCCCAGAGGGCCGGCTTCGTCGCTTTTTGGGCCGTCCTGGTCACGATCGGCATCATCCTCATCGGAGGTTTCATCGGCGCCGTTTATCCCCGAGTGCGGACGCTCGAGATGACCTTGGCAAAGAAAGCTTCGTCCGTCGAGGGGCTGAATATCGTTGTGGCCTCGGACACCCACTTGAGTTCAATCAGCCGAGACGGCCACTTAATTAAAATCGTAGCCAAGATCAATCGGCTCCAGCCCGACCTGGTCCTGCTCCCGGGCGATATCGTGGACATGGATGTCTCGCTGTCCGAAGAGGACAAAATGATCGCCACTCTCCGGGCCATCCAGTCGCCGCTGGGCGTGTACGCCGTGACCGGAAACCATGAATACTACGGCGGCGCGGACAAAAACATCGATTACCTGGCCAAGGCCGGGGTTCGAGTTCTGCAGGATGAGTGGGTCAAGGTAGACGAGGCTTTTTATCTCGTCGGCCGCAAGGACCGCACGGCCGATCGCATGGGTTCCCCGCGCAAGACTCTTTCCCAGATCCTCGAGGGCTCAGACTCCCGCCTCCCCCTGATTCTCATGGACCATCAGCCGTTCCACCTGGAAGAAGCCGAGCAGAACGGCATCGACCTTCAGGTCTCGGGCCACACTCATGCCGGCCAGCTCTTCCCCATCACCCTCATCAATAAAAGCATGTACGAACAGTACTGGGGCTATTGGCGCCGGGGCAAAACCCAATACTATATTTCCTGCGGAGTCGGAACATGGGGCATGCCCGTCAGGACCGGCAGCGTCTCGGAAATCGTCCTAATCAGAATCGTTTTTCAATGAGATCCCCGCGGCCCAAGAGCGCCCTGGGGAGTCCAATGGATCGGATTGCCGCGTCAGCCTGCAAAAGCAGGCCTCCTCGCAAGGGCTCATTGAATGAATGACTATTCGTCTCAAAGCGCGGCAACTATTTGCTTATCAGAGGAAAATCTTTGCCGGTCCCGTGAAACACGGGTTCCTGTGATAGCACTTTATTTTTGAATATTTCTTTCGCCAGCGCCGGTACCTGGCGCAGAACGTAAGCAATCAACTGGCCGGTGGTAGTGAATCGGCTTGCGTCACTGGCGGCTTTTTCATTCAATCCGCGGAGAACCGCGTAGGTGAAAAGTCCATGGCCAAGGTTGGAGAGTTCCTGCGCCGGCTGCTGGTCGCTTGCAGCGGCCAGCACATAAAAACCAAACTCGCGGCCCATCCTGTCGATGGCATACCGGCGGTCACTGTCCTGATTCACAAGGGCTCTGCTGCGAAGCGCTCCCCCACTTTGGCAGGCATCAATCAAAACAAGCACCCGATAGGCCCGGATAGCCGTCAGCGCCCCGCCGAGGTGCTCCATGGAAAGTCCCGTTTGCGCACTGGCCTTCGTCGGCGCACTTTCGTACGGAATGAAAAAGAAGCGGCGCTCTGTTGTCACTCCATGCCCGGCAAAGTAGATAACAACGGTATCGTTGACTTTAATTTTACTTCTCAAGTCATCAAGCGCGCTGAGAATTCCAACTCGGGTGGCCTTTTCATTGGGCAGTGAAATGGAATATACCTGCCTGAACAAGGATTTTGTGCGCGCCGGATTGCCGAATAGCTCAATGATGCCGTCGGCGTCAGGCCTGGCAAAGTCCAGATTGTATTTTGGATTTTTGTAGTTGTTAATTCCAACGGCCACGACGTAGAGGTCCGGATGCGTCGCACCCTCTGCCGTGCAAATAATTTCCATCGGCGCCTCGTCTGTTTTTATATTGTCGGCACTGAACGCTTCAGGTGTCAGTTCGTTGGCGCCTTGTTCCAGGTCAACATGGAATTCAAAGGTAATCGAATCACCGGTTCGTGTCGATGGCTGGCCTTTAATGACTTTCGGCCCGGGAATTTGTTTCCCGTTGAGGCGCAATCGCACATCGCGAATGCCTCCCCCCAAATCTGTGGCCACAACAACAGCTTTTATACGGGGCGCGGCAATCCTGTCGCCCGGAGAAGGGGTGATAATCTGCAACGCAGGAGGTTTATTAAATCCTGTTTTGATATCGCGTGTCCGGTCGAACGGAATGTTTTCAACAATCATCTTCAATAGGCGCGGTCGATAGAAATCCCTAAAAAACCGATCCCCCGTATACAACTCGATTCCCGCGCGCCAGACGATATGCTTTGCGCCCCCCGGCGAACAGTCGAAATAGCCGTCGGGAGTGAACACTATCCAGTTGCCGTCATTGAGGGTGAGCGCCGTCGCTTTGAGGGCACCCGTTTTCACATCCCAAAATTTCAGCATCGTATCAAATCCTGCCGAAACAAGCAGAGTGCCGTCCAGGGTGAAGGCGATAGAACGCACTCGTGCGAGATGGCCTTTCAGCCGATGAAGGCATTTGCCGGTTTGCACATCCCACAGGCAGATCATCCAATCCCAGCTTGCCGAGGCAAGAACTTTTCCATCCGGACTGAACTGCACCATGTTCACTTCGCCGAAGTGTCCCTTAAGGATGCGGATCGGTGCGCCGGTATTCACATCCCAGAGTCGCACCGTTCCATCGCGCCCTCCGGATGCGATCATTTCGCCTGACGGATTAAACGCCACCGAATCCACATCGTCGGTGTGCCCTTTGAGGGTTTTGAGCGGCGCTCCGGTCCGAGCATCCCATAAATGCAGTGTATCGTCCCAACTGCCGGAAACAATTTTTTTCCCATCGGGGCTGAAAGCCAGTGCGCTCACCGTGTCTGAATGCGCTTTGATGGTTTGTCGCAGATTGCCTGTTTTTGCATCTCGAAGAGCTATAGCGCCATCGTTGCAACCCGTCGCAAGCAGTTTCTTGTCAGGGCTGTACGCCAGTGCATGCACCCAGAACGATTCATCCCGGATACTTTGTGTCTGTGTGCCCGTGTCCCGATCGAACAAATCGATATCGCTTCCGGCGGCAACCAGCGTACGGCCGTCGGGTGTCAGCGCGAAGGTATCGTCCCTGAAAAGGAAATCACTGAAATGCCGCGACAGTTCGCCCGTGTCGAGATCCCATACCCGGAAATCGTCGTAAGTGGCTGCAACCATATTCTTTGCATCCGACGTGAACGCAACAAACTCCAGCGATCCCGACAGGCCTTTCAACACCCCCATCTGTGTTCCCATTTCTGTGTTCCACAAACTGATGATATGCGCCGTATTCGATGAATCAACCAACGCCACAATTTTCCAGTCCGGACTGAAGAATACGCCGGTTAGTCTGTCGGGTTGGGGAATTTCTGGTTTGCGGACCAGTTCGCCAGTGGCTACGTCCCAGATTATTAATGGCGCATCAAAACTGCATGACGCCAATTGTTTCCCATCCGCGCTGAAAGCGAGAGACGACCACGTGTAGCCGTGCCCTTTGATTTTACGCCGCAGTTCGCCAGTGGCCGTGTCCCAGATTTTAATAACGGCATCCATGCCGCCCGATGCAAGAAATCGGCCGTCGGCGCTGAATGCCACCGAGGCGACCTGATCCTCATGTTCGCCCAGCCGGCGGATGAGCTTGCCCGTCTCCGCATCCCATAATTTCACCGTGTAATCGCGGTTCCCGGCGGCTAACATTTTCCCATCGCTGCTGAATGCGAGCGCTTGTGCCATTTCCGTTTCGCCCTGCATCGTTCGAATGGGTTTGCCGCTCTTCACATCCCAAAGAATAATCTTGTTGTCCATTCCGCCCGACGCCAAACGTTTTCCATCAGGGCTGATAGCCACCGTCCATGCTTCGTCGGAATGCCCCCAAAACCTTTTAATCGGCACACCCGATGCAACATCCCAGAGCATAATCGATGTATCAGCGCTCGCCGACGCCAGCCGTTTGCCGTCGGAACTGAACACCACACGCTGCACACAGTTGTAATGCCCTTCGAGAGTGCGAATCAACAACCCCTTTCGCACATCCCATAATTTTATGGTGTTATCCCAGCTGCCAGAAGCCAGGATGCACCCATCCGGGCTGAACGCGATCGATGCGATATCACCCGAGTGGCCGTTCTGCACGACGAGTTCCGGCCGGAGCGCAATGGAACGAACATCATCCGCTGCCCGAATGGTGCTATAAACACAGTGAAGAAGCAGGAAGACGGCGAGAATAAAAGCAATGCGATAACGTCTCATAAAATATATCTTCCCTCTAAAAGTATTATATCAATGAATAGGTTCTGCGAGAAATAGGCAACGGAAACGTTTCTCACGTCGTCGATCTGGGGAATCATGTGGAAGGCGCCATCCGCCTGACTTCTTCGGGGAAGACATTTCATGCTCCCCCTGCGCGTCAAGCTTCGGCCGAAAATTGACCGACTTCCGTCCCTGTGGTATAAACGAGCCGCCATGCCCCCGAAAAATATCAAACAGGTCTCCCCTCTCAAAAAATGGACCGTCGCCGCGCGGCCCTGGGCTCTACCGGCCTCGACCATGCCCGTCATCTTCGGCACGTCCCTGGCCTGGGTCATCGGCGGAGCCGCGTTTCATATCGCGCGTTTCATCCTGGCCCTGGCGGCCATGGTCATCCTGCACTCGGCGGCCAATATGATGAGCGATGTCTTCGATGATCACCGCGGTTTGGACCGCGAGGTGACGCCCGTCAGTGGCGCCATTGTCCGCGGCTGGCTGACCGGCCGCCAGGTGGCCGTCGGTTCCATGATCCTCTTTGTCATCGGCTCGGCCCTGGGGCTGGCTTTAGTGCTCAGGACCGGAAAAGTCTTGGCCTTCATCGGCCTGCTGGGCCTGGCTATCGGCGCCGGATATTCTTTTCTCAAGTATCGGGCTTTGGGCGACCTGGCTGTTTTCCTGAATTTCGGCCTGCTCGGGGCCCTGGGGGCCTGGGTCGTCCAGACCGGGAATTTTTCCTGGCTGCCCGTTGCCTGGACCGTTCCCCAGGCCATGCTTGTTGTGGCCATCCTCCACGCCAACAACTGGCGCGACACGATCTCGGACAAAGAGCGAAAAGTCACGACCGTCGCCTCCCTGCTCGGAGACAAGGGATCTCTGGCTTACTACGGCTTCCTGCTCTTCGGGTCTTATATCTATATATTCAGTTTGATGATCATTCCCAAGGTTTTTCGATGGTCGATGACGGCCATGCCCCTCACGTTTGTTCTCATCATCCTGGGGTTGCCCAAGGCTCTCGGCTTGTGGGAGCGCGCCCGAAGACGCCACGCCCCGCGGCAGCCAATGGATTTTGTCGTTCTCGACGGAGCCACATCCCAGTACAACCTCGTTTTCGGGATCCTGTGCATCCTGGCCCTCTGGCTTGAATATGCCCTGACGCGCCTATGACAGGCTCTGCCTCGGCGCCCGGCGAAAAGCATTCTCTCCTTCTTCCCCTCCTGGCCGCGGGCCTCTTCGTCCCGTTGTTCATCTTCCGCGCCACGGGACCGCTCGATTTTTGGTCCAGCCTGAGCTTGAGCGTAGCTTTTCTCGGCGTCCTGGCTCTGGGCGTTGACCCGACCTATTACGCCTTCATCCGCCGTGACTTCCGAACCCAGACCGGCCGCAAGATTCTACTGGGAGTTATATCCGCCGCAGCGCTTTACGGCGTATTTTTTCTGGGCAACGCGTTGTCCCGGCAGGTTTGGCCCTCGGCCGCCGAGGGTATCGGACGGATCTACAGTTTCAAGGCCGGAGCCTCGCCCGTCCGCATCGCGCTTTTGATGGCCTTCATCATCGGACCCGGCGAAGAGATTTTCTGGCGCGGATATCTTCAGAGAGCCTGGCAGGCGCGTTGGGGGAACACGGCCGGCTGGCTTCTGGCTTCCGGGCTCTATGCCCTTGTCCATACCGGAAGCCTCAACCCCATGCTCGTCCTGGCGGCCTTAGTTTGCGGAACCTTCTGGGGTTCCCTGTTTCTGAAATACCGCTCTCCGCTCATGCTCGGCGTCAGTCATACTCTCTGGGATCTCCTGGTCTTTGTCGTCCTGCCGTTTTCGTGAAACCTGAGCCCGAACCCCCGGCTATTGCTCGACTTCTTTGAAAGACCGGCCGGTCCTGGTGAACAGGAAGAGGACGATCATGCCCAGGACGAAGTGCGCGGCCAGGGCGAAGAAAACGTACTCGGGGTGGCCCATGTCGCGGAAATAGCCCGAGAGCGAAGTATAGATTATGCCGCTCAGCGACCCGCCGATGCCCAGGGCCAAAAAGTTCGTCCCCATGTAGAGCCCGGCCTTCTCCTTGGGCGCCAGCCAGGTGATGTATTCCTGGATGCGGGGCGAGGAGATCATCTCCCCCACAGCGAAAAGAAGGATGCCCAGGAAAACCCAGGCGGGGGCGCCGATCCGGGCATAGGCCAAGAACAGGTAGCCCACGGCGATGACGATCATCCCCATCAAAAAAGTGGGAATGGCCTTGAATCGCTCGGCGGTCCGGGAGACGAAAACCTGCAGGCAGATGATGACCACCCCGGTGTTGGAGATCGTCTCGCCCAGGATTTTTCGAACGCCGTTGTCCTCGTGCGAAAGAAAATTGGCCAGGCCCGACCCCAGGACGCTCTTGATGTTGAGATACAAGCGGGCCGTGTCCAGACTGCGGTCGATATAAACCGCCAGCACGTTGAAAAAGGCCCAGAAAGGAAGCCAGAAGAAAAGGCCGAGCAGGACCAGGAACAGGGCGAACTTCAAGTCGGACAGGGCCGTGCCCATATCCTTGAACTTTTGCCCGAGGGTGACGCCTTCGATCTCGCGCTTGGGTTCCTTGTAGAATAAAATCGTGATGACGAGCATCAGGCCGATGGCGACGGCCGAGGCCAGGAAGGCATGGTTCCAGGAGATGGCCCGCAGTTTCCCGGCCACGAGGGGCCCGAAGGTAGCTCCCAGGTTGACCATGGCATAGAAGATCCCGAAGCCAAGAGTCTTGTTGGTCGCGTCCGTGACCGAGCGGACCGTGCCCGAAACGAGCGGTTTGAAGATGCCGGCGGCCAGGCCGATGGTCAGCATGGTCAGGGCGATGCCCGAGAACGATTTGGTGACGAGCAGGAGCAGGATGGCGGGCAGGTAGGCCAGGTAGGAAATGATGAAGACCTTTTTGAATCCGAATCGGTCGGCGAACGTCCCCGAGACTATGGGCACGACATAGGAGATCAGAAGGAAAATGCTCTGGACGATACCCAGCTGGGCACGGGTGTAGCCCAGGTATTCCATGTAGATCCCGAAGCCCATGTAGATGCCGTAATAGGCGAAGCGCTCCAGGATTTCGATGGAGTTGGCCAGCCAGAAGACCCCCGGAAAAGGCGTTCGGTTTTTCATGATGCTCCCTTCGTGGCGGTCGGGATGGGGATAAAACGAGCTCGGCTCATTTACGGATTTCGAATCTGTAGGGTGTAGCTTCTTCGTTGCGGTCCGTGGCCGGCGCCGGCTCTGGGGCCAGGGCCGAGACCTCGGCCCGCAGCTCGGCGGTCACGGGGATGTCCAGGGCCTTGAGGCAAGTCCCGAGCTGGGCCATGTTTCGGGCGCCGACGATGGGCGCCGTGACGTCCGGATGCGACCCCACCCAGGCGATGGCCAGGGCGGCCGGGTCGAACCCTCGCTCCAGGGCGAAAGCCGCGAACTTTTCGGCTAAGCGATAGTGCTCCTCTCCGCCGTAACGCGTCTGGTAAATTTTGTTCTCCGCCAAACGCCCCGCAGCCGGTTTTGTGGAGATCCCGTATTTCCCCGACAGGAGCCCGCCGCCCAGGGGGCCGTAGGGAAAGACGCCCAACCCCTCAGCCCGGGACAGAGGCAGGATCTCGACCTCGGCTTGGCGTTTGACCAGGTTGTACATCGGCTGGAGGCATTCAAAGCGGGCCAGCCCTCGCCGCTCGGAGATCCCCAAGCCCTTGGCGGTTTGCCAGGCCGTGAAATTGCTGGCTGCGGGATATAGGATCTTCCCCTGTCGGACCAGGTCGTCAAGGACGCCCAGGCTCTCTTCCAGGGGCAGAGTATCATCGAAGCGATGGAGATAGTAGATGTCAATGTAGTCCGTCTTGAGCCGCTTCAGGCTGGCCTCAAGCGCATGGCGGATGTGTTTGCGGTTGGCCCCGCTGGCGTTGGGGTCAGGACCGGTGGGAAAATAGACCTTGGAGGAGATGATGACCTCCTCCCGACAGGTTTTGATGAGCCCGCCCAGGATCTCCTCGGACTTGCCCTGGGCGTAGATGTCGGCGCAATCAAAAAAGTTGATTCCCTTCTCCCGGCAAAAGCGGAACATTTCGGACGATGTTTTCTCGTCGGCGTCGCCGCCGAAGGACATCGTGCCGAAGCACAAGGCCGAGACTTTCAGGCCCGTCTTGCCCAGAAATCGATAGGTCATGCGGCCCTCTCCTGCAATTATTTCACGATGGAGGAGTATTATAGCAAACGCGGCTGTTGATTCAAACGAGCTTCGGCTTGACAATAAAAACGATTTCAAGAAAAATTGACCCGGAAAGGAACCTTCGATGAACATGCGCCTCAAGGGAGACTGGTACGTCGAGCGGCTGACCCGTGACGAAATTCACGGCCACTTGGTCAAGCGCCGCGTGGCCAAAATCAAAACGCCGTTCCAAACCGCAGAAATCATCGACACAAACGATTACGGCCGCTGCCTGTTCCTTGACGGGCTCGTCCAATCCACGGAAGAGGACGAATTCATCTACCACGAATCCCTTATTCATCCGGCGCTGCTGCTCCATCCTCAACCCCGGCGAGTCTTTATCGCCGGCGGCGGCGAGGGAGCCAACATCCGGGAAATCAGAAAGCACCCCACGGTCCATGAAATCGTCATGGTGGAAATCGATGAGCAGGTTGTCGGGCTGTCCAAAAAGTACCTCAAGAAATGGCATCAGGGAAGCTATCGAGACCCCCGGCTCAAACTGTATTTTGAGGACGCCCGCTCCTTTTTAATGAAGGATCGATCGAAATACGACTGCCTCTACCTCGACCTATGCGACCCGGGCGAAGGCGGCCCGGCTCAAAAGCTATTCACCGTGGAATTCTACCGGTTGCTGCGCAGCCGCCTCACCCCGCAGGGACTGGCCGCCATTCAGGCCGGCAGCGCCAATTTCAACATGGCCCAGGGCTTTTCCGGCGTCTACCAGTCCCTGAAGAAGGTTTTTCCCTCGGTCCTCCCCTACCTCGTCTGCGTTCCGTCCTATGTCGGACCATGGGCTTTTTTCCTAGCCGGAAATCACCCTCCCGGAAAAAACGACATTTCATCCGTTCTCAGGGGAAGGTTTAAAGCCAGGCGATTGTCGGGCAAAACCCGGTTCTACGATCCGGCCATCCATCAAGCCGCGTTCAGTCTCCCGCCCTACTATTGGCGGCTCCTGGCCAAGGGCCGCCCCATCCTCGAAAAAGAGCTTCTTCGAATCGAGAGAGGCTAAGCCGGGCCTTATTTGACATTCCCCCGGGGCTAGGTTATAAAATCATGAAAATATCCGCCCTGATTATTTATTGACGATTGGAGGCTGGAGTGGCTCAACATAAAGACGCGCCCGAGCATCGGCCGCGCCGGTCACGGTCCGGCCTTCTCCGGGTCAAAACCCTCCATCAATTGCTGGATGACACGACGCTCGAGCATCATTCGCTCCGCAAAACGCTCCGGGCCTGGGACCTCATCGGCATCGGCATCGGCTGCATCATCGGCGTGGGCATTTTCGTCCTGCCCGGAGTCGAGGCGGCCAAGCACGCCGGGCCCGGAATCATCCTGTCCTTTGCCATAGCCGGCGTGGCCTGCGCCTGCTCGGCTCTGTCCTACGCCGAACTGGCGGCCATGATTCCCGTCTCCGGGTCGGCCTACACCTACGGCTACGCCACCTTGGGCGAGGTCTTCGCCTGGATCATCGGCTGGGACCTGCTCCTGGAATACATGGTAGCGGCCATCCTGGTGTCCATCGGCTGGTCGGCTTATTTCGCCAACATGCTCAAGCAAATCGGATTGGTCATCCCCCCCGCCCTGGCCAACGGCCCCTGGGCCGACACCCCGGGGATCATCAATTTGCCGGCCATCTTCATCGTCGCCCTGCTGGCCTTCCTCCTGGTTCGCGGCGTCAAAGAGAGCGCCCGGGCCAACTTGATCATGGTCATCATCAAACTATCGGTCATCATCGTCTTCATCATTCTGGCCGCCCGGCACACCGACCCGTCCAATTGGACGCCGTTCATGCCCTTCGGCTTCAGCGGAGTGATGACCGCGGCCGGGATCGTGTTCCTGGCCTTCGTCGGTTTCGACGCCGTCTCGACCACGGCCGAGGAAGCCGTCAACCCCCAGAAAGACATGCCCATCGGGATCATGGTTTCGCTGGCCGTGGCCACGGTCTTGTACATGGCCGTGGCGGCCATCATGACCGGAGTCGTGCCCTACACCCAGCTCAACGTGCCCGACCCCGTCGCCCTGGTGTTGAACACGCTTCACATGCCCTGGGCCTCGGCCCTGATCAGCGTGGGGGCCATGGCCGGCATCACCAGCGTGCTGCTTGTCCTGATGCTGGGCCAGCCCCGGATTCTGTTCGCCATGTCCCGCGACGGGCTGCTGCCGCGATTTTTGTCCAAGGTCCACCACCGCTTCCGCACCCCGCATCGGACGACGGTTTTTACCGGCATCATCGTGAGCGTAGCCGCGGGCTTAATGCGCCTGGATACGGCGGCCGAGTTGTGCTCGATCGGCACCCTGTTGGCCTTTATCATCGTCTCGGCGGGAGTCATCGTCCTGCGCTACACGCGATCGGACCTCAAGCGTCCTTTTCGCGTTCCTTTATTCCCGGTGATCCCGGTCCTGGGCATCCTCCTCTGCGGATATCTCATGATTAACCTGCCTTTTGCCACCTGGATGCGCCTCTTCGTCTGGCTGGTCATCGGAATGTTTATCTACGCCTTTTACGGCTTCCACAAGAGCAAATTGAACAGGGCTTAGGCCGGGGCCTTCGCCCAGCGACGGTCATGAAGGCTCGACAAACAAAGGATTTCTACGACATCCAGCGCCGGCAATGGCGCCTCACTCTTCCGCTCACCCTTGTTCTCTTCCTTTTTTATGCGGCGGTGATCAGCATCCCGGCCTTGATCGTCGCCGCCGTCGCTGATCTCATCCGCGGCGGAGCGCGGTTTCTGTCCTGGCCTTCGGCGAGCCGGGCGTTGATCGCGGCCGCGGGCGTGGCCCTGGTCCTGGCGGTTTTCCATTATCTCGACGCGCGAAAAAACGGCGCACGTTTTATTCTCCGCCGGCTCGACGGCCGGCCTCCCGATGTCGGCGACCGGTATCACAAGCAGTTCGCCAACACCGTCGAGGAGATCCGGATCGCGGCCGGCCTGCCCCGGGTTAAATGCTACGTCCTACCCACGCTGGCCATCAACTGCTTCGCCCTCATCGAAGCCGACGGGACGCCGGCCGTGGCCATGACGGAGGGACTTCTCTCGGAGGGCACCCGGGACGAGCTTCAGGCCGCGGCGGCCCACGAGCTGGCCCACATCATCCGCGGGGACACGGTATTCATCACCCTCGTTTGCGCCCTGGCCGGCATCTTCGAGCGCCTCACGGAGTCCCTGGAGCCGGACGTGGAATCGCCTCAAGAACTCACGCGGGGCGGCCGTTCATTCCTGGGCGGCTCTTTTCTTTTGGCCGTCACCGCCGGGTTTTCCGCCCTGGTCATGAGGCTGCTGAGCACTCTCATAAGCCGCCAGAGGGAAATCCTGGCCGATGCGGCCGCCGTGGAGTTGTGCCGGGGGCCCGACGCTTTGGCCAGGATCTTGTACAAAGCGAAGCTCAAGAACGCCTTTGTCGGGGATTTCAGTTTGACCTATAGCCCGTTGTTCATCGTCTCGGCCGACCCGCTGAGCGAGAACGAGGGCATCTGGGCGAACCTGTTCAGCACTCACCCGCCTCTCATGGACCGGGTCGAGAGACTGGCCCGCATGGCCCATAAGACCGGGGCGGCCATCGTCGAGCAAGTCTGGGACATTCAAAAAAACCGGAGGGACCATCAGCGGATTCTCATGTCCGAGGAGGAATACCGGCACGCACAGCATTCCCCGGCGACCGATACTCAACCTCACCCCCCGTCGGAAAAATTTTGGCTCATCCCGGACGACAAAGGCCGCTGGATCGGGCCGCTGTCCCTCGAAGAGCTCCTGCGGAATCCCTATTTCCTCATGTCCCGCCGGGTCAAGAACATCCAGGAGGGAATCGAAGCGGCGGCCGCGGATTTTCCCGCGATACGGGATGCGGCCCGCCGGGAAAGGCAAAAAAAGCCGATGCCCGGACCGGGTCGAGACCTCTGTCCGCGCTGTCGTCTCCCTCTGGGCGGCTATGTCTACGAGGGCGTGGCGATCAAGGTCTGTAAGAACTGTCTAGGCAAACTGGTCGACAGTCGCGCCATGGAGAGAATTCTCGCCCGGCGGGAATTCAAATTCTCGCCGGAACTCGTCCGCAAGGCCGAGCAGTTCAAGCAGCAGTTCTTGATCAATCCCCTCAAGGCCCAACGAATCAAGGACCGGGAATCACCGCCGATTTTTTGCCCGGCCTGCGGCTACAGAATGCGCTCGCGCCCCTACAACTACCAATACTTTCTGCCGGTGGAAAAATGCCTGTCCTGTTCCAGGATTTGGTTCGACGCCGACGAGCTTGAAATCCTCCAGATCCTGGTGGAAAAACCTTAACCGCGAATCGCCCTCGAGGCGGTCATTCGAACAGCTTCTGCAGGCTCACATACCGGCTATGCATATTTTCCACGGCCTGTCCCAGGGCTTCGTCGTTTCCGGGAGCGACAGCCGCTAGGGCTTTGACCGACTCCAGGAGGGCCGCGGCCGCCGGCTGAAATTTATCCTTTTTTGACTCAAATCGCCTGGACAGATTGGCGCTGTTCACGGCCATGGCCTTGGCCAGCAATTCGGCTCCGGCCGCGCGGATCTGGGCATAATCCTTGTTGGGGAGATAGGTGTGGTAGACGACGTACAGGCTTTGGTGGAATTCCATGACCTCGGGGGGTTGAGGCCACACCACCCGGTTGAGCATCTCATAGGCGGAATGCAGCGCTTCCGCCGCGCTGAGAAGGGCTTGGTCGTCCTGGCCCGCGGCCGCTTGGCCGTAGCCCTCGACGGTCTTTTTGAAGCCCGACAGGGTCTGGGCCCACTGATCCTGCCTTTCCCTCAATATTCCGGGCAATTTGGCGTCAAACACCGCTTTGGCCAGCCGCTCGATTTCCGGGACAAAGCTCCGGAGCGCGGCTATGTCCTTTTGAGGATAAGCCGTATGCCAGATGGGATATATGATTTCATGAAAAGCGTCGAGCTCCGGGACGCCGTACTGCCCCTCATCGGTTTTCGACTGGGCCGAGAGCATCAACCCCAGTCCGCACAGAGTCACTACGACACCGATCAGGATTTTGTGTTTCATAATAGCCTCCATTTAATATTCTTTTTTTTCGCTAATATCTCAGGCCGCATTCTTGCCGGTTTTTAATTCACGGCCCATCATTATAAAGCCATTTGAGGAAAATTCAAAATTCTGGAACCGGCCCGGCCGGCCTGTCAACGCAACAGCGCGTCCGCAATCCTCAGTATCCCTTCGGGAAGCTTCTAAATATTTTCAAGGTCTTGATCTCGTAGGGCTTCAAGTTAAAAACGATTTTGCCGTCCTGAAGAGGCAGTTCCCTCTCGGTAGAATCGAGCCGGTTGGCCTCTTCGGCCCGGACCGGCCAGGGGATATCGAGTTTGACCTCGGTCGCCTTCCCGAAAACCTCGTAGACTCTGAGAATATTCCCGTAAAAGTAGTAGCCGTATTCCTTCTTGAAGGCGGAGACGACGATTCCCTCCGGCTCGACCTTAATAAACGAGGCCGAAGCCGGCCAGCGTCCGCTGTGGATCATGGCCGACCGGGCTTCCAATGGATTTTTTTAGAATTTGAGGGAGCTGGGCATTGTGCCCGAAAGAGTCCGGATTCCAGCCGACGCGGGCTTAGACTCCGAATTTGAGCCGGAGATAGCGCTGGCCGTACAGGAGCTGCCGGACGAGGGACTCGCCGTCGGTCAGGATCAGCCATCCGATTTTTTCATGCGCGGGTCCTGGGCCGAAAAAGAACCGATCATTTCTTATTGTTTTCGACGGGCAGCTGCGGGTCGGCCGACCAAGCCCCGAACCCGCCGTCGAAGTTTTTAACTGAAGGAAAGCCGAGAATATGCTTCAGGACAAAATAGGTATGGGACGACATCTGGCCGCTGCCGCAATAGACGATGATCTTTTTATCGGGCGTCACTCCCAGGGCCGAATAATCCGCCCGCAGTTCGTCCTTGCTTTTCCAGTTTCCCTCCGCGGTCAGGTTCTCGTTCCAGAAGCGGTGCACGGCGCCCGGCACATGACCCCGGCGTTTCCAGGCTCCCCTTTCTCCGGAATAGGTCTCCCTGGCCCGGGTATCGACCAGAACCGCGCCCCGTCCCAAAGCCTGCCTGACTTCATCGATCGTGGCCCGGACCTCGGCCCGGAGCTTAGGGGGAACGGGGTAAACAGTCGTCTTGATCTTAAGGGGATAATCCTGGGTCAGGAATCGGCTTTCGCTCTTCCATTTTTCAAACCCCCCTTCCAGGACGCCGCAGTTCTTGTGCCCGATGTAGTCCAGGGCCCAGAGGAGATAGAGCGGCATGAATCCGTTCTTTTCGGAGTATAGGACGACCAGAGTGCCGGGGCTGATCCCCATCTTCCCCAGGAGCTCGGCCAGGGCGTCCACCGGCAACAGCTGGACTGGGACTCCGTTCTCTGGCCAGCGCAGGGCTTCAGGACTCAGGTACAAAGCGGCCGGGAGATGGGAAGTCCAATAGTCCCGGATATCCTGCCTCATGTCGATGATCCGAATGTCCAGCTGGCCGTAGTTGGCCGCCAGCCAATCGGTGCTCACGAGCTTTGAGGGCAAATCCTGAGCAAAGCCCCGGGCTCCCCAGAGCAGGACGACAACGGCGCCCAGGGCGGCGATGACCGTTCTTTTACGAGAGGCCGTCATGAATCCTCCTCTATCCGGCAAATTCTAAAAAACGGATAAAACCGCTTCGTTCGGCCGCGAGAGGCCGTCTATTGTTCCAGGCCCACGGCCAGGCCGAAATTGAAAAAAGAGCCTCGTCCGGCCGCCTCCCGGATCGGCCGTCCGGTGAGAACGGCCTCTTCGATTCGAGAGCGCAGAAAAAAGCCGCCGCCGAAAGACCAGGTCAAAGAAACCCTCAGAAAAGCCGCATTGAGCAAACTGCGAGAGACGTCCCAGTAGGCGCGGTTGAAGGCTTTCGAGCCGAAACTCTGGCTGACGGCCGCTTCGAGCACAACCGCCGGGTGGAGTTGTTGTTCCAGGCTGAAGCCGGCTTCGCCAAAATAGCCTCCCGGATAAGCTCCCAGGTCAAGGGCTTGTTCGAGGAAAACGGATACCGGACCGGCCAGGGGCACGGTCAGACGGAGCGCGGCTTCCACTGTCGAGGGATCGTCGTCGCTCTGCCCGGGGTAAGTGAAAACATTGATTCCGGGCTCGATCGTCAGGCCGGGCCATTCTTTGGTGAAGGAAAAATAAAAGTCGAGTTCGTTGAGGCCTCTCAAACCCCGGCCGCTGCTGCCGTCGAAATTGCTCCACAATCCGAACGACCATCCGCGCCACGACATCATGGCCGAAGGCTGGACGACGAAGCCGTCGCTCCATGGAATTCCGCGCCACAGGTATCGCGAGTTGCCCTCGACTTCCGCCGTCCAGAAAAACGCGGGTTGGACCTCGGGCTCATCCTGCGCTGCGGGCCGGGCCAGCCCGGCCGAACCGACGAGCCAGAGGAAGGCCATCAGGCCCCAGACCGGCCGCCGCAACCTCGGAGCGCTAGGGAGCATCATTGTTCGTCCATTCTCGGAGTGACAGGCTTTCAGATTATTATGAAAGAGAGACGGAACGCAAGATGGGCGGGAAAAAAGCTCAGCGTTTATGCCCTTCCCGAGCTTTCAGGACGGCCTGCCTGGGATTGACTAAGCCGTATCCGCTCCGAGAATTGAATCCGCCGAACCCCAGCAACTCGTTGGAAGCGGTTTGACACAGGATGTCGCGGACCTCCTCGAACAGGGCGCCGGGCCGGCTTTTCAAGGCCCGGCGCCGTTCGCCGTCCATCGCGGCCAGGACGAGGGCGGCCGTGCCGGACACCATGGCCGCGGCCAAAGAATTTCCGAAAGCGCGCTGGGCGAAGATTTTTCGGTCCAGATAGAACGGCCGTTCAACCCAAATGGACGCCGCCGGAGCCACGACATCGATATAATTTCCCGTGGCCGAATGCTCCCAGACCTGCAGCTTGTTTCCGTTCTTGTCAACGCCGCCCACAGCCACGGCCCAGGGATAGGCGGCCGGATAAAAGGAACGGGCGGCGTCAGCGGGCACGATCACATTCCCCACCGAAGCGATCAGAATGACATTCTTGTCCCAGCATTGGCGGACGAGGCACTTCAGGCGCTCCACATCAAATATCACCGCCGCGCTGAGGTTGATGATGTCGGCCTCGTGCTCGATGGCCCAGGCGATTCCAGCCTCCATGAGGCTGGCGGTCCACCAGTTGCCCGGGACCGGGCTCTGGGATTCCTCGTCGAAAGCCTTGACGATCAGCAGTTCCGATTCCGGAGCCACCTGAGAAATGACCGAAGCCACCCCCGTCCCATGCCCGCTCCAATCAAAGGGGAACTGCTGCTTTCCCCAATACGGCTTGTTCATCGCCAAAAAATCCTTGGTGTCTTTAACCTGCCGTTTGATTTCTTTGATGCTGGGATCCAGCCCCGTATCGATCACCGCCACCCTTACGCCTCGGCCTCGGCTCAGCTCCTGGGCCTCCTTGATAGGGATTTCGGTCCAGCCCCAGCGCCCTTTGACCGGACGGGAAATGGGCCGGACAAATCGTCGATATATGGGAGTGGATTTTCTGCTTGTGAGGCCGGTGCTGACGACGACGGCTTCAAGGGGAGACAGGCCGGCGGTCGGGGATTCTCGAGGAATGGATCGAACGAACTCCCAGGCCAACCTAATGGCCAGCGTCGAAATCTCCTGTTGTCTCGACCTCTTATCAATATCATCCCCCCGAACAGCGTAGGGGTAAAAATTCATCAGCTGCGCGTAAAGCCCCGGGAAGGTTTTTTCGGCGTCGCGGAGTCTGCGGTCGTCCGCCTCGGAGAGATAATTCGCATCGAACGCGGCCTTGCTTAAAATAGAGAAAAAAATCTTTTTGCCCCGCTCATAGGAGGTTTCCAGGGCTTTATCCGCCGGGGATTGCTGAAAAATCCCCAGGGCGCAATTCGCCGTTAATGAAAAAATAAGTATGAGCCCGGCCGGATAAGCTTTCATCAACTCTACGAAACCAGCAATATCCATGCCAAGTGATATCCTCAAGACTGGGACATCAAAATAGCCTAGCCTGCTTTTTTTGATCTAAAAGGATGATAAAGCAATTTTACATGCGTAAAAATGCTTGCCGTTGAGCTCCAGCGCCTAGCGGACAACCATGGGAAACACGGAAAGTCGCAACCGGGCGCAGCCCAGGGGAATGAGGTAAATATCCTCGATGGGACCTTCGGCCTTGACGGGGCTGGGAGGCACCCGGCCCGCCATCCGGCCCTCGGCCTTCCACTGCGGAATGCGGACGGCCTTCGCCCTCAGGACGATCGGCGCAGCCTCCGGAGTGAACGGCTGTCCCTCCACGGATTTCTCCCTGTCCAGGACGATGGACTCTTGGGGCCGAGAAGGATCCACGACCAGCGCGTAGTTCCAGGGAGTCGTGGGCAAGATTTCCAGGGCCGGCCAGTCATCCGTGCCCCCGTAGCGTTTCCATTCCTCGCCGATCCGGAGGGAATACCACAGGGCGCCGCGCTTGACCGAAACCGCCTGGCCGACTCCCGCCCATCTGACGATTTTCAGCCGGGCCGGGAATTCCAGCTTAATCCGATCCCCGTCGGCCCATTCCCGCTCGATACGCAGATAGGCCGACGGCCGCGCTTCCAGTTTGAGTTCTTGCCCGTTGAGAAACAGGCGCGCCTCCGAACACCAGTCCGGAATGCGGAGATAGAGCGGAAACCGGGCCGATTTGTCCATGGTCAGCGCTAGGGCGATTTCGTCGCCGAAGGGATAGTATGTTTCCTCGTCGATTCTCACTTCGGCGCCCTCCCCCACCCGGGCCGCGACCCGCGAGGGGGCATAAAGAACCGCGGCCAAGCCGTTGTCGAGAGTGGCGCACCACAAGTGCTCGGCGAAATAGGGCCAGCCGAAAGCGAAGTTGTGCTGGCAGCAGCGGTAGCCCCTAGGGTCGAAGGAGACCAGCGTTCCCGTGCTCTCGAAATCGTGCTCGGCCGAGCTGTCGCAGGAAATGAGGTTCGGCGCGGTCAGGTAATGGAGGCCTTTCAAGTCCGGGGTTAAAGCCGCGGGCAGGGAGTTGAATGCGATATCCTCGCAGCGGTCGGCATAGCGGGCCTGGCCGGTGATTTTCATCAGGCTTTCGTGGGAGTACATGAATTCGACCATCGTGCAGGTCTCGGCCGCCTGGCGGGGATCCGTGGCCCCCGGCCGGATATTTTCATCCGCGCCGAACAAGCCGCCGGGCTGCTGGCCGTAGGCCTCCCTGACAAGCGAGTAGTTGCTTTCAACGGCTTGAAGAAGCCCCGGGTCCTTGGCTTGTTGATAATAGACGGCCGGCTGGCGCCAGCCCATGGCGATGTTCACCCCGTGATAAAAGGAGCTCGGCTCCCAATGTCTATCCCTGTCCGGTGAAAGGATGGGCGAAGTCCAGTCCGAAGTCCGCCGGAAGAGTCTCCGGCCCAGCTCGAGAAGGAAGGCGTCTCCGGTCCGGTTGTAGAGCCAATAGACGCTTTCCAGGTTGTCCCCTCCCCGGAGCTTCTGCCAGCTTCCCGGTAAAAGTTCATCCTCGTTCAGACTCATCTCGAATTGAAAATACTTACGGAGAAAGGGTATGACCCGGGCGTCGCCCGTGGCTTCATACAGGCTCTGGAAAGCGAACAACATGATCATATTGGGCCAGAGGTCCTTGTGTTTTCGGTTCTCGGGCGGCCCGAAATAGCCGTCCTCCTGCTGGCTGGCCAGCGCGTCATCCAGCCACCGTCCGGCTTGGGCGATGATCGCCTTGTCTTTGAGGACATAACCGAGGTCGCCGTAGCCTTTGAGCCAATAAGGCACTTCTTCCCAGCCCTGGCCCGAACCGGTCAGCCAGCCGCTGTCCGTCTTGACGAACCGGCTGAGTTCGGACAGGCGGCCGGTGAATCCGTCCCTCATGAGTTCGAGCTGCCGCCGCAGCCATCCGCGCGGCTCGATGCTGCCGATGGGCAGCTTCAGTAAGGGGTTGGGAGCGAGCGGCTCGCGGCTGGAAACATAGTGCCGGTTCGCGCCCCGCGGGGCGGGTACGTCGACGGTCGTCACCCGGCCGGGGTCCGGCCCGCCGGCGCCGCCGCTCAGGGCGACTGAAGGAAAGAGCCCCAGGGTTAAACCCAGAAGGACGGCGAGCTTCATGGACGTCTCCAAACCGCGGCTGAAAACGGGCCGATCAGGCCGCCGGCTTCTTGAGCGAAGTAAAAAACAGGATCAAGCCCACGACGATAAGGATCAAAGGCCACCAGCTGGACAGGCCGAAAATATGAGAAGCGCCCACGACCATAAGGATCGCTCCGGCCACCAGCTTCCCGGTCTGGGCCTGACGCTCTCGAACGACCGTGGCGCGAATGACATAATCCACGACGAAAATTCCGCCCAGGCCGAGCACGAAATAGGCCCACCAGTCATACCAATGGATGTAGCCTTGCGTGGCCAACAAGAATAGAATGCCCAGGAGAATCAGGATCAGGCCGCCCGTCACTCCGGAATATCGGTCGTACTTCCGGGCTTTGCCCTCTTCATTCTCATCCATGTGTCCCTCCGGTTAGTCAATGAATCGTGCTTTCCGGCAGGGCGGTCTCCCTGTCCGGGCCGCACTATTACTTTACGATTGAGGCGGCCACAAGGTTTGCCACCCGGCTCCTCATGGCCACAAGGCTGCCCTTATCGTCGGGGTGAACTCGGTTTGTGAGAAATATGACATAGACCTGGGTCTCGGGGTCGATCCACATCGAGGTGCCGGTGTAGCCGGTGTGTCCGAACGACGAGGGGCCGAACAGGTCGCCGCGGCTCGAGGCCAGGACGGAATCAAGGTCCCAGCCGAGCCCCCTGCCGGAAAAGGCCGCTCGGGGATAGACGTGCATCATCCGCGCCACGGCCGAAGGCCCGAGGATACGCGCTTTCTTGTACGTCCCTTTGCCCAAGATCATCTGGGCGAAAACGGCCAGGTCATCCGCCGTGGAAAATAGCCCCGCATTTCCGGAAACGCCGCCCTGCAGACCAGCCAAAGGATCATGGACGACGCCCTGAAGAGGCTTCCCCTCGAAGACCTGAGTCGAAACGCAGCGATTGCGGACATTCTCCGGCGGAAGAAAAAAAGTGTGTTTCATTCCCAGCGGCTTGAAGATATTTTTGGCCGCAAACTCGGCTATGGTTTCTCCGGTAATCCGGGTGACGATATGGGCCAGAGTGATATAGCCCAAACAACTATAATGAAAAGCCGCGCCCGGGGGGTCTGTCTTGGGCAGCCCGGCGATGTAGGACACCAGCGCCGCGGTCGAGGCCGGACGTCCGAGTTTTTCCGCGGCCAGGGCGGCGTCTGTGTAAGGGGGAAGCCCGGAGGTGTGCGTCAAGAGATGCCACAGTCGCGCGTCCTCGCCGGGCTGCCCAATTTCATCTTTCCAGGGCTCGAACTCCGGAACATAGTCCCGAACCTTTTCCTGGAGGCTGACTTCTCCCCTCTCGACCAGGATCATGAGCGAGGTGGCCGTGGCCACAGGCTTGGTCAAAGAGGCCAGGTCGAAGATCATATCGGCCTTCATCTCGCGGCGGTCGGGAACCCACTGACTGTCGCCGAATGCCTGGCGGTAGACGATCTTATCCTTCCGGCCGACAACCACGACGGCGCCGGGAAAATCCCGGCGCACCGTGGCCGCGTTGAGGATGTGATCCAAGCGCTGGAGATGGGCTGAAGACATGCCCGCCTCGTCCGGGTCCGATATCTTGGGGCCCGATCGAGAGCAAGCGTAGCCCCCCGCCAGGACCGCACACAGGCAAAAGATAAAGAAATTTTTCTTGTTCATTGGCTTTGAACGCTTTCTCAAGCTCATCCCCGGAACCGCGGCGCGTTCTGTCTCCGGAAGGCCATTTTACTCCAGGACCCGGCCCGTTTAAATAGCCAGGCCCTTCACCAGGCTTGAGGGTCGGACTTATGAGAGTCGGGCGCGTCGTCGCTGCCCTTCCACAACAACCCATCCTGCATGATATGCCAGGACTCTCCGCCCTTGACCCGGTAGACGGCTTCGAACAGGCTGGGCGTGGCCTTGATGACGGGAGGCAGGAAGCCTTCGATCACCGGGTCCTTCAGTCCGAGTCGGGAGACATCTTCGCAGAACACGCCGTGCCGGTCGCGGTACATCCGTTCGGCATAATAAAGCTTCCGCAGAGCCCATTTCACGCGGTCCTCGTCCCGGGCGACGAAGGCCTCTCGTTCCGAGCCGGCCGTTCGGCCGGAGAACTGGACAAAGCCCCACATCTCCGGATAGTGCATATTGATCAATCCCTGGGGCGACCATACCCAATTTTCCTCGTCCAAGGGTTTTCCGGTCGCGGGGTTCGACTGTTTTTTATAGGAGCCGGTTTGGGTGTCGACTCGGTACTCCACCCGGGAAAAATTCATGCGCCACTGCTCCCCCGGGCGGGGCGGCCTCCGGCCCGGGGCGCACTCCTGGAGCGCGTCCCAGGGGATGGCCAGCTCGACCGTCCAGCCTGTATCTTTATCGGCGGGGTTGTTCAATGTCCCTTGGACATGGACGGCGGATTTGAGGCCCTGGATATCCCAGGAGGTCACTGCCGGCCGCCCCTGCCGGTCATCCCGGTAGGGCTTGATCAGAAACAGGTCCCAGACCGTCCCCAGGGCGTTGATCTCGAGCTCGTAATAATCATGAGTATCGCCGTCGGGGTCGATGAACACTTCAAAATCATTATCCATGAAAATGACCGAATCCCGTTTGGTCAGCGTCGCCCAGACGTGCTCTTCTTCGAGTTCGGCTCCCACGTAGAGGAACCCATCATCCCACAGCATTTTGACCCGCGTGCGGAACCAGGGCGCGGGCTTCATCGCTCCTTGGATGTCGACGAAATCCTCGGTCCAATCCGCCAGCGCCCAGGCCGGGTCGTCGAGCTTCCCGTTCACACCCAGGGGATGAGGGGCTCGATAGCAGACATAGGTCCGGGGGGCGAAGGGGATCCGGGGCGCGGCCATTTTTTGGTAGGAGCCCTCCACCGCACCCAGGATAAAAAACGAACAGCTGAGAAAAAGCAGGATGAGTAGCTTCACGACGGCCTCCTGAGATCGTTCTGCGGATAGGCGCGATGATTATAACCCGCCTCGGCACAAAAACAACAGACTGGGCCGAGACGGCCGGCGGACAGACGCTCGGGTCCGGTTTCAACGGATGAGGATGAGCGCGGTCTGGCGGCCGTCCAGAAACCGGCAGCCGTCGGCGGTGAAGGCCGCCGTCTCTTCGTAGCTCAGGACGACATCCTGGCCTTCCCATTCCGGGACGCTGGTGGTGCTGCTGAACTCGACGGCATAGACTGTGTCAATAGACAGGGGATATTCCATTTGAACTCTCGACCCCTCGGGCGCCTGTTCCGGCGGCCGTGCTTCCATAACGCAGCCTGCGGCATGGCCATGAAACCCCAGAGGATGGGAATAAATGAGCGGCCGCAGCCCGGCGGCCGCAGCCTTGGCCATGGCTGAAGCCTGGACCTCGTAGCCCGTTCGGCCGGCCTTGAACTCGGCCAGGAAGACCTCGGCCGCCGAGTTGGCCCGTCGAAGGGCGTCCTTCAGGCCCCGGGGGGCGTCCGCTTCTCCCTCCCGCAAAACATAGGCATGCCATTGCATATCCGTGCACAACCCGATGTATTTCAACCCCACATCGCAATGCAGGAGGTCACCGCGGCGAATGACCGTGCGCTCCGCGTACCGGGTCGCGTCCTTCTGGCTGCGAATGATATCGATCGAGGGCTGGAACCAGGCTTCCAAGCCCAGTTGGGCGATTCTCTGCCGGATCCACCATTCGACGTCCTCGGCCGAGGTGACGTCGGGAGTTATGACCCGGTTGGAAAAAAATTCGGCGATGAGGTCATGGGCGACGCCGCAGATGTGCCGATAGACGCTCAGCTCCTGAGGGCTGCGGCGTTCGAGCCACCCCAGGCAAAGGCCCTCGGCCGAAACCAGGCGCGAGGACAGGTCGGGTCCGAGGGCCGCGACCAGCCGCTCCTTGAGACTGGCGCTCAAGCCGTCCCCAAAAGCCCAGTCGGGCGAGACATCGATGCCGATGCGTTGAGGATTGAGCTCCTGGATGACACGCGCCAGGTTGTCGAATTGAAGGATTTTCTTATCCGTCCAGGCCGGACGATACCACTCCCTGGACCCGAAGGCGCCGGCGCTCAGGCGTTCCACTCCCTTGTCCGGACCGCGGTCATGAAAGAGGAGGATGGACGTCCGCCGGGCGGAAAATGCCGCGGCCGGCACCAGGCTGAGATAGACGGGATCCTCATCATACTCCCGGTTGATGACCAGCCACAGGTCGATTTTTTCCCGTCGCATTATTTCGGGCAGGATGTGCTCCAGGCGCCAGGCCAGCCATTCGTTCCAAACCCGGGCCTGCGTTCTTTGGGGGAGGATGTTGTTGATATCCTCGCCGCGGGGAGCCGATAGGTCCTGAGCCGCGGCCGGCCCGGCACCCCAGGCCGTCAAGAGCAAAACGGAAATCACGAAAAAAATCTTGCGCCAGGCGGGCATATCCGACCTCCTTGAGCGAACCCTGGTTCTCGATACCGGGTCAGCGTCTTTCCCCGGAGCTAAAACCCGGGTGTCAGAGTGAGCTGCCAAATCCAGTTGGCGTCCGTCCGGTCGAACGGATGGACCAGGTCGATGCCCAAAACAAAATAGCCGAAGAGGTTGGTCCGCAATCCGACTCCCGCGCTTCGCACGGGCTTGTGGGGCGTCAGGTCTCCGCCGATGAAGGACGGCCGGCTCTTGGTATCCCAGGCCACACCGATGTCATAGAAGGCCAGAAATTCGAGGGGCCAGACCCCGTAGTATCCACGGCCGAGGCCCAGCAGCCCAAACAGAGGAAAGCGCAGCTCGATATTGGCCAGGGCGAATCGGCTGCCGTAGATCCGGTTGAAATCGAAATCGGTGCCCATGTCGAAGCTGTAGTAATCATAGCCGCGGATCAGGGTTTCCCAGCCGATATACATCGGCCACAAGCGGTCGTCGTCCGCGCTCTTTCCATAGCGGCCGTAATGGAGAACGCGGAAGGCCAGGGTGAAGGGCCTGACCGGCATGATGTATTTGCGGTAATCGGCCAGGATCGTGTAGAACGACAGCGAGCCGAAACTGGGCGAGACCTCCAGTCGATAGCTTTGGCCCAGCAGCGGGCTGGTGGCGCCGAATATGGAGCTGTCATAAACCAGAGCTCCGGTCACATAGCCGAACGCCAGGTCTTTGGGCGACGGCAGTTTTTCCTGGATATCCACCAGCAGCGAACCGTCGAAGTAGGAGTAGGCCTGGGTCCAGATCTCGCTCTGGAAGTTGATGTACTGGACTCCGGCCGCCAGCTCAAAGCGCCGCACCGGATTGAACGGGTAGTAGGCAAAGCCGCCCGCCTGGTAGTTGATTTGATGGAAGAGATATTGCGTATCGATTATGGCCGGCTGGCCATAGACCTCGCCCAAAGCCTCCGTGTAGTAGCCGTAGACATAGGGAATCCTTTGCACGACCGCGCCCCAGTTCAAGCGCGACTGGCTGTTCTGGTAGCCGGCCAGAATGGTGGTATCAATGAGACGGTTGCTCGTCTGGCCCATGACGGCTACGTTGTGGTAGCCCAACATATCGCTGAAGTACAAGGCCAGCCCGCCGCCGCCGTAGGTTCCGTAGCGGTCCGCGCCGATGGCCAGCTGGGGCGGCGTGATATAGTCGAGGGTGAGCTGAGGTTTGTAAGGCGAGACGGAGTAGGGGGTCGAATCAGGAAGGCCGAACAGGGGATTCCTCAACAAGCCCAGGACCTCGGACGCTTTGCGGTCGGCCGGGGGCAGCATGGCCGGCGAAGTTTTACCCTGCAGCGGAACCGGAGGTTGCCCGGCCAGCGTGTCCGGCGAATCGATGGTGTAAATGCTGAAATGTCCTTGCTCGTAGGTGCTGTACACGAGCTTGTTCCCGGCGGTCGCCACCGATATGGCCGGGCTGAGGCTGGTGATGCCGCTCACCCCCGCGTACAGATTGGTCACCTGGGTCGTCCGGCCCGAGTTTAGGTCGAGGCGATAGATGTTGGTGATGCCGCTTTGGTCGGACAGAAAATAGATGCTCCGGGAATCGCCGCTCCACTGGGGGTTGATGTTCTTGGCGTAGGAAAAAGCGGTGATGGGTTTGACCTCACCCGAAACCGGGTCCAGGAGAGCCAGTTGATAGGAGCCCGGGCTGAGCGTCGGCAGGTCGGTCGAAAAGCGGTCCGTGACAAAAACGATCGACCGCCCGTCCGGCGCCCAGGCGGGATGGATATCGCCGAAACCGTCGTCGGTCATGGCCCGCAGCTTGTTCGTTCGGCGGTCGAAGATGTAGATATCCGTTGTCCCGCCGGTCAGGGCCGAAAAAGCGATCATCGTCCCGTCGGGGGAAAAGGATGGGTTTAGAATTTCTCCCAGCTCGGGAAAATCGATCTCCTGTGCGATTTTTTGCGAGGCGACATCGACCAGAGCCAGAATCGGGCGGCCATGGCTCACCGCCCCGAAAACGAACTCGGTTCCCTCCCGGTTCCATGAACCGGAGCTATTTACGAAACCCAGGCTCTGGAGATGGGGGTCCGCCACGGTCTTGGTCACCCTGCCGATGATCTTGCCCGTCTGGGAGTTGGCCAGGTACAACTCGATGGAGAACAGCTCCTTAGACGATAGGAAGGCGAATCGCCGGCCGTCGGGGCTGATGGCCGGCGAAACATTATAGCCGGCCATTTCGCTGCCCTTGACGACCAGGGGGCCGAAGTCCTTGGGGTCCTTGCTGGTCGAGGCCAGAGGCAGGTAATCCTTTTTCAAGGCTTCGTGCCAGTCCTCCGATAGTTTTTTCAGCGGAAGGCCCAGCACGCGCTCCATCACCTTCTCATAATCGCCCTGACGGCCCGCTTCCCTCAGCATGCGGGCGACGGTCAGGTCGCCCCACCGCCCGCCGATGTAGGCCCACAGCGCCTGGCCGAATCGGTAAGGAAAATAGCGGCTGCTGACCATTTGCTTCACGGTGGGCATCTTTTTCTCGCGAATGGCGTCGCGCATCCACATGGCCGTGTTGGGGTCCAGCGGCCCGATGGACAGGTATTCGGCCATGCCTTCGATGAACCACAGGGGCAGGCGCAGAGCCGCCGAGTCCGCCATCCTGTTGTTCCCCGCGTACTGGCTGGTGATATCGAACTGGAAGGCATGGATCAGTTCGTGGCCGATGACGTGATCGGTTTCGGCCAGCGTGGCGCCGAACGGCAACACGATACGCCGCTTGAATATCTCGGTGACTCCCCCCGTGCCCTCGCCCATGATTTCGGGTATCACCGTTGTCTGTTCGAATTGGGGATGAGAGCCGTAGAGAATCAGCGGTTGACGGCGCTTGAACTCATAGCTGAAAATCCGGGACAGCCGCTTGTACCAGCGCTCGGCCAGACGGGCGGCCGTCTCCACGGCTTTTTGCTCCCGCGGATAGAAAAAGATGTCGAAATGCTCGGTCTTCATCACCTTGAAGTCGAACTTCTCGTACTGGACTTTATTGCGCCCAAAATACTGGGCCTGGGCGGAGGGGGCCCAGAAGGCCAAGCCCCACACAAACAGCCCGGACCATAAAACGAAAATGAGGCGTTGGGCCATGGTTGTTCGTCTCATAGATCGACCTCCTGGACGGCTTCCCTGCGGATTCCGGTCATAGGCTAATATAACTCATTTTTAATAGTTTTTGTTGTCTGTTATATGTTGTATTCGGAGCCGAATTTCATCGTTTCAGAATAAGCAGGTTCCGTGCCAGACCGAAGGCCCAAAAGACAGAGTCTGATGATTGTCACCTTGTCCTTTGCCGAGGACAACTGTCCGCCGCCGCTCGATCTTGACGCTTTCTTTGGCCCCAGGCGCCGGGGCGGTCCCTGAGGGATGCATGGCTCGCGCCTCTTCCCTAGAATCGGCAGAGAAATTCAAACAGCAGGAAATCATAGCCGTCGGCCGCGCTATCGCTCAAGCCTGTTCCCCGGGCGAATGAATAGAAACTTCCCGGAGAAAAAGTTTCCCAGATCAGGCGTCCGGTAAAAGCCTTGGCCAGCGACAATTCCAGCTTGAAAATGAAGAGTTCTCCCCGGACGCGGCCACGGCTTTCTAAAACCGACCCGGTTGCCGAACCTGGGTCGGATGCCGGCTTCAGGTTATATCGAGGCGCGAGGAAATGATGATAGGTCGTCCCGGCCTTCAGCCGGGGGGTGAGCCGGAACGTCACCGAGGCATAGAGCGAAGCGGTATTGGTCCACCAGGCTATGCCCCGGTCCTGCTTCAGAGTGTAGATGTACGATTCGCTCCATTTGGGCCAACGGCCGAAGACCGGGTCCCAGTCTTCACGCGTATCGGTGCGGGTATTATCGCCGGAAAGATAGATTCCCCCCAGGGTCACAACTTCCGGAAAGGGCAATGGTTTTTCCGGCCTATAATCGATGTGAATGTATCCCCCGAACGCAGAACGGCGAACCTTGTCCGCCGGACCCTCGCTCTCCCCGACCGACCCGGGCAGAGCGGACCTCAGGTCCTGTCCGAACTCCAAGGCGGCTTCGGCCGTCACCGAAAACGGGCTCCAGGCATCGATAACCAGCCGGCTTCCCAGAACTTCGCACCTGGTGGTGACATCCATCGAGCGGTAGGTCCTGGCCGTGCTCAGGATATAGGCGTCCAGGCTGCTCCGCCGGCCGATGGTCATCCGATAATCGAGGCCCACGGCGGATTGAGGGTGTTCGAGGAGCGCCTGCTCCTGGCCATGGATGACGGGCAGGAGCGTATCCCGGTCCTGTTGATAGACAAAAAAAGCCGTCAGGGTTTTGTCCGTGGCGAATACATACTCGAGCTTGAGGGCGTTGAAATAGGTGGACCGGCTCTCATCCAACGGAGTGCCGTCGGCGATAAGGAAACCTTCACCCAGGACAAAATCTTGGCGGCCGACCGTCAGCTTCAGGGGCAGGCCCCCGGGCCGTTGCCAGGTCAAGTACAGGTTGTCCACGAAAAATTCGTTCAGGTTGAATTTTGAAATCGACTCGGGAACGATATCGAACCGGGACTCATTGACCAGGCGCGCCCCGACTTCGATTTCCGTCGAGGCCAGCCAGCGCAGGGAAATACTGGTGCGCTGCAAGGTGTAGGCTTTCTCTCCCCCGGCCTGTTTGTCCAGAGTCTCGGCGTAATCCCACGTGACAAAACGCAGCCTTTCGGAAAACCCGAGCGTGAACGGGGAGGGCTCGGCCGCCCCGGCCGGCGCTCCCCCCAGAATGAAGCCGACAAGCAAACCCGCGAGCCACCGTGTGTTCATATCCTGCCTTTCATGCGAAAACGGGCCGACCTGCGGCCCGCGCTCCGCTATTTGATGGCCATCACCTGTCCGATCACTTCCAGCCGCGCGGTCAGGACGTCAGTCGTCACGGCCAGGGCGTTGCCCTGGAAACCAGGCTGCTGCCCCCCGACCGAGATGTCGAAGACTCCCGGCTCCACGATGCGGCGGTTCTGATCGTCGATCAGGGACAGCATGTCCGGCGTCACCGTGAAACGCACGGTCTTTGTTTCTCCGGGGGCTAGACTGATTCTTTGGAATCCCTTGAGCGACCGGATGGGCACAGGAACAGTAGCCGACGCATCCTTGACGTACAGTTGGACGACTTCCTCGCCGGCGACCTTGCCCGTGTTTTTCACGTCGACCAAGATGTCCGCCGTCCGGCCCATCTTGACCACTCTGGGTGCCAGAAGGTTGGTGTAGTAAAATTTGGCATAGCTCAATCCGTAGCCGAAGGGATACAGCGGCTCTCCCCCGAAATAGCGGTAGGTTCGGCCTTTCATGCTGTAATCGACGAACAGGGGGAGGTCTTTCACCGACTTGTAGAATGTCACCGGCAGGCGTCCGGACGGGTTGTAGTCGCCGAACAGGACGTCGGCCAAAGCCGTCCCTCCGGCCTGGCCGGGATACCAGGCTTCGACAATGGCCGGGATGTTGTCCGCAGCCCAGTTGACGCTGAGGGCGCTGCCGTTGAGGAGCACCAGGACTACGGGTTTGCCCAGCCCGGCGATTTTCTTGAGCAGGTTTTCCTGCAGGGCCGGGAGGTCCAGGGTCAGACGGTCTCCGCCCTTGAATCCCTCGACCGGGACATTCATTTCCTCGCCCTCGAGACGCGGCGATAAGCCCATGACCATGATGACGGCCTTGGCCTGGCGGGCCGCGGCCAAGGCTTCCTGTTCGGCATTCCGGCCGGGCCGGGCCCAGAGGAGTTTCATGTGGGCTTCGCCCGAGACCTCGAAAAATTCAAGCTTGATTGTGTAGGGTCGGCCCTTGACCAGGCTCACGGTTTTGTACACCTTGGACGACTGGTGCCGGCCGTCGAATTCCGCCAGAAGCTGGTCCTCAAGCCACAGCCGGAACCCGTTGAACCCCTCCCCGCCCAGGACATAAGACCCCGTGACCGGAGGGATCAATTGGCCCGTCCAGCGCACGCCGAAGTTATCGGCGTCGAAGCCCTCAACCGGCGCCCCGTCCCACCAGTTAAAGTCGATTTGGGAATCGACCCGGACGAGCGCCGGCTCGCCCTGAAAATCCCGGTTGTCGAAATACTCGCCGGTCAATCCGTTGACGCTCTGGCCGCCCTGAGTGGTTCGAAAAGCCGCCGAGGGGATGACTTCCAGGGCGGGCATGTTCTTGGCCCATTCGCAGCCCAGGGCGGATAACACTTTGGTTTTAGCCGAGACTTTTTCCCGGATGCCGCGCAGCGGAGTCACGGGGTCGACGGGCGTGCCGTTGTAGTTCCCGAGCAGGACTTCGACATCATCGGCGTTGGGACCGATGACGGCGATCGCCTCCAGGTCCTTTTTCAGGGGAAGCGTTTTTCTCTCATTCTTTAAAAGGACGATGGATTTGCGGGCGGCCTCCAGGGCCAAGGCCCTGTTCTCGCCGCTGTCCACTGCGGAATAGGGAATCTGGGCATAGCCAACTTTTTCAGCCGGGTCGAACTCGCCCAGTTTGAACCTCGCCCGGAACAGGCGCTTGACCGAAACATCGACCTCCTTCTCCGTAATCAACCCTTTGTCCACGGCTTCTTGCAGGCTCCGGTATTCGGTTCCGCAACTCAGGTCGCACCCCGATTTGACGCCCAGGGCCGCCGCTTCGGCCTGGGTGGACACGACCTTATGGCCTTGGAACATATCATCGATGGCCCCGCAATCCGAGACCACGTAGCCCTGGAATTTCCATTCGTTGCGCAGGATTTCGGTCAGAAGCCTGGGACTTCCGCAGCAGGCTTCGCCCGCGAATCGGTTGTAGGCGCACATGACGGACAGCGCGCCGGCCCGAACGCAGGCTTCAAATTGAGGCAGGTAGGTTTCCCTCAGGTCCCGTTCGTCCACGACGGCGTTGAACACATGGCGATTGGGTTCGGGGCCGCTGTGAACGGCGAAGTGCTTGGGGGTGGACACGGCCTTCAGATACCGCGGGTCGTCGCCCTGCAAGCCTTGGACGAAGGCCGCGCCCATGCGGCCCGCCAGGGTGGGATCCTCGCCGTAGGTCTCTTGACCGCGGCCCCAGCGGGGGTCGCGGAAAATATTGATGTTAGGGGACCAGAACGTCAGGCCCTGGTAGATCCCCCTCAGGCCGCGGCGGCTGAACTCGTGATGCTTGGCCCGTGCCTCGTCCGAGATGGCCGCGGCCACGCGGCGCATGAAGTCCGCGTCCCAAGTGGCGGCCAGGCCGATGGCCTGCGGAAAAACCGTGGCACGACCGGCCCGGGCCACGCCGTGGAGGCCTTCGTTCCACCAGTTGTAGGCGGGAATGCCGAGCCGCTCTATGGCCGGCGCGCTATTGACCATCTGGGAGATTTTTTCCTCCAGGGTCATTCTCGAAATAAGGTCATCCAAGCGCGAATCCAAAGGAAGGTCCGAATTGAGGTAAGCGGGCGATGCGGCTTCCTGGCCGGGCTGAGCCGCGGAGCCGAGAAAGGCTAAAGACAGGAGAAACAACAGGGCTGCCGCTTTCAAGGACTTCATGATCATGGGAGGACCTCCGTGTTCAGGCTCGAATGCATCGTGCACCTCATAGTAATCTTATGTCGTCAATCCCGCCGCGAGGCGGAACGAATGGCCGTGCGCTCCTTGAGCATCTGGCCTTCGGCCGGAAGATTCTGAATTTTCCGAATGATATCCATGCCCCGGGCTCTTTCATTTTTATCATAAACCGGAATAAAATGCTAAAGGACAAAACGCGACACGCAGAGCCTTGAATTGGGAGTCGGACGAGCTGACGTTCCAATCGGGCGCCGACAGGGTTCAGGGCTGGCGCATCATTCACGACCACACCTCGTGAAAAAGCGGGAATATCCGCTTCTACCAACTTTTCATGATTTCAGCGAAGCACGCCAGCCCGCTGGGAATCACAGCGAGATAATTGTCTTTATGCCTGCTCGGGGTCGTAGTAAGAAAATCTAAGATCAAGAAGCCCCTCGAGTGCCAAAATTGTCTTTGGCCAGTGATGCATCGGCCCCCGCCGCTCATGAAGCAAGGTCCTTGAGGGCTCCGATGAATTTTTCGACGTCCCGATGGGTATGATAATGACAAAACGAAACGCGGCCGATGCTCGGCCGGCCGAGGTGGCGGACAACCGCGGCCGAATAATGGTTCCCGTCTGCCACCTGCAGGGCATAGCCGGCCCAAAGCTTTTTTTTCAGCCCCTCGGCATCCAGGCCTTTGACCTCAAGGGCGAAGGTCGGGTCGCGTTCGGCGCTTTGTTTCGGGTCGACAATTCCGTAGCACCGGAATTTATTCCCGTCGAGCTCCTGAAAACCTTTCAAGACGGCCTCGGTCAGGCTGCGGTCATAGGCCGAGACGGCCGTCATGGCCAAGCGGAAGAGATCGCGAAGGTTTGAGCCCGGCCGGGTTCTTTCCGAGCTGAGCCGCCCCCCCAGCCAAGCGATGTATTCCAGGGCGGCCAGAAGTCCGGCCAAGGCGGCATTGTTCAGAGTCCCCTGCTCGAACTTGTAGGGCGCGACGTTTCTATTTGTTTCCGCTCGGTAGGGTTTCAGCTCGGCCAGGAGTTCGCCCCTGCCCCACAAAACGCCGATCATGGGCCCAAAGACCTTATAACCGGAAAAGACGAGAAAATCGCAATCCAGGTCTTGGACATCGATCGGACCGTGGAGCGCGTGATGAACGGCATCGACACAGACGAGGGCCCGCGGCGACTTTTGCCGTACGGCGGCGATGAGCTCCTTCACGGGCGGGACGGTTCCCAGGCCGTTGGAGGCCGTGGTCAGAGCCACCAGGCCCGTCCTCTTGTCACAGAGGTCGAGAAGGGTTCCGGAATGAATGCGGCCTTGGTCATCGAGGCCGCAGCGCCGCACCGGACAGCCGGTCTGTTCGCCGAGAACGGACTCCCAGGGGGACACATTAGCCATGTGGTCAAGGTCGGTGACGATGATATTCATCCGGCGGTCCAGCCGGCGTCCCAAGGCGAAGGCCAGGTTGAACAGCGCGCCCGTTGAAGACACATGAAAACTGATCTCGCGTGCGTCGCGCGCCTGAAGGAAATCGGCCGTGACCTCCCTGACCCGGATGTGGAAATCGCGGGTGGCCAATTCGGCCGGGGCCACTTCGCCGGGCAGCGAGTTGAGCATCCGGCCGGCTTGCGCGGCGGCTTCGAGGGCCGTGTCGACCATCAGGGTTCCCGCCCCGCAGTTGAGATGGATTCGCGGATTCCCCGAGCCGTCCCGCTCCAGCTGGGGAAAACGTTCCCGGATCAGGGGATGAAGGCGGACAAAATTCTCCAAGAGCGTTGAATCTCCCTGGTGGACGGAGCGGGGTGTCCCCATGTCGATCACCAGGCGATGCCGTAGTCTTCGCCGTAGTTGCTGGACCCGCCCCACAGGGTACCGTGCTTTGTGTCAAAAAAAATGGCGTTGATCGGGCCGGACGTGTATTTTTGATAATCGACGGCATAACCCATTTTTTCCAGATCGGACTTGACCCATTCCGGCACGGCCAGGTTCAAGGTCAGGCGTCCGGGCAGGCGCTCGTGTTTGTCAAAGGAACTGCGCATCTGGTAGCTGATGATGTTGGGCGCCTCGCAGGCCTGCTGAACATTCATCCCGAATTCGACCACGTTCAGAAAATATTGAAGCATGTTCTGATCCTGGGTATCGCCGCCTTGAACCGCGAATGATAGGAAGGGAAGTCCGTCTTTAAGGGCCAGGCTGGGCGTCAAGGTCGCCCTTGGCCTTTTTCCCGGGGCGATGACATTGAACGGATTCTCGGCTTCGTCCAGGACAAAACTCTGAGCGCGCTGGCTCAAGCCCACGCCGGTGGAGCCGGCCATGACGCACGGAATCCACCCGCCGCTCGGCGTCATGGACACCACCCAGCCTTCCTTGTCCGCGGCTTGGACCGAGGTCGTGCCGCCGAAAAAAGAATCCTCGGCGCCCGGCCGGGCTTGGGCCAGAAGAGCTGTCCTCACTTTTTCGAGCAGAGGGAGATAGGGATTGACTTTCCCTTGAAAGGGATAGGGATCGCCCGGGCCGGCTTTGGGATCGTTTCGTTCCCGGTCGAGCGCTTTCAAACGCTCGGCGGCGTAATCCTTGGACAGAAGGCCTCTCAGGGGCTCCTCGGGCGGAACATAAGGGTCGCCGTAGTAGAAATCCCTGTCGGCAAAACACAGGTTCATCACCTGGTAGAGGGTGTGAATGTACCGGGCGCTGTTGAAGCCCATGGCTTTGATGTCCAAGTTTTCCAGCATGTTGAGCATTTGGAGCATCACCGGTCCCTGGACCCAGCAGGTCAGCTTGTAAACGTCGATCCCTTTATAATTCGTCATGATCGGTTCTTCGATCAGAGGCTTCCAACGGGCCAGGTCCTCCAGGGTGATCAGGCCCCCTTGCTCCCGGCAGCCTGATACGAACTCCCGGGCGATGTCGCCCGCGTAGAACCGATTGTAGGCGGCTTGGATCGCCTCCCGGCGGCTCAGGCCGGCTTTGAGCGCGATTTGCTCCGCGTCCACGAGCTTCCCCAAAGTGGCCCTCAGGTCGGGCTGGCGAAATATTTCGCCGGCCTGCGGCCCTTCCCGGGTTTGACCGAGATGGGGCAGAAAGACCGCCCGGGAGTAGGGCCACTGTTTGATCTTGGCCTTGTGGCGTTCGATCGAAGCCGCGGTTTCGCCTTCCATCGGATAGCCCTCGGCCATTTCCATGGCCGGGGCCAAGACGTCCTTGAGGCTCATCGTCCCGAACTCGGCCAGCATCAGCAACAGCGCGCCCGGAGTTCCGGGTATGACGGCCGCCAGGGGCCCGTCCGCCGGAGGATAGGCATATCCCTTGGACTTAAAAAATTCCGGCGTGGCCCCCGTGGGCGCCACGCCCAGGCCGTTGACGGCGATGACTTTCTTGGTCTTGGGGTTGAAGATCAGAGCCTGGGTTTCTCCTCCCCAGCTCAGGACGTCAAACATGGTGCACACCGCGGCCAACATGGCGCAGGAGGCGTCCACGGCGTTCCCGCCCCGCTCGAATATCCTCGCCCCGGCCGCGGCGGCCAGCGGCTTGCCGGTGATGGCCATCCAATGGCGCCCGTGCAACATCGGCTTTTCTGTCCGGCCTTCGACCCTGTTCCCGATCAGGAGAAGACAGGCCAGCAGCGCCGCCAAGCACTTGCCCAGGAATCCCAAAGTCAGCTTAGCCCACATCTTCTTTCCTCCCTAACGCGCTTCGAAATCAAGGCCCCGGGGCGTCCTGGTCTGTCTCAGGAGCTTATCCTCGGCCTATTCCTTTTAAAAATAAAACAGGAGATCCAGGGGATGGGCGATGACGGCCCCGGCTCCGCCGGCCAAGAGCTCGTCCTTGTCGCGAAATCCCCACAGGGCCCCGACGGGAAACATCCCGGCCGCGACGGCGGTCGTCATATCCGTGCGCGTGTCGCCCAGATAGACGATGGCCGCCGGGGTCAGGTTGAGTTCGTCCGCGATGTGCAAGGCCGCGGCGGGGTCGGGCTTGCGCTGAAACCTGGGGCTATCACCCAAAACGTGATCAAAGGTCCAGCGGCCCAGGAACTGACCCGCGGCTTTCTGGGTGAACTCATCCATCTTGTTGGACAGGATGTTGAGTGAAACGCCCCGCCGAGTCAGAGCCTCCAGCAGCTCGGGAATGCCCTCATAAAGTTTTGCTTTTTTAGCCCAATGGCCCAAGTACTCTTCACGCAGAATCTCACCGGCCAGGCGGATCGTCCCCTCGTCCCGCGCCTCACAGGGAAGGGAGTTCGTGATCAGGGCCAGGACGCCATCGCCCGTGAGATAGCGGTAGGCCGAAAGGTCATGGACCGGGAAACCCAGACGGTCCAAGGCTCCGTTCATGGAATCGGCGATCTCGGCCAGGGTGTCGAGCAGCGTTCCGTCCAGGTCGAAGATGACGGCTTTAAAATTCAAGTTCGGGGGCATGATCTTTTACTTATAGCAAAAAACGGGGCCCGGGAAAACAGGCAAGGCGTTCTTTCTTGATCAGAGGCACGTCCGGGCCGGAGTCGCAGGCCGCGCTTCCTGCCCTGAAAAATAATTTTATTAAATCTATTGATTTTATAATTTAGATGTATTATAGTCGTATCACTTCGCTGCGCTGGCTGGGCGGAGTCCTCTCAATATCCCCCTCCCTAGAAAGGTTCTCTCAAACAGCCAGCACTCTCCCCCCTCCCTCCCCTGAGGCTCCCGCCTTGCCGCGCGCCGCCATACGGACAAAATTCAAACCGGTCGGCGGGCGGGCAGCCTTCTTCGGCATTTTAGTCAAACTCGGGCCGATTCATGTATAATGGCTCTATTCAACGTCTTTTCGAGGAGGTTTCTATGCGGATGAGGTCTCGTCTTCTACATCCAACTGGTATTTTTCTTGTCCTGGCCCTGATGGCCGCAACGATGGTTCAGGCCCAAAGCTTCGACGCTCTGAAAAGCAAGGTCAAGACACACGTCCTGTCCAACGGCATGAAATTCATCGTTCTCGAGCGTCACGAGGCGCCCGTCGTTTCCTTCCATGTGTATGCCGATGTCGGCTCGGCCAACGAGTCCTACGGCATCACCGGAATTTCCCACATCCTGGAACACATGGCCTTCAAGGGCACTCAGATCGTGGGCGCCACCGATTATAAACAGGAGTCCCAAGTCCTGGCCGAGTTGGACGCGGCCTATGCCGCGCTCAAAGCCGAGCAGTCCAAACCCAACCCCGACCCGGCTCAAGTTCAAGCCTTGCAAAAAAAGTTCGACGACCTGGAAACCAAGGCCAAGAGCTTTGTGGTCAACAACGAGTATGTCGACCTGATGATGCAGCAGGGCGATACCGGACTGAACGCCTACACCAACTTTGACGCCACCCAATATGTCGACAGCCTGCCCTCCAACAGGCTCGAGTTCTGGATGGCCATGACCTCGGACCGGTTCTTCCATCCGGTGCTCCGCGAATTCTACAAGGAGCGGAGCGTCATCCAGGAAGAGCGGCGACTGGGTATCGAAACGCAACCGGTCGGCCGGCTGGTCGAGGATTTTCTGGCCACAGCCTTCAAGGCCAGCCCGTACCGCCATCATGTCATCGGCCACATGTCCGACCTGCAGGCCGTCACGCGCCAGGACGTGGAGGACTATTTTAAAAAGTATTACAGCCCCGGCAACCTGACCACGGCCGTGGTGGGCGATGTCCGGCCCGAGGAGGTTTTTCGTCTGGCAGACTTGTATTTCGGCCGCATCCCCTCCGGCCCTAAGCCCGAACCGATCCGGACCAAGGAACCGGAGCAGTGGGGTGAGCGGCGGGTCGCGGTCGTGGCCATGTCCATGCCCGTGCTTCTTCTCGGCTACCACCGGCCTCCCGCCCAACACAAGGACAGTGAGGCCTTGGATGCCCTGGCCGACATACTCGGCCAAGGCCGTTCGTCCCGGCTCTATCAATCTCTGGTCAAGGACAAGAAGGCGGCAGTGGTCGTCCAGGGCCTGAACGGCTTCCCCGGACAGAAGCAGGCCAGCCTGATCGCCTTCCTGGCGGCCTCGACTCCCGGCCGCACGTCCGAGGAATGCCTTAAGCTTATCGACGAAGAAATCGCCCGGGTGAAAAAGGATTCGGTCACGGCCGACGAGCTGACCAAGTACAAACGATCCGCCATCAAAGGCCTTCTCGACCGGATGCAGACCAACTCCGGCCTGGCCGAGTTCCTGTCCAATGCCGATGTCGTATTCGGCGACTGGCGCCGGGCCTTCGACCAGATCGCGGCCATCAACGCCGTCACGGCCGACGACGTCAAGCGCATGGCCAACACCTACCTCGTCCGGACCAACAGAGTCATCGGCGAAATCGTCACGCAGCAGTGAACCGCCGAACAAAGGATCATACGATGAACATCCACACGCCTTATCTTAAAGCCCTGGCCGGACTGTCCGTCCTTCTTGTCCTGATAGGCGGACCGCTCCTGGGCCAGAAAAATCCCAAGGATCAATTCTCCTTCCCCCCCTTAAACACCATCCACATGCCCAAGGTGGAGCAACTGAAGCTGGCCAACGGGCTGACCGTTTTCCTGGTCGAGGATCATGAATTTCCCACGGTGGACCTGAGGGCCATGGTCCGCACCGGTTCCGCCTTCGAGACGGCCGCCCAAGCGGGGCTGGCCGGCCTCACCGGCACGGTGCTGCGCACGGGCGGAACCGCGACGCGCACCGGAGACGAGATCGACAAGGAACTCGAAACACTGGCCGCCACGATCGAAACCGGAATCGACACGACCTCGGGCACGATCATGGCCTCGGCGCTCAAGGAGGACTTCAACCGGGTCCTGGAAATCCTGGCCGACATCCTGATCAATCCCGCCTTTAGCCAGGATAAAATCGACCTGGCCCGGCTCGAGCTCGAAAGCTTCATCCAGCGCCGCAACGACAACGTGGCCCAGATCACATCGCGCGAATTCAACAGGCTGATCTACGGACCGGCCTCGCCCTACGCGCTCCAGCCCGAGTACGCCACGGTCGAATCCATCACCCGCGACGATATCGTCAAATTCTACAAGACTTATTTTTATCCTAACAACACCATCCTGGCCGTCTGGGGTGATTTCAACAGCGCCGCCCTGAAAGCCGCCCTGAACAAAACCCTGGGCCGCTGGAAATCCGGTTCGGTCGCGGTGCCGGCCTGGCCGGCGGTGAGCTACGAAGAAAAAGCCACGGTCAACTATATTGACAAGCCGGATGTCAACCAGTCCAACATCATGCTCGGCCACATCGGCGGCCTGATGAACAACCCCGATTTTCCGGCCTTGACCGTCATGAACGCCATCCTGTCCTTCGACCGGATGTTCAAGAAGATCCGGTCGGACGAAGGCCTGGCCTACAGCGTCTGGGGCGATTACGATTCGCGCTTGGACTTCCCCGGAACGTTCAGCTGCGGGGCTCAGACGAAATCCCAGTCCACGGTTTATGCCATCGAGCTCATGCTCAAGGAGATGAAGCGCCTGGCCCAGGAGGAAGTGACCGACCGGGAGTTGGCCAAGGCCAAGGACCAATACCTGAACTCCTTCGTCTTCCGCTTCGACAGCCGGGCCAAAATCATCAACCGGATGCTCACCTACGCTTACTACGGGTATCCGCTGAACTTCAACGAAAAGGTGAAATCGGGAGTGGAAAAGGTCACCAAGGCCGACGTTCTGCGCGTAGCCCAGAAGTACCTCAAGCCCGATAAGGTCCAGATCCTGGTCGTAGGCAAGGCCTCGGACTTCGACAAACCCTTATCCACCCTGGGCCCGGTCCGGACAATCGACATCACCATCCCGCCGCCTCCACCGGCTAAAACAAAATAGTCATCGTAGTCGCAGGGGGGCTGTGCCGGGCACGTCCCCTTTTTTATTTTTCGGCTGATTCGGCTAAAATGATTAGGAAGCGTCATCATCTCATCAATAAAGGAGCTCGCACATGTCCCGAAGGACATCCTTAGCCCTGATTCTCCTGCCCTGCCTGGTTTTTTCCTTTTGCGGCAAGAGGAGTCCCGCGAGCGGCGACGACGCCGTCTGGCTGATCAGTCCGCCCGCCGGCCGGGCCGTTACGGCCATCGATGCCAAGGGGACGACCGTCATTCCCAACGGAAGGCTGCTGACCCCCCGCGGGCGGCAGATCACCGTGGCCCCTCACCCCTACGGCTTGGCTTTGAGCCCGGACGGAACCACGGCGGTCACGGCCAACTCCGGCATCAAGCCTTTTTCCCTGACCATCATCCGCGACGTGCTCGGCCCCCGGCCGAGCGTTCAGCAGGTCCCTCCCGGAGCCGAAAACGACGAAGGAGTCCTGGCCGCGGTGTTCATGGGCTTGGCCTTTTCCGCGAACGGCGCCGAGCTCTTTGCCGGAGGAGGCCAGGAGGGCAAGGTCTATGTCTTCGACCGGACCGACGGCTCCAAGAAAAAAGAGATCGACTGCAACGTCCGGCTGGGCCGGGTCGATTTCATCGACAGCTACATCGGCGATCTCGTTGTGGACTCGGGTCGAAATATCCTGTATGCCTGTGACCAGGCCAATTTCCGGGTGGCGGTCGTGGACCTCGCCGCAGGGGTTTTGGTCTCCAGTATTCCGGTCGGCCGATATCCGTTCGGCATCGCCTTGAGCCCCGACCGGCAGCGCCTCTACGTCGCCAACGTCGGCATGTTCGCCTACCAGATGATTCGAAACCTCGGTCCCGAACGCCCCAAGAAACGCGGGCTGAGTTTCCCCCCGTTCGCCTTTGGAACCCGGGAAGCCCGCGAGGGCATCGAACTCGAGGGGTTCCAAGTCCCCGGCTTGGGTGATCCCAACGCTCCCGAGTCTTTTTCCGTATGGGAAATCGACGTCCGGAATCCCCGGGCCGGCCGGGTCACAGCCAAGGTCAAAACCGGCATCTTGGTGGGCCAAATGGTCGAGGGCATCCCGGCCGTGGGCGGGTCCAGCCCAAATTCGCTGGTCGCGGCCCAAAACCGGGTTTATGTTTCTAACGGGACGAATGACAGCATCTCGGTCATCGACCTTCGCAGCCGGCGTGTGGCGGCCACCATCCCCCTCCGGTTGGATTCGCGGCTGGAACGCCTGAGGGGCATTATTCCTTTCGGTTTGGCCCTCTCGCCCGATGGACGCCGCCTGTACGCCGCCGAATCGGGTATCAACGCTGTAGCCGTGATCGACACGGAGCGGAACGCGGTCCTGGGACATATCCCCGTGGGTTGGTTTCCCTCCAAGCTGGCTGTCAGTCCAGACGGCCGAAGCCTTGTCGTGGCCAACGCCAAGGGTTTCGGCAGCGGCCCCAACGGCGGCCCGCACTTCCATGAAGGCCCGGAAGGAACATACATCGGCAACCTGATGAAGGGCACGGTCTCCATTCTGCCCGTTCCCGCCGAGGCCGGTTTGAAAAAGGATACCGCGCAGGTCGCCCTCAACAACTTTGTGTTCCGCCCGGCATCCGACGCCGAACGCGAGGCCCGAAATGACAATCCGATTCCCTTGTATCCGGGTCAAAAGGAATCGCCCATCAAGCATCTGGTTTTCGTCATCAAGGAGAACCGAACCTTCGATGAGGTCTTGGGTCAAATGCCCGGAGCGGACGGCGAACCCTCCCTGGCCCGCTACGGAGCCAATGTTTCTTTTTCCAACAAGGCGGGGACCCGCACCGTCCGGGGGGCCACGGTCATGGCCAACCACCTGGCCCTGGCCGAACGCTATGCCATCGCCGATAATTTCTACTGCGATTCCGACGTCTCAGCCGACGGTCACCGCTGGCTGCAGGGTGTCTATCCCAACGAGTGGGTGGAGACCGGATTCGTCGCTAGCTACGGCGGCAAGCGCGATATAAAGTTCGAAAGCCCGGCGCCCGGAACCCTGGGCTTCACCAGCGCCACGGCCGCAGTCTATCCCGAAGACTACAACGAAGCCGGCTCGATCTGGGACCATTTCGCCCGGCACGGAGTCAACTATTTTAACTTCGGGCTGGGCATGGATTTTGCCTCGTTTGTCCAGGGCCGGGAGTACAAACACTCCGGCCAACTCTATGTCATCAACTATCCCGCGGCCGGCAACCTCCTGGATAACACCTCCCGGCTCTTTCCTACGTACAACACCGGCATCCCCGACCAGTTCAGGATGGACATGTTCCTCGAGGAGTTCGCCGCGCGCTGGGCGGGGCCGGACCGGATTCTGCCCTCCTTCCTGACCGTCTATCTCTCCAACGACCACGGCGCCAAGGAGCGTCCCGGGGAGGGCTACCCCTTCCGGGAAAGCTACATGGTCGATAACGACCTGGCCCTGGGCCGCCTGGTGGAATTTCTGTCTCACACCCGCTATTGGCCCAACATGGCCGTGATCGTCACCGAGGACGACCCCCAAAATGGACAGGACCATGTCGACGCCCATCGCAGCCTGCTGATGGTCATCTCACCCTATGCTCAAAAAGGCTATATCAGCCGTATCCACTACAGCTTCGGCAGCCTGATGAAGACCTTCAACCACCTCCTGGGTCTCCCTCATCTCAACCAGTTCGACGCCGGCGCGGCCGACCTGGCCGACATGTTCACCGGCCGGCCGGATGTCTCGCCGTATGAGGCCAAGCCCGCTGACCCCCGGATCTTCAACCCGCGCCTGGCGCTCGACCCCCTGGACGAGAAGTTCAACTGGAAATCGCTCCAGGATTCTCCCATCCTAGACGACCCGGAAACAATCCGGGCCTGGATGCGGGGGGACACGCTCCCTAAAACAAAGAAATAAGGTCGAGAGCCGCGCCGGGGAGTTACCTTCGATTGCGGCCGACCCCGCCCCAGCCGATGACCAGCCGAACAAAGGGTCCGGTCATGCCCAGCTCGGGCGCGCCGCTGAGCTCCAGGGCCTGGTCGTGCATTTCGATTTCCCAATTGTCGCCGAAGGGAGAGTAGGAATACCCGATCCTGAGGCCGACAACCAAACAGCTTGAACCGCGGTCCGAGGAGCGCAGTCTGATCCAACGGTCCACCCCGAGCGCGGCTTGGAGCAGAAAAGACGCGTTCAACAGGGATGAACCCGTCTCCGGGTTCCGGATCACATTCTCGAACGAGTCGGGGACCTCTTCTCTTTGAATGATCCAGGTGAAGGCGCCGCCCCCGAAGCCAAGCAAGGGGTAGAGGGTCCAGCCTTCGGTGTTGACCAGGGCGTAGCCCACCTGAAAGATTCCGAACCCTCCGGTCAGGCTCGTCCGGATGCCGCCGCCGACCCGGTCGGAACTGATCAGGGCCAGCCCTTCCCCGCCGATCACCAGCCTTCGGCCGCAAAATAGACCCCCGCCGCCCAGGGCCAGGTAGTCCCGGGGCTGGAGGGGATAGCCGAGCCCGGTGCGATCTAGCCGGGCTTGCAGCTCTCCGCGGTCCACCCGGCTCAGGCCGAGGGAAAAATATCCCATGCCCCGTCCCGCGGGAGCCAAAGCCCAGGCCTGACCCGCCGCCGCCCATAGAACGCACAGGAACGTCAATCCTTGGGCAATTTTTTTCATGCGCTACTCCTTGCCGCTCCGGTCCTGATCGTACAACCGGACCGGGCGCTTCGTTGTTTTCAACCTCTATCTCCGGTAAATATTCAACATCGAGTCCACGAAAGAATCAAGCGAGTTTACAAACGGCCGGCCTTCTCGTATCATTTTCTGGTCTCGTTGTGGAGGAAACACATGAATACACACCGCCCCCTACCGGGATGCCGAATGATGCCGGAGCCGGGGAACCTGGACCGCCGCGCGTTTCTGCGGCTCGGCGGCGCGTTGGGAGCCGGGCTCATCCTGGCGGGCCATCCGGCCCGGGCCCAGGAGGCCAAGCCGTCCGCCCCTCCTTCCCCGCCCCGGACCAACATCGACGAGGCCCTCAAAGTCCCCCGGACTCCCCTCTCCCTGCCCGGGCTCTTTCCCGGCACGGTCGTGGAAGCGCATGATCCTTCGGTCATGAAGGACGACAAGCCCGACCCGGTCCTGGTGAAATTTTTGTTTCACCGGGGATTGGCCCGCTTGACCGGCAAAAATTCGCAGGAAAGCTTCAACCTGTTTTTTTCCAAAAACGATGTCGTCGGCCTCAAGGTCAATCCGGTCGGCCCGGGACTCATCAGCACCCGGCCGGAACTCGTGAAGGCCGTCGTCGATTGGCTGGAAACGGGAGGAATTCCGAGGTGGAATATCATCATCTGGGACCGGTTCGATTACATGCTCCGCGATGCCGGATTCACCCCGGAGCGGTTTCCGGGAATCGGAATCGAAGGCCTTCAGACCATGGACGAAGCGGCGGCCGCCGGCGAGACCAAGGACAATTCGCGCTGGCTGTCCAAAAACGGCCATCACCTCAGCGAGGATAATTTCGACCGGGATGTCTACTACTGGGCCGACGTCAAAGCGCCTCAGGACCCGGCCTATCTCAATCAGCACGTGTTCAACGGCAAGTTCTCTTATTTCGGCAAGCTCCTGACGAAGAAGCTGACCAAGATCATCAACCTGCCCGTTTTCAAGAACACGGGCAACGGCATCTCCATGGCCACCAAAAATATCGGCTACGGCGCGATCTGCAACACCAACCGCCTCCATCGAACCCTGTTTTTCAACGTCAACACCGAAGTCCATGCGTTTCCCGTCATCCGCGACAAGCTGGTCTTGAACATCACCGACGGACTCCGCGCCCAGTACGACGGCGGGCCGGGGGCCGAGGCCAAGTTCATCTATTCTTTGGCCACCCTGTTCCTGGCGACCGACCCCTTCGCCCTGGACATGGTCTGTCACACCATGCTGGTTGAAAAGCGCAAGAGCATGGGCGTCAGAGTCGACGAGCATCCGATGTACACCGAATACCTTCGCTATGCGCAGCGTTTGGGCTTGGGACGGGTTGACCGGGACGGGATGCGGCATGTGCGGCTGTAAGCAAATCCTGTGTGCCGCGGCCGGATTTCTCCTGGTGGCAGGACTGGCATCGGCGCAAGAGGTCGTCCCTCCGCCCGACGGGTTTGCTCCCGGCTGGGTCAAGCCCGAAGCTCCCCGGGTGT
>Ga0315297_10000043_pt1 | contig 59411 bp, 41 predicted proteins | sample YL17G15_0_MG_FD_203628 | JGI IMG/M metagenome (GOLD analysis project Ga0315297, IMG submission 203628) | Sediment microbial communities from Yellowstone Lake, YNP, Wyoming, USA - YL17G15_0 | ecosystem: Environmental > Aquatic > Freshwater > Lake > Sediment | place: USA: Wyoming | collected...
TTTGCCGGGCCGATCTACGCCATCAATCCCTCCGGGGGTGAGCAGGTCAAGGATTTTCCTACCTACCGGACGGTCCAGGAGATTCCCGGCCCGGTTGATCACGTGATCATTTCCGTTCCCGCCAAATTTCTACCCGGGGTGATCTCGGACTGCGCGGAGAAGGGGGTGCGGTCCGCCGCCATTTTCACCTCCGGTTTCAGCGAGACCGGGGAGGATTCCGGATGGGAGCTTGAGGAAAAAATCCGGAAGATCGCCCGGGAAAGCAGTTTGCGGATAATCGGTCCCAACTGTATGGGGATATACTATCCGGCCCAGGGCCTGGGTTTCCGGTCCGATCTGCCCCAGTGGGAGGGCCAGGGGAATATCAGCTTTCTCTCCCAGAGCGGGGGGCTGGCCTTCAGCGGGATTTTTCTCGGTCAGCGCTGCGGCCTGAAATTCCAGAAGGTGGTGAGTTACGGGAACGAGACGGATTTGAGCTCGCACGAGCTGATCGATTATTTCGCCGAGGATCCCGCGACCGGGATCATCCTGGTTTACATTGAGGGCACCCGGGACGGGATCTCCCTGGCCCGGGCCCTGATCCGGGCCGGGCGGAAGAAGCCGGTGATTGTGCTCAAGGGCGGGTTGAACGAGATCGGGGTCCGGGCGGCGGCTTCGCATACCGGGGCGATGGGCGGAAAGCGGCCGACCTGGGAAGCGGTCCTCAAGCAGGCCGGCGCCCTCCAGGCCGGCGGCCTGGAGGAGCTGATCGAGACCGCGATGACTGTAAACCGCCTCCCGGCTTTTACCGGGCGGCGAATGATCATGGTCTGCATGAGCGGCGGGGTTTCGGTCAATTACACCGACCGGACCGCGGACTGGGGATTCGAGATGCCCGAACTTTCCCCGGAAACCACCAAGAAGCTCCGGGCGGCCTTTGACGCCCCCGGGACCAGCGTTAAGAACCCGATCGACATGGCTTCTTCTTATATCAACTTTTTCATCTACCCGGATATCTTCCGGACCCTGGATGAGGACCAGGATTGCGACATAATCATGCTGGTTTTTACCATGGAGTATTACATCTACGCCGAACGCTTCGCCCCGGGGCTGGTGGACACCACCGTGAGCGCCTTTATCGAAGCCCTGAAGGCGGTCAGGAAGCCCGTGGTGGTGGTATGTCCCTCCGTGGTGGAGGAGGAAAAGCGAAACCAGATCCAGCAGACCTTCCTGAACGCCGGTTTTCCTTCCTTCCTGACGATCGACCGGGCCCTGAAAGCGCTGAGTCTGACCCGCCAGTATCATTCAAAAAAAGGTTCGCCGGCCGGCCGCGACATCCGGGTCGCCTAGCTTTAATTGCTGATTGACGATTGTCCCTCGAAAAAACTCGGGATAAATCGAATGACGATTGACGATCGACCCTCATCAGGTAGACCAGCGCATATCACCGTTCTGGGAGGGGGGCCAGCCGGCCTGGCGGTGGGTTATTACGCCCGGAAAAAGGGAATACCCTTTACCCTTTATGAAGCCGGCGATCGGATCGGGGGCAATTGCATCACCCTGGAAAAGGGAGGTTTTCTTTTCGATTCCGGGGCTCATCGCCTCCACGACCAGGACCCGGAGGTTACCGGGGAACTCCAGCGGCTCCTCGGGGAAGATCTGCAGGAGATCTTCGTCCCCAGCCACATCTATCACCGGGGAAAATTCATCGACTTTCCGCTTTCTCCCTTGAATCTCGTTAAAAACCTCGGGTCTTTTTTCTTTGTGGGGGCTGCCCTGGATTTGGCTCGCTCCCGTTTGCGGCCGGGAAAGCCGGACGGAAGTTTCCGGCAATACGCCCTGTGGACCTACGGGAAAAAGATCACGGACCTTTTCCTGAAGGATTACTCCGGAAAATTATGGGGCGCGTCCTGGGATCGGCTGTCCGCCGAAGTGGCCGGGAAGCGGTTGAAGGGGTTGAACCTGAGAACATTCGTGACCGAGGCCCTTTTCGGCCGCCGGGCCAAAACCAAGCACCTGGACGGTTCATTTTATTATCCGAAAAAGGGGATCGGCGCCATTTCCGAGGCCCTGGCGGAACAGGCCGGGAAGGAGAATATTCGCACGGGTTCGACCGTAACAAAAATATTCCACGATTATAAAGTTATCCGGGCCGTCGAACTGAACGGCCGGGAGGTGATCGATACCGGGGAGGTGGTCAGCTCCCTTCCCCTCAACCTTTTTACCCGGATTCTCGAACCCCAGCCGTCGGCGGAGTTGTTGGGCCTGGCCCAGGGCCTGCGCTATCGGAACATGATCCTGGCGGCCTTTTTCCTCAATCGGGAGTCGGTGTCTAAAAGCGCCACGGTCTATTTCACCGATGCGGAAATCCCCTTTACCCGGTTTTATGAGCCCCGGAACCGCAGCCGGCTGATGTCCCCGCCGGGCAAAACCTCCCTGGTGGTGGAGTTTCCCTGCCAGCCGGAGGACCCGGTCTGGAACCTGGAGCCGGACCAGATGGTGGAGAAGGTCCGTTCTCCGCTGCTGCGGGTCGGTTTGTTCCAGGAGGAGGAGATCATCGATACCGCGGTTCATAAAATCAACCAGGCTTATCCGATCCTGGAACTTGGCTACGAGGAAAAGCTCGAGAAAATCTTCACCTTTCTCCGGGGGTTTGGGAACCTGAGATTAACCGGCCGGAACGGCAGGTTTGTTTACGCCTGGATTCACGATATGATCAGGTTCGGACGGGAAATTGTCGAGGAATACGAGCCCGAAAATTAACCGGTTGCGTTGGGACAAATCAACAAATCACCAGCGTCCCGTAGACGCAAAGTACGGAATTCCCAATGATTAAAATCCGGAAAAAACAATTGAATCAGCCGGGAAAAGTAACTTTATGATTTATTTAAATTTTTTAATCGCGCTCCCGATTGTTGCTTATTTGATTTCCTACCTGTATCTCGCCCATTATCACGGGAGCCTGCTTCTTTTCAACGTGGTTATTCACGAAAATGGAAAGTATTCGTTACTGCAAACCATATTTTACGCTTCCCATTTTCTCGGTCATATCCCCGTCCACACCGTGCTGGCCTTTATCTTCATGGGGTATTTCCTGGGTTTGACCGGGAAAAGCCGGAACCCTTATCCCCCCGAAACAAGCAAAAAACTGGCCTGGGTTTTGATGGTATTCCTGGTTCTTTCCCTGATCTTGAGCCTGGTCCTCTTCGGTGCCCGCGAAACCTTCAACTTCATCGCGGGGAGGACCCAGGGCAGGGGGGTGGTCGGTGATGGAGGGTCCTGGGACCTGCATCTCCCCAGCCTGGCGCTGCTGATTTTCTTTGTTCCCGTTTACCTCTATCTCGTCTTGAAATATTTCCAGGTTAATCTGGAGCCCAATGCCAGGGGATTATTTTACCTGCTCGCCGGTTTTCTGCTCCTGGCCGGATTCAATTATCTGTATAACCGGAATGATATTTTTATTTTAATGAGGATCTGGACGGATCCACGTTACCTGGCGCACGGGATCAGGGAGCTGGCGACGTTTCCGGTGACTTATTTTCCCGTGCCGCTGTATTTCATTCTGAAAAGAGAGAAGAGCGCCTTCCGCTCCACCGGGGAAAAAAAGCACTGGGTTTTGAAATTATTCCTGCTGGTTTTTTTCGTGATCTTCCTGGCGGGGTTATCGTACGAGGTGTGGGCGGCGCTTAGCAATGGAATTGGAGAACTGGCGCAAAAACCGGCTTTTGCGCACGGCGGGCGGCTCGGGATCCCTTACCTTCTAGCTTCTCATTATTTTGAGCACTTTCTGGATACGGTTTATTTCACGCTCCTCTGCTTGATCATGTATGGACTGGCGGCGAAATCCGTGCCGTAGAACCAGCCGGAATAAATGAAAAAGAACCGCGGGGCGGGCAAGTATCGCTGGCTGTCCCTGGGAACCGGGATCGGGATCCTGGCTTTACTGGTATATTTCGCCGGTTTCGAGAGGTTTATCGGCGTTATCAGAAGGGCTTCCCCGGGATTGATGGCCGCCGCGGTCCTGGTTTACGCCTCCTCCTGGATTTTCCGGACCTGGAGATTAAAACAGTTGACCCGGCCTTCCGGAATAAATCTCCGGGTATTTGATTTGTTTAAATACCATATCTCCGGGTACACCCTGAACTCTTTCCTGCCCGCCAAGCTGGGGGACGCGGCCACCGTCGTTTATCTGAAACTGGGAGGAATCAATCTCGGCCGGGCGGTGGCGATAATTTTCCAGACCCGGATCCTGGACCTCCTGGCCATCGTGCTGCTGTCCACTCCGGCGGTTATCCTGGTTTTGGGAAGAAGCGCGCCCGGATGGATTGTCACCACTTTTATCTTCTCCGCCCTGATCGTCGCGGCGCCCCTGGTGATGGTGGCTTTGGACCGGAAGAGGTATACCGTCCGTATTTTCGAGAGGCTGGGGAAAAAATCCGGGAACCGGATGTTCCAGCTGGCGGCGGAGAAGGCCGGGGATACCTACCAGGGTTACCACGAGATCGTTTCCGACCCGCTGTTGCTGGCCGGATCGATTCTTTTATCCCTGGGGGCCTGGGGGGTGGAGGGCTCGGCCGGTTTCGTGGTTTCCCGGGCGGTGGGGGCCCAGGTTTCCTTTCTCCCGGTGATCCTGGCGGTGGCGATCGGCAATATCGGGAAGGCCGCCCCGGCCACGCCCGGGTCGGTGGGAATCTATGAAAGTATTTTTGCCGCGGTCCTGGTTCTGTTCGGGGTTTCCCTGGAAGTGGCCATCGCGGTCGCGATTCTTGATCACCTGTTAAAAAAGCTGTTCAATGTTACGATCGGGGGGCTGGCTACTCTCCGAATCGGGATCAGCCTAGACCAGATCCGGGAAATGATTGACTACCAAACCCTGCCGCCAGGGACAGGAAACCCCTCCGGTTGAAACTGGAAATGTTTTCGGGGCTTCCGCCGCGACGGCCAGAATAATTTATGAAGAAGCAAGCGATCATCATCGGTGCCGGGCCGGCCGGATTGACGGCGGCCCACGAATTGCTGAAAAAGACCGGGATCGAGCCCTGGATTTTTGAAACCGACGCCGTTTGCGGGGGCATTTCCCGGACCGTCAATTACAAAGGGAATCGGATCGATATCGGCGGCCACCGGTTCTTCTCAAAATTAAAGCCGATCCTGAAATGGTGGTTCCGGATCCTGCCCCTGGAAATGAGCCTGAACCCCGGGCCGGAGGGGCCGGGCGCCTTGGAAAAAGACCTGCTCGCGATCGCGGGTGAGGATTGTGTTTCCCCCGGTTCGGACCGGGCGGAAACGGTCATGCAGGTGCGGGACCGTCTTTCCCGCATCTTTTTCATGAAAAAATTCTTCGACTATCCGCTTTCCTTGAAAATGCAGACACTCAGGGATCTCGGCTGGGGCCGGGTTGCGCCGATTACCGGGAGTTATTTGCGGGCCCGGGTTTTCCCGATCAAGCCGGAGAAAAATCTGGAGGAGTTTTTCATCAATCGGTTCGGCCGCAGGTTCTACCAGATGTTTTTCCGGGAGTACACGGAAAAGGTCTGGGGGGTTTCCTGCCGGGAGATCGGAACGGGGTGGGGGGAACAGCGGATCCAGGGCCTGTCCCTCTCCCGGGCGCTTTTCCACGCGCTGAAAGGCCTTTTCGGCCTGAAGATCGAACTGCTCAAGACCGATTCTGAAACCAGCCTGATCGAGCAGTTTCTTTATCCGAAGTACGGCCCCGGGCAGCTTTGGGAAGCGGTGGCTAAAATCGTGGAGGGCCAGGGCGGAAAGATCGCTTACCGGCAGCGGGTCGTGGGTGTGGACGCCGAGGGCGACCGGATCCTGGCGGTCCAGGTTCGAGACGAAGAGAGCGGCCGGATCCTCCGGGTCGAGGGTGATTATTTTTTTTCCTCCATGCCGGTCTGCGATCTGATCCGGGCCTGGGACGGAAAAGCGCCGCGGGAGGTCCAGGAGGTTTCCGACCGTCTGGCCTACATGGATTTCCTCACGGTCGGGCTGCTGTTTAAACAGCTCCGGGTCAAAGGGAAAAACCGCCGTGAATCCCCGGCGGGGCTGATCCCCGACAACTGGATTTATGTGCAGGAGCCGAAGATTAATATGGGCCGGATTCAGATCTTCAACAACTGGAGTCCGGCCCTGGTCCGGGACCCGGAAACGGTCTGGCTCGGCGCGGAATATTTTTACCGGGAGGGCGACCCCGGGTGGAAAAAAAGCGACAGGGAGATGATCGACATGGCGATCGGGGAGCTGGCCCAGATGGGCCTGGCCGACCCGGAGGATTATCTGGACGGGGTCGTGGTCAGGATGAAAAAGACTTATCCGGGTTATTTCGGATCCTACGACCGGTTCCCGCTGGTGCGCGATTTCACGGATGGCTTCCGCAACCTGTTCTTAATCGGCCGGAACGGGATGCACCGCTACAACAATCAGGATCATTCGATGCTCACGGCGATGACGGCGGTAGGCAATATCCTGGAGGGCCGGACCGACAAGGACAACATCTGGCAGGTCAACACCGAACCGGAGTATATGGAAAGCAAGGTTACCTTCGTGGAAAACCTGACCGGTGTTTATCAACAGGACGACAATGTCTGAAGCCGGACCCATTAACTTGGAAAATTCGGTAAATCCTAGCCAAATGAACAGCGCTCCGGCTCTCCTCCTTTCGATAATTATCCCCACCCGGGACAGTGAAACGACCCTGGGGGAGTGCCTGCGTTCCATTCGGGAGAACGGATATTCCAATTACGAGTTGATTATCATTGACGGTGGAAGCCGGGATCGAACCCTGGAGATCGCCCGCGCTTATACCGATAAAATCATCCGGCAAAACCCCGCGGACGGAAGAGAGGAAGCGAGAAACCTGGGGTATGCGGAGACGCGGGGTGACATTATCGTTTGCACGGATTCCGACAACGTCCTGGAAAAAGGGGCGCTGGAAAAAATGGCCCGGTATTTTTTATCCCATCCGGAAGTTGACGCCGTCACCGGAATGAATACCAGGGAAACTCCGGCGGCGAATTTCGCCTCCCAATATAAAAACCTGTACCTGTATAGAAATTTCCGCCGTCTGCCCCCGGAGGTGGATTTCCTGTACGGGTCTCTGTACGGCGTGAGAAAAGCGGATTATCCCCTGACCACCATGTGGGTGGACGATACGGCCCGGGGTCAGGAACTGGCCAGTAGCAATAAGCGGATCCGCTTCCTGCCCGAGCTTAAAACCGTGCATTTAAAAAGATACAGCCTGGTCTCTTTGCTGGTCAATGATTTCCAGATCCCTTACGGCTGGGCGCAGATTTTCATGAAGTATCAGGGCTGGCGGCGGTTGCTCGGTGCTCCCCGCCGCGGGTATAGCCATGTGTCTCCGGATCAGCTCGCCAGCCTGATTCTATCGCCTTTTCTGGGAGTCACTGCCGCCGCCGCTTTTATTATCCCGGTTATTTTCCCGCTCGCTTTTATCCTCGGGTGCCTCTGGATTTATTTAAACCGTTCTCTTTTCCGGATCCTGGCTGGGGAAAAGGGTTTTTTCTTCATGCTCACCGGGATGGCTTTCACCTGGGTGGATCATTGCGTCATGCTGGCCGGGGTAACGGCGGGCGTGGAGGTCTATCTGGGACGGCGATTTTCCCAACCCCGGGTTCCGGATCAGGCGGAAGTCGAGACCGCAAGCCGGAGGCATGAGCCCAAATGAGTGATTCCCGCAATCTGACCCCCCCGGACCGGTCACCCGCGAACCGGAATTACCTGTCCTTTCTGTTTGTTTTGGCGGCTCTCCTTGTTGCTTTAGTCCTGATGATTTCCCTGAACCGTTATTTCGACCATGATGAATTTGAGCATATTCACAGCGCCTGGTATGTCACCAACAATCAATTTCCTTACCTGGATTTTTTCGAGCATCATAACCCCTTCCTCTGGTATTTGATCGCTCCGTTTTTGTCCCTCCTGGGCAACTCGACCCAAACCGTGACGGTCCTGAGAATTTTGATGTTTGTTTTCATCCTGGGGATAGCCTTTTCCACTTACCGGATCGCCGAGCAGGTTACCCGGTCAAGGGAAACCGGCCTGATTGCCTCGATATTATTGTTTTCTTCGACGCTGTTTGTAAAATCAGGCGTGGAGATCCGGCCCGATGTTCCGGAAGTATTCTTCGGCCTCGTCTCAATTTTGTATTTGTTCAGATATTTCCAGTCGGCTCGTGACCGGGACATAATTATTTCCAGCCTGGCGGCTTCCATCGCTTTTCTTTTCCTGCAAAAAATAGCGCTTCTGCTTTTCTGCTACGCGGCGATTTTCATCTATAAAATTGTGAGGAAGCGGATTTCCCTGAAACCGGTCCTCCTGTTTTCGGCCGGATTTTCCTTGCCGGTGATATTATTCCTGGGGGGATTAATAATCTCCGGCTCCCTGAAGGATTATTTATTGAACAATTGGGTATTTATATTTTATGTTTTTTCCAAAATATCTCCCTGGCCTCTTTTGCAGTGGTACTTTCCGCAAAACGTTTTGCCCTGGGTGATTATGCCGGTTTCAATCGGCTTCATCGTATTAAACCGGCAAGCCGGCGGTGAAATAAAAACGATTGCGTTCATGTTCGTGGTGTTGTTTCTATCGATCCTTCTAACCCCGCACCCGTTTGCCCAGTATTATCTATTGGTACTTCCGCTCGGTTCGATCGCGGGTGCGTTATTTCTGACGGATATTTTTAACCGAATAAAATTAGGAATTATCTTAAGAGCGGTAATTCTCATTATCATTATCGCCGGCCCGGCGTTTTATTTGTGGAAAGAAAACCAGAAGACCAACCGTTTCCAGATGAATTTGATAAATTACGTGCTCCAGAACTCGGAGGATTCCGATTTTATTTATGACGGGGACATCAGGTTCAACCTGTTTCGGCGGGACCTGCATTATTTTTGGTTTTCCGTCGGAACGGAAAAGGCTTTGTCTCGGTACCGGGAGATGGCTAAAAATAAATATCTCGGGGAATTTATTGAGAAAAGATATATCTCCTATGATATTTGCAAATTGATCAGAACCAAAAAGCCAAGGTTTATTTCCAATTACGCCTTGAGCCTGGACGTTTGCCAATTGAGAACAAGCTACGCCCAAACCGAAATTCCGAGGTTGTATATCAGGACAGAAAAATAAGGTAACGAGCGGGAGGGATTTATTCCAGCTTCAGGTTTTTAGACCAGCCGACATTCTTGACAAATTCGTCCTTCAATTTCTGCTCGTAAATCTTGACCGGGATTTGGGAGGCCAGCTCCCAGAACCAGTCATCGAAATTGCGCTTGGGAACGCTCACGGATTCAACCAGGTAATCCTTTCCGTCTTTTTTCAGGAACCTGAGCACCTGGTATCCTTCCTGCCATTCGATCACCTGGGGGGTAACCGCTCCCGGTTTCAGGGAGGAGATCGCGTCGATCAGGCGCTTGGCCTGCTCCTGGCCCGCGCCGGAGGGATTTTCGCGCGGTCTTTCCCTGGCTTCCAAAGGCTGGATGCCTTCCTGCTCGGAGAGCTTGAGCTTTTTCGCCTCCAGGCCCTGGGCCTTGGCTGTTTCGCTGAAAGCGGAAGGGGATTGCAGGGCGACTTTCAGGAAATCTTCGGCCCGATTCCGTTGTTGCTGGTGGATGGCGCCGGATCTTAAAAACACCTCGTTGTAAACCACGCGGTCCGCGTAAACCACCCGGATGAAACTGTTCAAATAATTTTTCCGGTCGCGCCCGTAGACGTTCTTGACCTTTTCCAGGACCGCCGGGGCCTTGGTGTTCTGATCGATCCTTTTCGCCTCGGCTTCCCAGGTGGTCTGGTCCACCTTCTGGCCCAGGGATTTCAGGACCTCTTCGGAAAGATAGCCCTTGACGAGCTGGGTAAGCCCGATATAATCCTTCCCGCTCCCGGGGTAGTAAACCTCGGATACCCGGGCCCGAAACGCGATATCCTTGTCGGTGATGGGGATGCTTCCCACCTCCGCCACCTTTTTGGCGCAGGAAGGAAAAATAAAGAAAAGGCTGAAGAGTATAAAAAATAAAATAGAAGAAGAAGTATTTTTTTTCAAATATAACAGGTTCATTGCGCCTCCCGTCATTCCCGTCCCGCCAGAGGCGGGAGGAATCCAGAAGAACGAAAATCCTGGATTCCTGCTTTCGCAGGAATGACATCTAATAAATAACAACCCCTGATGATTTTAAATTTGTATAACATTTATCCTCGGATTAATAAAAAATCAACAACCACACATTGCAAATCGCCACGCTGATCAGCATGAAGGGAAATGCGTATTTCATGAAATCGAAGAACCGGATCGGGTGCCCGGCCTTCTCCGCGATTCCCATCGTGACCACATTGGCGCTGGCTCCGATGATCGTGCCGTTCCCACCCAGGCAGGCCCCCAGGGAAAGGGCCCAGAAGAGGACGTTCGATTCCGCCCCCGGGATGACCCGGGTGAGGTAGGCGGTGATCGGGAGCATGGTGGCGGTGAAGGGGATATTGTCAATGAAGGCGCTCATGATGGCCGAAACCCAGAGGATCATGCAGATGGCGGCGGTCAGGTTACCCTGGGAAAGCTCTAAAACGTAATCGGCGATCAGGGCCAAAAGCCCGGTTTCCTCGACCGCGCTGACCACGATAAAGAGAAACATGAAAAAGAGCAGGGTGGACCATTCGATGTCTTTTTCAATGAGCTCGAGCATCTTGACCTTCTTGGTGAGGACAGCGTAGGTGAAAAGCGCGCCGGCCCCGAAGAGGGCCGGGATGCAGACCTCCATGTGCCAGTAGCCGTGGGTGATGAAGAGGGCGATGGCCAGCCCGGTGATAAAAAGCCCATAGCCAAGCAGGGTCCGGTCGGTGATTTTGTACTGCTCCTTGATCTTGGCGATGAAGCCGTCAATATCGCTGATTTTGGCCTGGGTGTATTCCTTCCGGTAGTAAAAGCTGCTGTAAATAATCAGGGCGACCGCGACCAAAATACATACCAGAGTCAGGTTATGGACGAAATCCATGAAGTTTAGGCCGGTATAAGAACCGATCATGATGTTAGGGGGATCGCCGATCAGGGTAGCGGTGCCCCCCACGTTGGAAGCCATCACCTCAGGGATCAACAAGATCAGGGGTGAAATCTTTAAGGCCAGGGCTACCTCGATCGTCACCGGGGTGTAGAGTAACATCGTGGTCACGTTGTCCAGAAAGGCCGAGGTAATGGCCACGAACAGGCAGGAGACGGCCGAGAGGATGAAAATATTCCCGCGGGCGATGCGAAAGGCCTGGTAGGCGCACCACTGGAAAACCCCGGTGTGCTTCAGGACCCCGACGATGATCATCATTCCCATGAGCAGGAAAATCACGTTCATATCAATGGCGCTAATGGCCCGGGCAAAGGAGACGATCTGGTAATCGGGGTTGAGGGTTCCGGCGGTGTAGGTGACGATCAGCATGATCCCGGCCCCCAAGAGGGCGGCGATGGTCCGGTGCAGGAGGTCAAAGGAGATGACCAGGTAGGTGAGCAGGAAGATGGCGGTGGCGATATGAAAGGCCGGCCCCAGGATCCGGATGAATTCAAAATTGTGGACCGCGTAGAGATTCCGGTCTTTGGGGGCGAAGTCCTTTTTCTCGAGTTCGACCGCGGCCGGGCGGTAACTGGTTTTCCTGGCCTCGATTTTTATCTGGGCGGTATCCGCGGTTTCCGGCGGAAGCCGGAATTCGATCTGGTAGGTGCCGTGGGACGAGGTTTCGATTTCCTCGACCTGTTCCGGGCCGGAAATGATTTTTTGCGTGGCCCCGTTGACCAAAACCCGGATCCGGGCTTCTTGGACGGGTTCCTTATAGGTATCCAGAACCGTGCCGGAGAGATAGTAAGTGACATCTCCGGGGGATTCCGAAGCGGCAGTCGCCCGGCCGGGATTCGACAGAACGATTCCCCAGAGGGTAAATAGGCCGAAAATTAAGATCGCCGGTTTTTTCCTAAGGATTTTAATTTCCATGGGTTTATTATTATCTTAAAAAACTCCCGGAAAATCTACCTGGAAGCTGGGCGCCGGTAAATTTGGACCTCCAACAAAAATCAAGGGTGATTCATGATCCGAACAATCTCCGGAATATACCGGCGGTCGTGCGCGCGGCGGCGGGTCCAGAGCCAGACCAGGACGATGGCTATGCCCAGGCTGGCCAGGCCGGAGAGCAAGCCGGCCTGGTTTTCATTCCAGCCATAAGAGCGGGCGAAATAAAATCCGGCCACCGCTCCGGCCAGCAGGGCCAAGGTGGGGAACAGATAGGTGATCAAGGAGAGCTTGAGAAAAATAGCGTCGGAAAGGAAAATTTCCACCCGGTCGCCTTCACCAGCGCCGAGAGAATCAAGGACCTCGACCTCCGCGAGGGCTTCCCCGTCAACCAGGGCCTGGCACGCGCCGCGCGCCTGGCAGGAGACGCAAGCGGAGCCCTTCTGGGTGCGGACGACGGCCCGGCCCGGGGCGGTTTTCTTAATTACGGTCCCGGTTTCGGTGGGCATCAGAAAAAAGTCCTAAGCCGTCGGTCCGATGTCCGAAGTCACGGAAGGGAGAAAGCGGTAATTCTGAAAGGCTGGAAAGCTAATGATTGAACCATCTAACCACCTAACCACCAAACAACCTAGCCACCAAACAACCTAGCCACCCTTTTTCGGATTTCCCGGTCTTTTGCCTTTACCCAGGCGGATGGCGCAGAATTCCCCGCACATCGTGCAGACCTCTTGCTCGGCCGGGGGATGCTTCTCGCGGAAGGAGCGGGCCTTCGCGGGATCGAGGGCCATCCGGATCTGGGTATCCCAGTCGAGGTTCTTCCGGGCCCGGGCCATTTTGAGATCCGGGCGGGCCGAGCCGGTGATTCCCCGGGCGATATCGGCGGCATGGCCGGCGATCCGGGAGGCGATCACCCCCTCCCGGACATCCTCGATATCGGGAAGGGCCAAGTGCTCGGAGGGGGTGACATAGCAGAGGAAATCCGCCCCGGCCCAGGCCGCCAGCGCCCCCCCGATGGCTCCGGCGATATGGTCGTAGCCGGCGGCCAGGTCGGTGACCAGCGGCCCCAGGACATAAAACGGGGCCCCGGAACAAAGCTTTTTCTCCAGCAGAACATTGGACTCAATTTCGTTCAGGGGAAGGTGCCCGGGACCTTCCACCATCACCTGGACCCCGGCCTCCCGGGACCGGCGGACCAGCTTTCCCAGCGTGCTCAGCTCCGTCAACTGGCTCCGGTCGGTGGCGTCGGCGAGACAGCCGGGGCGCATCCCGTCCCCCAGGCTTAAAACGATCTCGTATTTCCGGGCGATTTCCAGGAGGCGGTCGTAGGACTCGAACAAGGGGTTCTCCCGGCGATTATATTTCATCCATTCGATGGTCAGGGCCCCGCCCCGGCTGACCACGCCCAGGACCCGGCCGGTTTTTCTCAGGACCCGGGCGGCTTCCCGGTTGACCCCGACGTGGACGGTCATGAAGTCCACCCCCTGGGCCGCCTGGAGTTCGACCTCGGCGAAGAATTCCTCGGGCTCGAGCTCAACGAAGGATTTCCCCCGGCGCAGGGCTTTGAGGGCCGCCCCGTAAATGGGGACGGTTCCCAGGGGCACCGGGCAGTTTTTCAGGATTTCTTCCCTGATCTTGTCCACCGGTTCACCGGTGGAGAGGTCCATCACCGTATCGGTTTTGACCTCCAGCGCCGCCCGCAGTTTCTTCAACTCGATTTTAACGCTGGCTAAGTCCCGGGAACTGCCGATGTTGGCGTTGACCTTGACCTTCAGGCCCTGGCCGATGGCGAGGGGGGTGATTCCGCGGCGGAGACGGTTTTTCAGGACGGCGATGGTTCCCTTGGCCACCCCCCGGCGAATAATCTCGGGGGAAACCCCTTCCTGCCGGGCCGCCGCCCGGACTTCCCGGGAGATCCGGCCGGAACGGGCTGTTTCAATCTGAGTTAACATTTTTTATCCAGGTTATTTTCGAAATATTATTTTCCGTCATCCCCGTCCCGCGATAAAGCGCGGAATAAACTTCAGCGGGGATCCAGAAAAAGTTATTCCTAAAGCGTGGACCCGAGAAAAAACCCTGGATTCCTGCCTTCGCAGGAATGACACATTTGATTAAAAAAGCCATGAATATTTCGTAAAAAAAATTAACCGCCTCACCCGGAGCGGGGGAAACGGTCTCAAATAAAAAATCCGGAATCTCCCGCCGCTTTCCCTCCGCTGGAATTATCCAGATCAGGTTCAAGGGGTATCCCCACCGCCCGTGGCGGGGGAATTCTCAGCTTCAGGCTTTCGCGCCCCCAGCGGCTTTTGCGTTTAAATCTTAATGGATTCCGAAGAAAATAAGCAACCGGAGCCGGGCGGAAAAACCGCGGTGATTAGACTATAAGGTTGCACAGGAGGTTCCGGGTCTTGGCGTCGATGTGGAGAAATTGGAGGCCGACCACGTATTTTTCTTCCTGGTCGATCTTTTCCACCCGTACCACCGTGCCCAGCACCTCGAGCACCTGTTCCAGGGCCGGGATCTTGATCTTCAGGACAATGGCCGTGGAGAGATGAATCGGCTCCTCGCACTCGAAGGACAATCCGGTCTCGCTGACATTCCGGGTGGTGGTGATCTGCTCGTCCCCGGCAGGATCCTCGGTAACCACCTTGTAGCTCAAAATGTATGATCTCTCGATCCGCGGGAAAGATCGTCTCTCGCTGTAGAAGAGGCAGATCCGGTTCTTGGTGAAGTTCTTGGCCCGGTACAGGGCCTCGTCCGCGTTCTTGATCAGTTCCTCCCAGTTCGCTCCGTCGCCCGGGTAGTACGCGACCCCGCCGCTGATCGTCAATCTGCCCTCGGTTGATTCCTCCAGTCCTTCAAAAGAATGTTTTTCAATAGCCTGGCGGATCCGCTCGGCCAGGATGCCCGCGCTCTTTTTATCGGTCTCCGGGAGCAGGATGGCGAATTCCTCCCCCCCGTAGCGGGCGATCGTATCCGACATCCGGCAGCTGGAAGAGAAAATGCCGGAGATTTGCTGCAAGGCCAGGTCGCCGGCGATATGGCCGTAGTGATCGTTGTATTCCTTGAAGTTGTCTAGGTCGAAGAAGATCACGGAGGAGGCGCTTTTGTGCCGCCGGCAGCGCTCGACTTCCTTTTCCAGGGTGTCGTTGAAATGCCTTTTGTTGTAAAGGCCGGTCAGGCCGTCGGTGAGGGCCGAACGCACCGTTTGCTCGAAAAGGGCGATCTCGACGATCTTGGGGTTTTTCACCTTCCGGTTGATGTTGATGAAATAGTCGAGGAGGGCGACCCGGAAACCGATGCAGCGTTGAATCCCCTTTTCCATCTCGGCCTTGTTCTTCAGGATGCTGTCCCAGTGGGCCCGGGCTTCCTCGGGGCCAAAGTCCAGGTGGATCAGGACCTTGATCAGGTTGGCGAAGAATACGTCCCCGCTCTCGGCCCCCAGGCTATTGAGCTTTTCCAGGAGCCGGCGCTCGTTTTCGCTGTCTTCATCCAGGTAATGAATAATTTCCTCAAACATCCGGTTGGAATTTTCCACGATCTTCATCTCCGCCATTTTAAAAGTTTCCTCTCTGCGTAATCTTATTATAAAGGATAGGTTTAATTAAAATACCAATAGGATCAATTGTCAAAAGGTGGAAGCGAGATTCGAGCCTTCCCGGTTTGCATCGGGTTGTGTTTGAATTAAGCTTCAAACAAGCAACCAGTAGCCAGTCCTTCGGCAGGGCTCAGGATAAATAGCCAGTATCCATAAACTCGAAACCCGAAACCCGAAACGCGGTTTTTCTTTGAATATGATCACCCAGGTTCGAAAACGCGACGGCCGGATCGAAGCTTTCCGGCCCCGGAAAATCACCGACGCCATCCGCCGGTCGCTTTTTGATTTCGGCGTAAAAACCCCGGTTTTCGCTTCCCGTCTGTCCCGGGAGGTGGTCAAGGCCCTGGAAGTGGCCTATCCCCGGGAGGTCCCGGGGGTGGAGAACATCCAGGACACGGTCATCTCGGTCCTGGACCGCTGGAATCCCCGGGCGGCCGGGCTCTACCGGGATTACCGGGAAAAGAAAGCCCGGCTCCGGCAGGCCCGGCTGGAATTCGGGATCGAAGGGAAACTCTCCTACAACGCCCTGGCGGTGCTGGAACGCCGCTACCTCCGCCGGGACGAAAGCGGGAAACTGGTCGAGACCCCGAAGCGGATGTTCCGCCGGGTGGCCCGCGCGGTGGCGCGGGTGGAGCGGGATTACGGGAATGACCCCGCCCGGGTCGAGGAGGAATTTTTCCTGGCCATGTCCCGGCTGGAATTCCTGCCCAACAGCCCGACCCTTTTCAACGCCGGGACCCGCCACCCCCAGCTTTCCGCCTGTTTCGTCCTCCCGGTCGAGGATTCCCTGGATTCCATTTTTTCGGCTTTAAAGGAGACCGCCCTGATTGAGAAATCCGGCGGGGGAGTGGGTTTTTCCTTCTCCCGTCTCCGGTCCCGGGGTGACCTGGTCAAATCCACGCTGGGGGTGGCCTCGGGCCCGGTTTCGTTCATGCGGGTTTTCGACACCACCACCGACGTGATCAAGGCGGGCGGAAAAAGGCGGGGAGCGATGATGGGGGTATTGAGGGTGGATCACCCCGACATCCTCGATTTCATCTCGGCCAAGTCAGATTCCCGGGCCCTGAGAAACTTCAATCTCTCGGTGGGGGTGACCGACGCCTTCATGGAGGCGGTGAACCGGGACCGCGCCTATGATTTGATAAATCCCCGCACCGGTGAAGCCGTGAACCGGCTCCGGGCCGGCCTGATCTGGGATCGAATCGTCCAGTCCGCCTGGAAAACCGGGGATCCCGGGCTCCTCTTCCTGGACGAGGTCAACCGGCGGAATCCCACCGCCCAGCTTGGCCTGATCGAAAGCACCAATCCCTGCGGGGAGGTGATCCTCCATCCCTACGAGTCCTGCAACCTGGGATCGATCAACCTGACCCGGATCCTGGAAAAATCCGGACGGAATTACCGGATCGACTGGGAGAAACTCCGAAAACTGGTCCGGCTCGCGGTGAGGTTCCTGGACAATGTCGTCGACGCCAACCATTATCCCTTCCCGGCGATCGCGCGGATAACCCGGGCCAACCGGAGAATCGGCCTGGGGGTGATGGGGTTCGCCGACCTGCTCTTCCTCCTGAAAATTCCCTACGACTCGGGGCGGGCCCTGCGGACCGGCGGGAAAATTATGAAATTTATCGCGGGGGAATCACACCGGGCCTCCGTCGAGCTCGGCAAGGCCAGGGGCTCCTTTCCGAACTTCCGGGGGAGCTTATGGGAAAAGAGGGGAGTCCCCGCGATGCGGAACGCCACCACCACGGTGATCGCCCCCACCGGCACCCTCTCCATCATCGCGGGCTGTTCCTCGGGGATCGAACCGGTGTTCGCCCTGAGCTTCGTCCGCCGGGTGCTGGAGGGCCGGGAACTGCTGGAGATCAACCCGGTCTTTGAATCCGCGGCCAAGGCCCGGGGGTTTTATTCCGCCGAATTGATGCTCGAGATCGCCCGGGCCGGTTCCATCCGGAAAGTGCGGGGAGTCCCGGAGGACCTGCGTAAGATTTTTGTGACCGCGCTGGAAATCCAGCCGGGGCATCACGTCCGGATCCAGGCGGCTTTTCAGAAGTGGGTGGACAACAGCGTATCCAAAACCGTCAATTTCCCCCGGGAGGCCACCCCGGAGGATATTAAAAAGGTATTCCTCCTCGCCCATCGCCTGAAGTGCAAGGGCATCACCGTCTACCGCTACGGGAGCAGGGATGAACAGGTCCTGTCCCTTCCCAAGCGCTCCGATCTTTTCCTGGCGGCCGAATCCGAATTCTCCGGGGGTTGTCCGACGGGAACGTGCCAAACAGCATAGGGCATAGCCTCCGGCCCGTATGGGCCTACGGCCCGGAGGGAGCAAAGCGCAGAGGGCAAAGGGCAAAGAGCAAAGGGTATAGCGCATAGAACGAAGAGCAAAGCGCAATGTAGGGCAAGGCTTCAGCCTTGCGGGAAACGATAAACGAAACAAAGGTGATCAGGTTATCAGGAAATCAGGATATGGGTATCAGGATATCGGGGGATCAGGGAACAGGTAACCGGTCGCGGGAAGCGGAATATTTTTATCGCAAGTCTGGGTGACTTTCCAATCTCGGAAAATCCGTCAAGGTTTGAAAATCTCCCCCCTCCGGGTCCGCTTCCAGCCCGTAGGGGGATGGCTTACAGGCCGGAGGGTAGACCCTCCGGGTCGGAGACCTGGCCCCTCTTTTCAGAAAGAGGGGAACAGATAATAAATGGATAAATACGCGGGCTAAAGCCCGCGGCTACCTCCATACAAACGGGATAAAAGGACAAAGAAAAAGAATTTTAGAATTTTGGTTTTGACGCTCTGCCCTCTGCGCCACCTGTCCTTCGTAGCTTTAGCGAAGGAGGATGCTCTTTGCTTTTAAAATAAGTGTGGGCGCCCGAGGGGGACCCGGGCGCCCACTGTGTAGAGAGGGGGATAGGAGGAGGTTAGAAAAGACCTTTTACCTTACCGGTTTTCACGTCCACATCCACCCGGCGGAAGGCCGGATCGGAGCTGGTCCCCGGCATCAGGCTGATCGTCCCGGTGCAGGGGCAGAGAAAACCGGCTCCGGAAAATACCAGAACGTCCCGGACGGGCAGGGTCCAGCCTCTGGGTACACCCTTCACCGCCGGGTCGTGGGTTAAACTCAGGTGAGTCTTGACCATCATCGTATTGAAATTCTTCATCGTGGGATTTTCTTCAAATTTCTTCGCCTTGGCGTCGGCCTCGGGGGTCCAGGCCACCCCGCTGGCCCCGTAAACCTCCTTGGCGATCAATTCCACCCGCTTCCGGAGCGGCATCTCCAGGGGGTAAAGGAATTTGATGCCTGGTTTTTCCTGGCAGGCGTCGATAACCGCGTCGGCCAGTTCCAGGGCGCCTTCCCCACCCTTGCGCCAGTGCTCGGAGACCGCGCAGCGGGCCCCGGCCTTTTCCGCGTACCTTTTCACCAGGGCGATTTCGTTCTTGGTGTCGGTATGAAAGGAGTTGATGCAGACGACCGGGGTGATCCCGGACTTCTTTATGATCGAAAGATGATGGAGGAGGTTGGCGACCCCCCTTTCAAGTAGGCCGAGGTTCTCCTTCTGGTAGGCCTCGTCCAGGGGCCGGCCGGCCACCACCTTGGGGCCGCCCCCGTGCATCTTCATGGCCCGGATCGTGGAGGTGAGAACGGAGACATTGGGGACGAGGCCGGAGAGCCGGGACTTCACGTTCCAGAATTTCTCAAAGCCGATATCGGCCCCGAAGCCGCTTTCGGTCACGTGGTATTCAAACATCTTCAGGCCCAGGCGGTCGCCGATGATAGAGGACTGGCCGACCGCGATGTTGGCGAAGGGCCCGGCGTGGACCATGACCGGCTGGTATTCGACCGTGGACATCAGGGTGGGGTTGATGGTGTTCCGCATCCAGGCGCACATGGCCCCGGCCACCTCGAGGTCCTCGGTGGTCACCGGGTGGCCTTTCTTGTCGTAGGCGACCGTGATCTTCCCCAGCCGCTCGCGCAGGTCCTTCAGGTCGCGGACGATGGAGAGGATGGCCATCAATTCGGAGCTGACGGCGATCCCGAACCTGGAGGGCATCAGGTAGCCGTCCATCTTGCCCCCGATGCCCATGATGATGTTGCGCAGACCCTGGGCGCAGAAATCCATCACCCAGCCCATCTCGATGTTCTTGGGATCGATGTCGAGGCGCCGGAGCTTCCGCTGGGAGAGCTCCTCGTCACTGTAATTGGCCTCATGCTGCATCCGGGCGTTCAGGGCAACCATAGCCAGGTTGTGGGCGTTGACGATGTCGTTGATGTCCCCGGTCAGGCCGAGGGAGAACTCGGTCATCGGGATCAAGAGGGCGAGCCCCCCGCCCGCGGCGGTGCCCTTGACGTTCATGGTCGGCCCGCCCGAGGGCTGGCGGATGCACCCGCCGGAGTTCTTCTTCCGCTTGCCCAGGCCCTCGATCAGGCCCAGGGTGGTCGTGGTTTTGCCCTCCCCGAGCGGGGTGGGTGTGATCGCGGTAACCTCGATATATTTTCCGTTGGGACGGTTTTTCAGGCGCTCGGAGATATTCATGAAATCGAGCCGGCAGAGCTTTCCATAAGGAATTATCTCATCCTTTTTTAATCCCAGGCGTTCCCGGTACTGCTCGGGCGTAGGCATGCGCTCTTCGGCGATCTCGGCGATTTGCCAGTCTTTAAGCTTGACTGGATCCAGCTTCTTGGTCGTCATTCTCAGTTTTCCCCCTGATTAACTCGTACTAGTAAATCCTATCCCGAGCTAATATTTATCCGGGAATAGTTTTCATGTCAAGTAAAAAATTTAAGTCAAAGTTTCGTAATTGTTAAGGAAAACAATAGGTTATGATTTACTAATGATTTTAGCCGTCCAAATCAGGTAATTTAGTGCACTGCATACAAAGTTTAGGGCTGAAATATGTAGGGTGAATTACCTACGAAATTATTTTTTTGTTGATATTCCGCTGTAACAATTCGTAATAGGCTCGCTGAATTTTCTTTGTGACTGGTCCGGGAATGCCGGAACCGATCTTTTTCCCCTCAATATTAATCAACGGAGCGATCCCGATCAGGGAATTGGTCAGGAAAATCTCTTCGGCCCGATAGAGCTCGGAGGGTCTTAATTTTTTTTCCCGGCAGGGAATTCTCAATTCGACGGCCAATTCCATCACGATTTTCCGGGTAATCCCCGGGAGGATTGGACTTTGAGTGGGGGGCGTGAAAAGGGTGGATTTCCCGACCAGGAATAGATTACTCATCGCGCCTTCAGCGACGAACCCGTTTTGGTCCAGAAAAATGGCCTCATCGGCGTTTCGATCCCGGGCTTCCTCCCGGGCCAGGCGGTTCTCGAGGTAATTCAGGCTTTTTAAGCGGGGCAAAGGGGAAAGGGAATTCCGGCGAATCCTGCTGATTATCGCCGAGATCCCCGATTTATTTATCCAGCGCGGAGGCGAGTAACGGGTAACCGTGATGACCAGTTCTCCCGGTGTTTGTTTTCTTCTCAACCCGGGATGGGAATCCGGGCCGGTAACGAGGCTGATCCGGACCCTGGCCTCGGGCAGGTCGTTCAGGTGGATGAGGTCCTGGATGACTTCGGCGATCACGGAATTTTTCTCCCGCATTCGGATACCCAGGCTCCGCGCGGAAATCCGAAGACGCTCCAGATGATCTTCCAGGCAGAAGGGAAGACCCCGGTAGGCCCGCAGGGTTTCGAACAAACCCTCTCCATAGAGGAACCCGGGGCTGAAAACCGAGATTCCTGCTTCGGAGGCCGGGAGGATCAAACCATTGATATAAACATAACCATTCATAAATATAAAATGACTAATGACTAATTTCTAATTCCTAATCAAAACCCAATTTCTAATGACCAACTAAAAAATATAAGATTAAAAATTTGACATTAGACATTGATTAGAAATTAGAAATTCAACATTAGGAATTTTCCAATTGGACATTGATTAGAAATTCGTCATTAGAAATTAGAAATTTTTAATCCTGGGTCTTCTTCAACAAGCACTTCCTTCAGTGCCCGGCCCTTGACCAAGGTTTCCTCGTATTCGGCCCGGGGATCGGAATCGGCCACGATCCCTCCCCCCACATGGAAATGAGCCGTTCCATTCTTGATCAGGATAGTGCGGATCACGATATTCAAGTCCGCCCGGCCGTCGAAACCGATATATCCGAGTGAACCAGTATACAGCGAACGGGCCTGCGGTTCGAGCTCGGCGATAATCTCCATGGCCCGGATCTTGGGGGCGCCGGTGATCGAGCCACCCGGAAAGGCGGCTCGCAGGAGATCGACCACGTCCAGACCTCTCCGCAACCGGCCCTCCACCGTGGAGACCAGGTGAAATACCGTCGGGTGGGTTTCCAGCCGGGCGTGCTCTTTGACCTTCACCGTTCCATACCGGCAGACCCGCCCCAGGTCGTTTCTTTCGAGGTCCACGATCATGTTCAGTTCCGCCCGGTCCTTGGGGCTTTCCGAGAGCTCCCGGCGGAGCCGGTCATCCTCGGCGGGATTCCGGCCGCGCCGGCGGGTGCCCTTGATGGGGCAGGTCTCCACCCGGGACCCGTCGACCCGGAGAAAGCGCTCGGGGGAGGAGCTAACCACCGTGAGACCGGGAAAATCCAGGTAGCCCCCGAAGCAGGAGGGATTTTTCTCCCGCAGGCGGAGATACAGGGAGAAAGGGGAGACGGCCAGGGGGAGGGAGAAACGCTGGGAGAGGTTAACCTGATAAACCTCGCCTTCCCGGATATAACCGATGATCTTCCGGACGGCGGCCAGGTATTCCCGGCGCGTGAAGTTGGAGGTCAGCAAAGGCCGGCTTTTTCGAGCCGAGGGCGGGGGCCGGGAGCAGGGTGCTTTCCCCGGCGGCTTTTTTAATTGTCGCAGAAACCGGGTCCGGGCATCGGAAAGTTTATCTTTGCACCGGTCCAGGAGCGATAAAATCCAGCGTTTTTCCCAGTGATCATAGGCGAGCACTTGATCGTAAAAGCCTAAATGCAGGTCCGGCAGCTTAAGATCGTCGCGGGCGGGCCGGGGGAGTTTTTCCAGGAAATGGCATAGATCATAGGCGAAATATCCCACCGCCCCGCCCCGGAAAGGAAGGCCGCCGTCCCGTTCCTCGACCCGGAGGTCCCCGAGGATTTTTTGAAGGGTCGAAAAGGGATCGGCCCGGAGAAGTTGACTTTTTCCATTAGAGGAAAGGCGGACCCGGTTACCCCGGGAGGAAAGGGTAAGAAAAGGCCGGGAACCCATGAAGGTGTATCGGCCCTTGCCGCCGGGCTCGGCCAGGCTGCTTTCCAGCAGGAACGGCATCGGGCCGGAAAGCATCCGGCGGAAAACCTCGACCGGCGGGCCAAGGTCGGGGAGCTCTTCAATCTGAAAACCCGCGGGGCGGGCGAAGTGAGGGATCTTCATCTCAAATTTTTTGTCCAAAGGCTCTTAGCTTTGGTTGTCATTCCGGGCTTGACTAAGCCTGCCCCGTACTTGATACGGGGGAATCCAGTCTGCTCCTGTCATTCCCGACCTGATCGGGAATCCAGTCTTTCAACATTGGATCCCCGCTTCCGCGGGGATGACAACCTTGGCTTGGATCCCGCTCCCCGATTAAAGACTTCGAGGACAGGTTTCGCGGGAATGACGATTTTCAAATCTTTTGTAGAAAGGATTGAACGTACTCCACTATTTTGATTCAAAAAGTTTTTTAAAATGGTTTTCCCCTCCGGGGTCAGGAAGGACTCCGGGTGGAACTGGACTCCGAAAGCCGGGTAACGCCGGTGGCGGATACCCATGATGATGCCATCCTTCGTCCGGGCTGACACGATAAATTCCGCGGGCAGGGATTCCCGGTCCAGGATCAGGGAGTGATAGCGCATGGCGGAGAAGGGACGGGGAATTTTTTGGAAGATGTCATCACCGTCGTGAAAAACCCGGGAGGTTTTCCCGTGCATCACCTCCGGAGCCCGGATTACCCGGGCCCCCCGGGCAAACCCGAGGCATTGGTGCCCCAGGCACACCCCCAAAATTGGTACTTTTCCGAGCATCCGTCCGATCAGGGGGACAGAGATGCCGGCGCCCTCGGGCCGGCCCGGTCCGGGGCTGACTACGATTCGCCTCGGTTTTAGCCGGGCGATCTGGTTAAGCGTGATCCGGTCGTTGCGGAAGACCACCGGCTCGACCCCCAGCTCGCCGAAGGCCTGGACGAGGTTGTAGGTAAAGGAATCGTAGTTATCGATGATCAGAAGTTCAGGCCGGGAGAGTATGCCTGATCGGTTATTTTTCTGCACGCGGAAAGTCTAAATACGCAAAATTGGAAAGGCAACTTACCTCCGGAACCGGTAACCTTGTTTATCAGACCGCAAAAAATTTCCCTAAGTAAGAATGTGGATTGACGTAAGTATATAATGATCATATACTTGAAATAATGGATATTTTAAAAATCGCCCCGGGGTGCGAGGAATTTGAATGGGATGAACATAACTCCAAAAAGATCTGGCAAAAACATCGGGTTTCACCTTCGGAGTGCGAGCAGATCTTTTTCCATCAGCCCCTGGTCGTTGCCGATGATGAAAAACATTCGGATCAGGAAAATCGCTTTTATGCCCTAGGATGGACAAATAACGGGAGGCGGATCTTCGCGGTCTTCACCGTGCGGGGAAAGAAAATCCGGGTGATCACAGCCAGGGATATGAGTCAAAAGGAAAGGAAACTATATGAAGAGCAAATCCGGAAAGAAACCGAAATTCAGGGATGAGAATGAAGAAAGGAAATTCTGGGCGGCCCATGATTCCACGGAATTCGTGGACTGGAAAAAGGCCCGGCGGGTTACCTTTCCGAACCTGAAGCCTTCGGTAAAAACGATCTCCATCCGTCTTCCCCAATCCATGCTGGAAGAGCTTAAACTGCTCGCCAACAAAAGAGATGTTCCCTATCAATCACTGTTGAAGATATTCCTGGCGGAAAAAATCAAGGAAGAGCTGAGGGTTTGAAACTGCGCCCCGCCCCCGACTATCGAATGTCCAATGTCAAGGGCTGACCCCTTCTTTTTTAAAATCCTACCATTTATTCGAAAGGAAAGAAATTTTATTTATCGGGAGGGGAAATTTATGATGAAGAAATATTTGCCCGATGAATAGGGCGAATTAAAACCGCCGATCCCGCCCAGAGACGGGACTCAAAATGACAAGATCGGGTTTAAATGTGAATGATTCTAGATTCCTGCTTTCGCAGGAATGATATCATGAGAAGATCGATTAAAAACGGAAATTAAAAGGAAAGAGGCGCGGATTAGAGGTATTGTTCCCGGTTCTCTTTCAGCCAGAAACCGAGACGGGTGGCGAAGGCCATGATCGTCATCTGGGGATTAACCAGGGTGGAGGTGGGGAGGATGCTCGCGTCGCAGATGAAGAGGCCCTTGACCTCGTGGGACTCGAGCTCCCGGTTGACCACCGATTTCTTCGGATCCTTCCCCATCCGGCAGGTGCCCATGGGATGGAATGACATATAATCAAGATAATGTTTCTTAATCTTCATTTCCCTGATTTTCTTGACATCCTTGGGTGATTCGATCAGGGAGAGGCCGGCGATGGGGGACAGGACTTTTTCCGCCCCCGCGGCAAATAAAATCTCGGACAATATGGCCGCGGCCCGGACGCTTTTTTCGTGGTCCGTCTGGTTAATCTGATAGGTAATGAACGGTTCCTGGCCGAGGCCGGTCCGGACCCGCCCGCTTGAGGTATCGGAGATCAGGTAGCCGACATCCGCCAGGTTCCGGTATTGGGCCATCAACTCCTTCTGCTTCAAACCGAAGTAGGGCATGGCGAGCGCCAGGCCGCTTAGAGGGAGACTGGTGGCCTCGAACATGATCCCTTCATCCCGGTAGGAATCGATGTAAAAGCTCTGGAGGACTCCCTTCCAGGCCTCAACCTCTTCCTTGAAGATGCCGGCGACCCGGCTACAGGGATGAAGTCTCAGGTTCTTGCCCACCTCCCCGTTGCCGTTGGCCAGACGGTTTTTCAAGAGGAGGAGTGGGGTCATGATCGCCCCGCCGGAGACGACCACGATCTTGGTGTTGATTTTGAATTTGTAAGCCGGTTTCCGGGTTTCCCGGTTGAGCACCACCCCTTCCACCCCGTCGGCCCGGCGGTTCTTGACCACGAGCTTGTCCGCCCGGCAGTCGGCGTAAACCTTGGCCCCCGCCTGGGAAGCCCGGGGGATATAACTGATGTCCATGGACTGCTTGGCCCCCTCGGGACAGCCGAGGATGCAAACCCCGCAGCCCTTGCAACCCTTGGCGTTCCGGGGGATGGGTCCTCCCGAGAGGCCCAGGGCCTTCATGCCCTTTTCCAGGATCATGGCGTTTTTCCCGATCACGTCGGGAGCGCCGGGCTCGACATTGATGATCTTTTCCACCCGGGTAAAGAAGGGGTCCAGATACTTGGAGTTGATGCCTTCCAATCCGTGATTCTTTTCCCAGTCCTGGAGGATCTTTTCCGGGGTCCGGAAGCAGGTGCCGGAATTGATGGTGGTCGTTCCCCCGATGCATCTGCCGGTCTGGATGATCACCGCCGGAACGCCCAGGGCGGAGGAGCCGCCGTTGTCCCGGTAAAGGAGGGGATACATGTCGATCAGCTTCTGGTTGAAATCCTTGGGGGTATAGTAGCCGCCTTCTTCCAGGATCACGGTCTTAAAACCGGCCTCGGCCAGCTCAGCCCCCACCACCGCTCCCCCCGCGCCGGACCCGATGACGCAGACATCGACGTTTTCGACGATATCCCGGTTTATTTCCTTGGATTGGACAATCATTTTTCTATCGCCGAGCAGGGCAGATCGTATCCGAGAGCCTTTTCCACCTCTTCGTGGGAATAAAAGAACTGGGCGCAGGTAACCTTGATCGCGGTGATGACCCCCCGCTTGGCATACATGAGACTGTTGACCCATTTCTCGATATAGCGGTTCTGGTCTTCTCTTTTCAGCCAGGTGAAGGGGAGGGGTTTGTAAATAAAAAGGAAGGGCAGGAGATTGAAGGCAAAGAACATGAACTTGATACCGAAAAGGGTGACCGGCTCAAAGCCTCTTAAAAATTTATTGGCCAGGGGGATCAGATCGACATCCTCGGCCCCGATGGCAAAGGCGCCCCCCCGGGGAAAAAGGCAGGCGGAAACCGAGACGATGATTTTTCCCAGCCAGGGGCTGACGATGTTTTTTTCTTTTCTCATTTTGGCGCTGGTGATAATAATATATTAGCTGCCACTATTTTCAATCTCTTTTTTATTAACTCGGGGGGATACCCTGGTGGAGGGCTTTACGAGTGACGATTTCACGATTTAAAACACAAAGAATAAATGAAAATATTGATAGGATCTAATCTTATTCTTTTTATGGAGTGCATTAGCTTGCTAATGCAACGCATCGGCAAGCCGATGCAGTCCATATATAAAATGTAATGAAAATACTCGTAACATCCTCGAGTAGAATTATTCGGTTCATTTTACAAAAGGGGGGAACGACGTATTGTTTTTCCGCAGGCTGAAGCCTGCGCCTACCCAACCTGAAACCTGAAACCCGAAACTTTAAACTTGGAACTTGAAACTTGAAACTGTCGGGTGGTTAGCCCGGGTGGTAGGTGGCGGTGGAGTCTTCGGATTCCCAGACGGTGACTTCCTTGAGCTTCGCCCCTTTCTTCTTGACCGGGCTTTGCAGCTCCCCGTAAATATAGCGGGCGAGATTCTCGGAGGAGGGATTAACTTTTTTAAAAGGAGCGAGCTCGTTTAAAAGTTCGTGGTCGAGGCAGGTGATCACGTCGTCCGACAGCTCCTTAAGATCGTGAAAATCCATGACCAGGCCGAGGCGGTCTAAACTTCGGGACTGCACCGTGATCTCGACTTTGAAGGTGTGCCCGTGGACTTTTTCGCATTGCCCCCGGTAGCCTCGGAGCCGGTGGGCGGCGGCGAAGCGGCGGATGATTTTTATTTCGTACATAAAGGTTTTAATCTATCTTTGTCATTCCCGCGGAAGCGGGAATCCAGTTTTTTCCGGAAATTCCTGGATCCCTGCTTTCGCAGGGATGACAATAGAAAGACAGAATTATTTCGGGGCGGGCTGTCTCTCACTCCAGTCCTCCGGGTCGTCGAAGGAGTAGTAGACTTTCTGGTACTTCTTCCGGAATTCCTCGACCTCCCCGCCCACGTATTTCCCCTCTTTCAGGCAAAGCTTGAAGAAACGGGCGATCTCGGCCATCTCCTTTTCCTTCATCCCGAAGCGGGTCATCTCCTGGACGCCGATCCGGATCCCGGAGGGATTGGCGGCGTTGGCGGTCGGCTCGAAGGGCAGGAGGTTCATGTTCAGGATGATGTTGTTGTCCTTCAGGATCCGGGCCACCTCGTCGCCCCGGCCGTGGCTTGCGACATCCACGGCGATCTGGTGGGACTCGGTGAAGTCGAATTCCGGGGCCTGGACCTGGAACCCGGATTCGTAGAGGTGGCGGGCCAGGGTCTTGGCATTCTTGATCGTCTGCTCGGCGTAGTCCTTCCCGAACTCCAGAATCTCGTAAGTGGTGATGGCCAGGGGCACCAGGGTGTCCAGGTGATGGTTGGAGGAACTACCCGGGAAGGCTCCCCGGTCGATCTCGTCCCATTCCCGGTCTTTCATGTTGGAAAAAACGATTCCCCGCTGGGAGCCGAAAAAGGTCTTGTGGGTGCTCGCGGTGACCACGTTGGCGCCGTCCTTGAGGGGATCCTGGAACTTCCCGCCGGCGATCAGGCCGAGGACATGGGCGGCGTCATAGATCATCACGATCCCCTTCTCCTTGCAGAACTCGGAAAGCTCGGCCAGGGGCTCGGGGAAGAGGAACAGGCTTTTCCCGAAAATCAAGACCCGGGGATTGACCATGTTGATGAGCTTCCGGGTGGCATCGGCGTCAATGTGGTAAAGGTCGGAGGTGAGGGGAAAGTCCACGATGTTCTTGGTGTATTTCCCGACCGAGCCGGCCTTATGGTGGCTGATGTGGCCGCCGCCGGAGGTGGAATTCACCATCACCACGTCCCCCGACTTGATGAAGCGGCTGAAGACCGCGTCGTTGGCGACCGTCCCGCTGATCGGGCGCACGTCCACGTGCCGGCAGTTGAAAAGGGTTTTTAGCTCCTTTTTCAGCCGGGTTTCGATCTCGTCGATCTTGTCGGTGCCCTGGTAGTAGCGCTCGCCCGGGTGGCCCTCGGCGTAGCGGTGGGCGAAGTCGGAGCCCATAACTTTCCGGGACCGCGCGGAGAGAACGTTCTCGCTGGCGATCAGGTTGATGGTTTTCGACCGCCATTCGTTCTGCTCCCGGACGATTGATTCGATCCAGCTTACGTTCCGTTCATACATGGATAGACCCTCTTTTAATGACTAATGCCTAATTTCTAATTCCTAATCAAAACCCAATTTCTAATGACCAAAATCCGAGTTCAGGTACTATTTTAAACTCGAAACTCGAAACTTTAAACCCGAAACTTTTTATTGCTTGAGCATCCGGTCAATCGCCCGGGCGGAGGCCTTCCCGGCCCCCATGGCCAGGATCACGGTGGCGGCCCCGGTGACGATGTCGCCGCCGGCATAGACCCCGGGCATGGAGGTGAGGCCGGTTTCCGGCTCGGCGATGATGGTGCCCTTGGGGGCGGTCTTGATCTCCGGGGTGGAGTCGGGGATCAGGGGGTTGGGGAGGTTGCCGATCGCGATCACCACGGTGTCTACCTCGATGGTGAATTCCGAACCCGGCACCTTGATCGGCCGGCGCCGGCCGGACTCGTCCGGTTCCCCGAGTTCCATCCGCGCGCACTCGATCGCCTGAACAAAGCCCTTGTCGTTTCCGATTATACGGACCGGGAGGGTGAGGAGCTCGAACCTGATCCCTTCCTCCTCGGCGTGGTGGACCTCGGCCGCCCGGGCCGGCATCTCGGTCAGGGAGCGGCGGTAAATGATATAGGAGGTTTCCGCCCCCAGCCGGAGCGCCGTCCGGGCCGAATCCATCGCCACGTTCCCGCCCCCGATCGTGGCCACCCGGTTGCCCCGGATGATGGGGGTGTCGTATTCGGGAAAGGCGTAGGCCTTCATCAGGTTGGAGCGGGTCAGGTACTCATTGGCGGAGAAAACCCCGTTGAGATTTTCCCCGGGGATGTTCATGAACTGCGGGGCCCCGGCCCCCGAGCCCACGAAAACGGCCCGGTAGCCCTGGGCGAAGAGTTCGGCGACGGTGACGCTCTTGCCCACGATCTGGTTCAGGTGCAGCTTGACCCCCAGATTGATCAGGTATTCCACCTCGGCCTGGACGATGGCCTTGGGAAGGCGGAACTCCGGGATCCCGTAAACCAGGACCCCCCCGGCCTTGTGCAGGGCCTCGAAGACGGTGACCTGGTGGCCGCGCCGGATCAGGTCCCCGGCCGCGGTCAGGCCCGCCGGGCCGGAACCGACGATCGCCACCTTCAGCCCGGTAGGCGGGGCCATCTCGGGGAGGATGAAATCCTCATGCTCCCTTTCCCAATCGGCGGCGAAGCGTTCGAGATTGCCGATGGCCACCGGCTGGTCCTTGCCCTTGGCGCCCAGGATGCAGACCTGCTCGCACTGCTCCTCCTGGGGGCAGACCCGGCCGCAGACGGCTGGGAGGCTGTTTTCCTCCTTGATCTTGCGGCCCGCCTCGGTGAACTTCTCTTCCTTGATCAGTTTGATGAAGGCGGGGATATTGATCTGGACCGGGCAGCCCTCGATGCACTTGGGTTTCTTGCACTGGATGCAGCGGCCGGCTTCCCGGACCGCGAGCTCCGGGGTGTAGCCGAAGGGGACCTCCTGAAAATTCCTGGCCCGCGCCGAGGGTTCCTGCTCCGGCATTTTCTGCCGGGGGGTTTTAACCTTGCCGGGTGCGGGTTTCGGTTCTTCAACCATGGGGTTCGCCTTTTATTTAGGTTTGGGCTGGTAGGACGAGCGGGCTTTTTCCTCTTCGGCCGGATAAACCCGCAGACGCTTGGCCAGGAGATCGAAATCCACCTGGTGGCCGTCGAATTCCGGCCCGTGCACGCAGGTGAACTTGGAGCTGCCGCCCACGTCCACCCGGCAGCCCCCGCACATCCCGGTGCCGTCGATCATGATGGGATTCAGGCTCACGATGGTTTTGATCTGCTTCGCGCGGGTGACCTCGCAGACCGCCCGCATCATGGGCAGGGGGCCGATGGCGAAAACGATGTCGATCTGGACGCCTTCCTCCAGGAGGTGCTTGAGGACGTCGGTGACGAACCCGTGGATCTGGTAACTGCCATCGTCGGTGGAAACCAGGAGACGGTCGGAGATCTGGCCTATCTCCTTGGTCAGGATCAGGAGGTCCTTGTTCCGGGCCCCCACGATGGAAATGAGCTGGTTGCCGGCTTCCTTCAGGGCCTTGGCGATGGGGTAGATCACCGCCGTGCCCACCCCGCCACCGATGGCGCAGACCACGCCGTAGTTATCGACGTGGGTGGGATTGCCCAGGGGGCCGGCCAAATCGGAGATCTCCCCGCCCTCGGGCACGTCCTGGAGGAGCATCGTGGTTTTGCCCACCACCTGGAAAATCAGGGTGATGGTCCCGGCCTCCGGATCGGCATCGGAGATCGTGAGGGGGATCCTTTCCCCGTTCTCGTTCACCCGGAGGATGATGAACTGGCCGGGCTTCCGCTTGGCGGCGATCTCCGGGGCCTCGACCACCATCCGGACGACCTCCTTGGCCAGGTTTTCCTTCTTGATTACTTTATTTCCCATGATGACCTTTTTCTGATTTGACGTTTAAAAGTTTAGCTTATTTATAATCAATCATTCCGTCATTTATCAAGTGGCAGTCGCCGATGTGGCAGTCGGTGACCAGGACCCCGTCCGCCCCTTCCTGAAAAGCCTTGATCACGAAATGGGGGGGAAAATCCTCCCGGAACACATCACCCGGATCGGAATGACGTTGGGCACGTACTTGAGCCGCAATCCCCCGGCCAGGTCCGCCTCCGCATAACTGCACCAGTTGCAGCAGAAGGCAATTATCGGGGGTTCAAAATCCTTAGAAGCATTCATCGTTGAGTGTTTTTGCCCTCCGGGTTGAGGTTCAATTTTAGAAAAAAACAGGTTTATACGTAAATTTTTTGCATTTGGGAGGGGAAAATGCAAACCGGCAAAAATAATAATCGGCTTTGGGGTTGACAAAGAAGAATCCGATAGCATGAAAACGCGGTGCTTTTACCCGCCTTCGCAGAAGGTCACGGGTTTACCCTTGGATAAATGTTCTTTGGGCGGGTTACCCTCCGTAGCTTCCGACTTCGCCAATCCATCCTACGCCTTAGGCTACGGAGGACATGGGCTATGTCGGACAGGTTAGCGCAGGAGGGTTAGCTTCGGCGGGTTCCGCCCGCTGTAAGCTTGGTGGAGGTGCCACGGCTTTAGCCGTGGGGCTCCACCCGGACCGGCTCATTTGCTATGGTGTTATTGGTTAAATTAAATGGTAAATTGGCTGGGATAATAATGGCTACCCGGATTCAAGTTTTCACCAAGCCAGGTCTTCCCGATTACCTCGGGGAAAGGGTCCGGAAGCGGATTGCCCGGGATCTCGCCATCGAGCTCGCCTCGGTCCGGATCGGGGAGATCTACACGCTGGACCGGGATTTTCCCGCGGAGGATTTGGAAAAGCTGCGCCGGGAGCTTTTCACCGATCCGGTCACCCAGGAATCCAATCTATCCGAACCCGCGCCGGTTTTTCTGAAAAGCCAGAAATTTGACTGGATCGTGGAGATCGGCTTTCTCCCCGGTGTGACCGACAACCCGGGGAGAACCGCCCGGGAGGCGATCGAGGATCTCCTCCGGGTGAAATTCCAAAAGAGTGAGTCGGTTTATACCTCCCGCCAGTACCTGCTCAGGGGCCGGCTTTCCCGGCCCGAGGTCGGGCAGGTCACTTCCGCTCTTTTCAACCCCCTGATCGAACGGGCCCAGATCATGAGCCGGAAGGAATTTGAACAGGCGGGCGGCCTCTCCCTGCCCCTTCCCCGGGTGAAGCTTCCCCCCGAGCCCCCGGTCCTGAGCGTGGACCTCAACCTTCCCGATGAGGAGCTCTCCCGCCTGGGCAAGCAGGGGATTGTCGAAACGGTGCGGAACGGCCGGGAAATCCGGCGGGGCCCCCTGGCCCTGGATCTCGATTACCTTCACGCGATCAGGGATTATTTCAACCGGGAAGGAAGGAAGCCCACGGACCTGGAACTCGAGTCCATCGCCCAGACCTGGTCGGAGCACTGCAAGCACACGATTTTCGCCGCTTGCCTGGACGGGGTGGACGGCCTTTTTAAAACCTACATCCGCCGGTCCACGGAAGAGATTCGAAAGAAGCGGGGCCGGAAGGATTTCTGCGTTTCCATCTTTACCGACAACGCGGGGGTGATCCGGTTCAACCGGGATTTCAACCTGGTCTACAAGGTGGAAACCCACAATACCCCCTCCGCCCTCGATCCCTACGGCGGGGCCATTACCGGGATTGTCGGTGTGAACCGCGACCCCCTGGGCACCGGGAAGGGCTCCCGACTGGTAGTCAACACCTACGGTTTCTGCTTCGGGAACCCGGTGGGGAAATGGGAGCCGCTTTTTAGGGACCGGGAGAAGGAAAACCCGGTGCTTCATCCCCGGACGGTTTTTGAGGGGGTCCGCCGGGGAGTGGAAGACGGGGGCAACAAGTCGGGGATCCCCACCGGTTTCGGCTTTGTCCGCTTCGATCCCCGCTACCGGGGGAAACCGTTGGTGTTCGTGGGGACGCTCGGGCTCATGCCCGCCCGGATCCGGGGGAAACCCTCGGAGAAAAAAGGGGCCCGGTCCGGCGATCTCATCGTGGTCGCCGGGGGCAGGGTGGGGAAGGACGGGATCCACGGCGCGACCTTCTCCTCCGAGGAACTCCACGCCGGGAGCCCGGTGACCGCGGTCCAGATCGGCGATCCGATCACCCAGAAGAAGCTCGGCGACGCCCAGCTCGAGGCCCGGGAGCGGGAGCTCTATACCAGCGTGACCGATAACGGCGCGGGCGGGATTTCCTGCTCGGTGGGGGAGATGGCCCGGGAGTGCGGAGGGTGCCTGGTTGAGCTCGAGAAGGTTCCCCTGAAATACCCGGGGCTGGCCCCTTACGAAATCTGGATCTCCGAATCCCAGGAAAGAATGACCTACGCCGTCCCGCCCGAAAAGGCGGATGAGTTCCTGGGCCTGCTCGAGTCGCGGGGGGCGGAGGCGGCCGTGATCGGAAAATTCACCGATTCCGGCCGCTGTATCGTCAGTTACCGGGGAAAGAAATTGATGGATGTGGACCTCGATTTTCTCCACGACGGTTTACCCCGAAAAACGCTAAGATCAAAATGGAACCCGCCCCGTCAGCCGGAGCTAAAACTTTCGGAGCCGGCCGATTACGGGGAAGTCCTGCAAGCGATGCTCTCCTGGCCCAACCTGGCGGGCAAGGAATTCGTCGTCCGCCAGTTCGACCACGAGGTGCAGGGCGGTTCGGTGATTAAACCCTTGGTGGGGGTGGAGGAGGATATTCACTCCGATGCGGTTGTCTACCGCCCGCTGTTGGATTCGCGGGAAGGGGTGGCGATCACCGGGAGCCTTTTCCCCGGGTACGGGGATATTGACCCTTACTGGATGGCGGCGGACGCGATTGACCAGGTCATCCGCAACCTGGTCGCGGCCGGGGCCGACCCGGGGAAAATCGCGCTCCTCGACAACTTCTGCTGGTGCAGCTCGGATGAGCCGGAGCGGCTCGGCCAACTCAAGCGCGCCTGCGAGGCCTGCTACGATTTTGCCACCCGCTACCAGGCCCCCTTCATCTCCGGAAAGGACTCGATGTTCAACGATTTCAAGGGATTTGACGCGCAGGGCGGCCCGATCAAGATCTCCGTGCCCCCCACGCTCCTGATTTCCGGGATCGGGATCGTTCCCGATCTCCGCCGGTGCGTGACCCTCGCGGCCAAGTCCGCGGGAGACCTGGTCTATGTCCTGGGGCTGACCCGGAAGGAGCTCGGCGGCGGCCAGTATTACGCGGCCCGGGGGGAAAAGGAGAAAGGCGGGGCCTACGTGGGCGCGTCCGTCCCGCAGGTCAGGCCGGAGGAAACCCTGAAGCTCTATCCCCGGGTGGCGGACATTATTAAGGAAGGACTGGTCGCCTCCGCGGCCCCGGTCGGGGAGGGCGGCCTGGGGATCTCCCTGGCCAAGAAGGCGATGGCCGGATGCCTGGGGATGGAGATTGATCTTTCCCGGGTCCCGAAAGGGCCTGGGACTGAGCGGGATGATTACCTGCTCTTTTCCGAATCCACCGGGCGTTTTGCGGTTACGGTTGATCCTAAGAAGAGCGCGAAATTCGAGAAGCGGATGAAGGGCCTGCCGATGGCCAAAATCGGGGTGGTCACAAATGAGCCGGTTCTGAAGGCCCGAGGGGTGAAAGGCAAGGAGATAATCAGGATCAAAATCGAAGAATTAAAAGAAGCATATAAAAGAACATTTAAAGACTGGTAAGGAAGTTTGGCTTGTAGCAGACACTTTTTAAATTGTAATGTCATTCCTGCGGAAGCAGGAATCCAGGATTTTTACAGGTTCTACTATTGTCAGAAAAAAGAAAGAAAATTTGGAGATGTTTTTTGGATTCCCGCCTTCGCGGGAATGACAGAATAGAATCCATATTTGCCAAGCCAAGATTGGCAAGGAATTTATTTTGATTTTTGGATTAGACAGATGTCAGCCAAGCCCAAAACTCTAATTTTGACCGGTTACGGCATCAACTGCGACTGGGAGACGGAGTTCGCCTTCAACCAGGCCGGGGCCCGGGCCGAGCGGGTGCATATCAACGACCTGATCGCGGGGGAGAGGAAGCTTTCCGACTACCAGGTCCTGGCGATTCCGGGCGGGTTTTCCTACGGGGACGATCTCGGGTCAGGTAAGGTCCTGGCCAACAAGATCCGGGCCAATCTCCGGGATGAGGTCCTGGGTTTTGTTTCCGGAGATCGCCTGGTGATCGGGATCTGCAACGGTTTCCAGGTCCTGGTCAAATCCGGGCTTCTACCCCAGCCCACTCCGGAGCTCAAGCAAACCGTCACGCTCACCTTCAACCTTTCCGGCAAATACGAGGACCGCTGGGTCTGGCTGGCCGGGAGGAGCGACAAATGCGTCTTTACCACCGGGATCGAAAGGATTTATCTTCCGATCGCGCACGGGGAGGGAAGATTTTTCGCGGAGGAGAAAGAGCTTTCCAGTCTGAAGAAGAATGACCAGATCGCCTTCCAATATGTCGATTCCAGGGGCAAACCGGCCCGGGGCAACTTCCCGGAAAATCCCAACGGCTCGGTCCTGGACCTCGCCGGGATCTGCGATCCCACGGGCAGGATCTTCGGGATGATGCCCCACCCCGAGCGCTTTCTTTACTCCACCTCCCATCCCAACTGGGAAAGGGAGAAGGAACTTCTCTCCCGCCAGGGGAAGAAATTAAAGGAAGAGGGCGACGGGTTTCAGATCTTCAAGAACGCGGTCAAGTATTTCAAGTAGTTTTCAGTCCTCAGTCCGAAGTCCAAAGTCCCCAATCTGAATTTCAGAATAGTTCTTTAAATCCGAAAAAAGCGGTCATTATTTCCCTTAGAATTGTAGTTGCCCGATTTATCGGGCGCTTTTGAAAACTGCCGATTAATCGGCAGACTACAAAAAAATCCCCGTGGTTTGACTGCGGGATCACATTATTTCCGTCATTCCGCACTTGATGCGGAATCCAGTTGTTTTTTCGTCTGGATTCCTGCTTCCGCAGGAATGACGATCAACGGTTTTTGAGGTTGAAAGAAGATTTTCCTTTATTGTTTAAAAAAAATTTCATAAAATAGTTCTTAATAAATCCATGAAAAAACCCAAAACAATCTCCACCCTGGTAACTATCGTTTTTCTCTTTTCGGTTCTGCGGCCGGATTTGATCTGGGCGCAAGGGGAGGCGCCTTCCGGCCCGCCGCAAAAGGTATTCCTGGCGGTTCTGGATCTGGATCTTTCCCCGGGCATTCCCCAGGAGGCCAAGACCTCTCTTTCCGATATTCTCCGGGAACAGCTCTGGAAGACAGGCCGTTTCCGGGTGGTGGATCGGAACAACATGGAACGGATTATGAAGGAACAGGGGTTCCAACTCTCGGATTGCACCTCGAAGGAGTGCGCGGTCAAGGTCGGCCAGCTGCTCGGGGTGGAGAAGATGGTGACGGGGAATGTGACCCTTCTAGGGAAGACCTATATCATTAGCGTCCAGATGACCAGGGTGGAGAGCGGGGAAATTGAGAAGATGTCGTCGGACCGCTGTTCGGCTTGCGAGCTGGACCAGTTGATCGGCTCGATTGACAAGGTCTCGGCGGCTTTAGCGGAGGCGGTTGGGGGTGTGGCGGCCCCGCCCAAGCCGGCGCCGGCCAAACCGGCGAAGGTAGCCCCGGTTTTGGGAAGCCTGGAGGTGAGCTCTGATCCGGTCGAGGCGCAGGTTTATCTGGACGGCGGCCAGGCGGGGGTGAGCCCGGTGGTGGTGAAGGACATCAAGCCCGGAGATCATCGGCTCTTGCTGAAGAAGGAAGGGTATGCCCCGCAGGAAATTATGGTTTCGGTGAAGCCGGGGTTGAACTCGGTGGAGGCGCGGTTAAAGCAGTTGGCGACCATCAGGGTCCAGGGCGTGCCGGATGGAGCGCAGATTCTGATCGACGGCAGGAGCGTGGGGACCACGCCGCGCGAAGTGATGGTTCCGGCGGGGACGCACCGGGTGGAATTGTCACTGGTTGGTTATCAGGGCTATAGCCAGGATTTCGAGGCGCGGGAAGGTGAGAGCCGGACGATCGGGTATTCGCTTCAGTCGCTGGAAAAGCCGCGGGAGGTGGCGAGGGTTTCCCAGCCTAAGCCGAAGGGGAAGGGAAGTACGGCGAAGGGATTTTATTACACCGGGTTGAGCTTGGCGCTGATCGGGGGAATGATGGGCCCGGCTTGGGGTAAAGAGAGTGAAATTGATCGCAATTTTTCTGTTGGATCCAATGAAGGCGCGGATTCCGCCGCGGCTTCCCGTGCCTTTTACGGGATTGGCGGGGCCGGTTTTCTCACCGCCACTTTGTCTTATATTTTCATGCCTTCTTTATCGGGGCGGGAGAGGGCGCATCTGCTCGGATACAGCGGGATAGACATCGCCGCCACCGGCCTGGCTCTGTTGGGGGGATTCAGTTTTCTCGCCCGGATGTCTCGGGAAGGATATGATGACGAAACTGATCAAAACTATATAAACAAAAGCAAAGCCAGAGTGAATCATTTTAATAAGTTTGTGTATGTTTCTTATGGGGTGATTGGCATCGGGGCGCTGACGGCGTTGATTTCATTTGTCGCCGCGCCCGCGGCGAAGAACCCGGGCCGGGCGGAAGTAGAATCGTTAACCCCGAAGGTGGCGATCTACCCGGAAATAGTCGCGTATCCGGAAGGCGGGGGATACCTGGGGGCGAGGGCATCCTTTTAATAAAACAACGCGGATAGACGCGGATACAAAAGATAACGCGGATGAACACGGATAAGAGCGGATTCAGACGGATAATGGAGAATGTGCCCGCATGGATTCGACGATACTCAGATTCTGTCATTCTGAGTCCCGATTTCGAATCGGGGCGAAGAATCTCTGAGATCCTTCGCTCCGCTCAGGATGACAAATTGAAAGGGATTCAGGATGACAAAGCGCGAAGGGCTCAGGATGCCAGACGGGGGAGCCGTCATCGTTGGCTTTTAATATTATTGATTCTTCCTTTTTTATTAACCTGCGCGGCTTCGACGGATTGGAATAACCCCTGCGACCCGGAAGCATCGAATTACAGCGTGACGGAATGCGCGAAGAAACAGCAGAGCGCGGGATCGCAATGCGAGTGGTGCGGCCGGGTGATAAGCGATAGTAACGCAACCCCTCTTGTCGGGGCGACCGTGACTCTTAATTTTTTTAATGCCGGTAGCGAGAACAGAACTTTGGTTATCGCGGAATCAGACGGGAGCGGTTGCATCGATTTTTCTTTTGACACTTCGAATGTCTTGTATTCTGTTACCGTGACCTTTGCTGGGTATCAAGACTACACTACCGGTTCTCAAACTTGGGGATGCCATCCAGGGGAGAAGGAAATCAGGATGTCACCTGTATCCCCGGGTGCGCCTTCCGCCCCGACCGGACTTGCGGCCACGCCGGTTTCCGCCACCCAGATCAATCTCTCCTGGCAGGATAATTCCAATAATGAAGACAAGTTCGGGATTCTTGTCTCGGAAGGAAGCGCGGGGTCCTGGTCCGAGGTGGACGAGGTGACGACGGACTCCGTTAATTATTTTCATACCGGTCTCAATTGCGGGACGACTTACTGGTACCGGGTGTACGCGGGCGCTGGTTCCGAGATCTCGGATTATTCCAACGAGGTGAGCGCCACGACCTGGAATTGCACCATTGGAGTCCCGGCCGCGCCCTCCAACCTGATCCTGGGCGTTATTTCCGAAAGCGAGATCAGCCTTTACTGGGTGGATAATTCCGACAACGAGGACGGCTTCCTGGTGGAGCGGAAATCCGAGGGGTGGGGGACTTACGAAGAAATCAAGGTCACCGGGCCGGACATCATGTATTTTCCGGATAATGGACTTTCCGCCGTGGCGATCTATTACTACCGGGTGAGGGCTTATAACGAAGACGGCACTTCCGGCTATTCCGAAGAGGTAAGTGCCACGACTTCAGGAGGTTCCGAGAAAATCCCGCCGGAATTCGTTCTCAAGTGGGGCAGTAACGGCTCCGGCAACGGGCAGTTCAACGAACCGGGCGGCCTGGCGGTTGACTCGGAAGGTAATGTTTATGTGGGCGACAGCCAGAACAGCCGGGTGCAGAAGTTCTCCGCCGGTGGAACTTTCCTCCTCAAGTGGGGGAGTTCGGGAACAGGCGACGGGCAGTTTGGCCTTTCCGGGGGAGTGGCCATCGATGGTGCGAGCAACATTTATGTCGCGGACCAGAACAATCACCGGATCCAGAAATTTTCTTCCGATGGTGTGTTCATCACCAAGTGGGGCAGTTCCGGTACGGGTGACGGGCAGTTCGGATATTTTTATTCCATCGCGTCGGATAATTCCGGCAACATCTATGTTGCCGACCGGGGTAATTACCGGATCCAGAAATTTGATTCCAACGGGAACTTCCTCACCAAGTGGGGGAGCCAGGGTTCGGCCGACGGGCAGTTTGATTTCCCCAGCGCGATTGCCGTGAGTTCCGACAACTACGTTTATGTAACGGATTACGGCAACTGCCGGGTCCAGAGATTTACCTCCACCGGTGGTTTTCAGGGCAAATGGGGAAGCTGCGGTTCGGGCGACGGGCAGTTCAGCGATTCGATCAACGGGGTGGCGGTGGACTCGGAAAGGAGTGTCTATGTGGTCGACAGCGGCAATTCCCGGGTCCAGAAATTCACATCCGACGGCGGACTCCTGAACCTGTGGGGCAGTTCCGGTACGGGTGACGGGCAGTTCAACTCGCCGGTCGGGATTGCCACCGACCGGTTCGGCAACATTTATGTGAGTGAATTCGGCAACGACCGGATCCAGAAATTCCGTGACTATTCCATGACCATGGCCTCCACCCCCGCCGGTTGCTTCTACATGGGCGATTCTTTCAACGAGGGGAGCGTGGCTTCCAACGGGGGCGGAAATGAGCTTCCGGTTCATTATGCTTGCGTTTCGGATTTTCAGATCGGCATTCACGAAGTGAGCAATGCGCAATACCGGGCCTGCGTGACGTCCGGGGCGTGCACCGCTCCCGGAAACAGTTCTTCCTTTTCCCGGGCCTCCTATTATGGAAATGCGACTTACGACAATTACCCGGTGATATATGTGAATTGGGGCCAGGCGGAAGCCTATTGCCAATGGGAGGGGGGACGGTTGCCCACGGAGGCGGAGTGGGAGTATGCCGCGCGGGGAGGACTCTCCAGAAAGCGTTTCCCCTGGGGGGATACGATCTCCTGTGTGAACGCGAATTACTATGCGGATACGCAATACAGTTATGACACCCAAGGCTACACGGATTATTGCTCGCTCGAAGAGGATACGAGTCCGGTGGGCGGCTCTCCGGTTAACGGTTATGGGTTGCATGACATGGCGGGGAACGTTTGGGAGTGGGTGAATGACTGGTATGGCGATACATATTATTCCTCGAGCCCAACCAATGATCCCATGGGGCCGAGCTCGGGTACCAAACGGGTTTTGCGCGGCGGGTCCTGGAACAGCGGCGCGCTCCACTTGCGCGTTTCCATGCGGTATATCTACTTCAGCCAGCCGTCCTCCCAGTACGAAATGATCGGGTTTCGTTGCGCTCGTTAGGCCTAATAACACTTTAGGATTTTTACCCTTTGGATTTTGGACGATTTGTGTAGGGGCGGGGCTTGCCTGTTCTGAGCTTGTCGAAGGATCCCCGCCTTTGTTTAGGAGGGGATGAACCCCTCCCCTACGGGAAAATGCGAAATCGATATATTGGGAGGGGACAAGCCCCTCCCCTGCGGAAAACGGAATAAATTGTAGGGCGACCTTTTAAGGTCGCTTTTTAATTTTGGTGGGGGGAATGAAAGGGTGAGGGTGAAAATTCTAATTTAGACAGCTATAAAGCAAAGCGAAGAATCTCTTAGACCTTTCGCGGAGTTTACACTGAGTGAAGCGAATGTGCTCAGGATGACAAATGGCGAAGGGTCCAGGGTGACAAAATGAAAAATGCCCTGTTATTGGATGAGGTTGGAAATCAGTTCGCTCAGGTCTGAAAGCTGATCGAGATTTGAAACCAGCTCCAGGGTGCGGTTGACCTTTTTCTCGCCGATGACGTGAGTGCCTTCCCGGATGAATTTTTCCCGGATCAGTTTCTCGGTTTCTTCGATCGGCCTTCCGGCCGCTCCGTAAGGGATGTCCTGCGTGGCGGTATAAACCTTTCCGTTCTTCATCCGGATCTCCACCCGACCGCTGAAATGCACCTCGAGTTTTTCCAGGTGAAAATCGGCTAGGTCGAAATTTCCCCCGGACAGGGTCTTGAGGTCGGGCAGGGGTTCGAGTGAAAGCAGGCTGTTCAGCTGGGCCCGCGCGACCCGGGGGTCGTTCACGGTGCGGACCCGTTTCGCGAGCTCCCAGATTTTCGGGTCGCGCGCCCTTTCCAGGGTGAGCTGGCGGGGGGTGAGCTCTCCGTCGAAGAGAAAGACCGCCACGTTGTAGGGCAGGTTGAAATTGAGAACGATCGTGGCCTGGTTCCGCTCGATTTTCTCTGGGCTGGTGAACGGGGAGGAAAGCTCGTCCATCAGGAAAGAGGTGATCCCCCCGGAGACCACTACTTCTTCAATCTGGTCAGGCTTGATCTCACCGGGGTGTTCCCGCAGGATTTTCTCCACGCAATCCGCCACCGGGTCGACATAGGCGCAGGCGGGATAAACCTTGAGGCAGAGGGTGTCGGTGACCCAGGCTTTCCCGAGCCCGCTGATCATCGCCGGGGTGGGGATGTCGGCGAAGCAGTTGATGAACCCGATGGGGTGTTCGAGGATCTCGGGCGAGCCGGTGAACCCGGAGCGGGCCAGCTCCGCCCCCAGGACGCCGATCGTGGCGGGCAGCCCCGCGGTGAGCAATTTGGTGTGCGGTCCCATGAATCCGGGCCAGATGGTGAAGGTGGACTGGTAGAAGGCCGTCCCGAGGGCGTTGACGGTTTCCTCCGAGCCGAGGCCGAGGGCCCGGGAGGTCGCCGCCGCTCCTCCCCCCAGGTGGACAAAGGACCAGGCCTGTCCGTTCTGGGGGCCGAGGGCGACCGAGGCTCCGATCCGACCGGCTACCTCGTTGGCGATGATCTGGAGCAGGAGGAGATTCCGGCCGTTCAGCTTGAGCTTTTCCGAGAGCGCCAGGGCCAGCGGCACCGCCGAGACCCCGGTGTGGGCAGCCAGGAGATAGTCGTCGTAGTCCAGGGCGATGGAGGCCCCGGAGTTGTAAAGGATCGCTCCCCGCAGGCTGGTTTTTTTCCCGGGGGGAAACAGGGTGCAGTCGGTGCCCTCGTTCCAGTCCTCCACGGTTTTCAGCAGGGCCTGGACCCCCGGGGTCAGGGAACCGGCGAAGGCGGAGGCCCAGATGGAGAGAAACTGGAGCTTGGCTTTCCGGATGACCCGCGCCGGGATGTCTTCGAAGCGGACCCGGGTGATCCATTCCGCGAGGTATCGGGTTTTATCTTCTCTTTTGTCCATGGCGATTTGCTCCGGTTAGGTTTTCCGGTTTTGACCGGAAAGCAGATAGCTTAGGAGGCAGAAACGGCTCCAGGCGGTCCGCTGGTTGCGGAACCGCACCCGGCCGCGGAAAAACTCGGAAAGCAGGTTGCTCCGGCCGGAGAGAACTTCATCCCAGGTTTCGGGATTGGCCCGGACGGTTAGGTCCAGGCTGAAATCAAAACCTGGTTTCAGGTTCACCTCTCCCGACCGAGAGAATATAACCGTCGTAGGCGCGAAGGTGTCGGTCTTGGTTTCAAGCAGAAGGTTAAAGCTCGGGAAAAGGAGAGGAGGAAGGGACAAGATCTGAGCCTTAAGCTCAGACGTCGAGAGAATGCTGAAGGTCGTTTTGGAAAGCCGGGACATTTTTATTCGTTATTATTTTTTATATCGCGCAATCAGAAGAAATACCAGAAGGTAATTCAAAGATCCAGTTTGGAAGGCAAGAATTCATCCGGGGCACGGTCTGAAAATTTCTTTTGACAAAGTGACTTGAAGTAAAGTATGAGATAAAGGGATAATAATCTTATCCCTTTTAGGAGGATCAACTTGCGGTTTATCCTAAAATTGGTTTTCTGCAATATCTTTGTCGCGGTTTTTGCTCTTTTCTTGGCTTTCTTCCGCCAGGTTTCCCAGCCGACCACCCAGGCAATGACGGGGGGCCAAACCGCGATGTCCTTGGTGGCCCTTCTAATAATCCTGATAATCTTCCTGGTTTTTATTTTTACCATCGGTATCAAGATGGTAAAAAACACGGCGGAATTTTTAATCCTTTACGAAAAGGACCGGAAAAAGTTGAAAGACTTTGATCCCGGGAAACAGGCCAGGGTGGGGGTGGAGATCCTGAACTGGCCTTATTCCGCCGCCTTCATTGCCGGCATTCTGGGGTTGATCGGCTCTTTCGGCGGATTGATCATGCCCACGTTTGTGGGTTTTTCCCACCTTCCTTTATCCGTTTATGTTTCGATGGCTATCGATTATTTGGTTGTGACCCTGATGACCGCCTTGCTGATTTTCTTTTTCAACACCAGTTTTGCAGCTCTGATGCTTGCCCGCCTGGATGAGGTAGGTTTCCCGCGTCCAAATTATCACGACCCCGCGATTCGCCGCCTGGGAATCAAGTCGAAGTTCAGTTTCACGATTATCTTTATTATTTTTCTTGTCCTGTACTTCTTCAGCACCGATGTGCTACGCCGGTTGGATTGGCTGATCACGGAGGGAAAAATCTCCGGGGAAATACTGAAACCGGTCGGTGTTGGGGTGTTGGAAAGCACCTTGCTCGTGGGGATTTATGCCACGGTCATGATCCTGCTTTCCATCCGGGCGCTCACCAATAACATCTCCCGCCTGGACCAGGGAGTCGGAAAGATCTCGAAAGGGTCCCTGGAGTGGGATCCCCTGCTCCAGCCCGTTTCCGCGGATGAGATCGGAGCCATTACCGACGCGGTCGACCGGATGCGGTCCACCCTTTCCCAGAAGCTGGAACAGATCACCGAACAAGCCAGCCGGCTGGAGGCTATTCTCGTCACCATCCGGGAGATCATTCCCCTCTTGACCGGTTTAACCGAAGAAATGATGGAGATTTCCCGGAAACAGGAAGCCGGGGCCGCCCAGCAGTCCGAATCCATCAAGGGGGTGCAGGCCGGGGTGGAGGACCTTTCGGTTGTGGCGCGGGAGATCTCCGACGGCTCGACCCAGGTAATGGAGCGGGCTGAGGCCGCTCTCCGGGACGGGGAGGAAGGAGTCCAGACCATCGAATTCTTCCGGAAGAGCATCGAGAATTTCGCCGAAAGGGCGGGAGAGGTGGGGGAAAGAATCCAAATCCTTTCCCTGGTCGGCGAGGAGGTGGAAAGAATCCTGAAGTTGATCGAGGGGATCGCCAATAAGAGCGATGTCCTGGCCCTGAACGCGGCCCTGGAGGGGGCCAAGGCCGGGGAGGCCGGCAAGGGTTTTATGCTGATCGCGGACAACATGCGGAGACTGGCCGAGCTGATCGTCAAGGAGGCGGACCAGATCCGGCCCATCCTTCGGCAGATTGAAACCAGCACCCGGGAGATCATGGGCGCGATCGAGAGCAACCTGGCTGAAACCCGGGTCGGGTCGGGGCTGATGATCCAGGCCCATGACTCGTTTCAAAATATTTACCGCTCGGTTCGGAAGGCCAACGAGACGGTTTACGGGATTCTCCAGGGTACCAGCCAGCAGGAAACCCTGACCCTGAAGATCATCGAGCACGCAACCAGGGTAGCCGGGATTGCCAGTGAGGGATCGTCCCTCAGCAAGTTATCCACCCAGACGGCCGAGGACCTGGTGGAAATCAGCAATCGGTTGAAATCGCTTTTGGCTTCCGGGGCTGAGCCCGGCCGGGGCGTTCCGGGAAAATAAGGAAGGAAATTACTTTTCCTGCCATTTCAAGGTTAGATCAGGCAGGTATTGATTTATATCTTCCTTCAGCAGGTCCCGGTATTTCTCCTGATTTCTCAAATAAAGATTGAAGAACCCCGCCAGGAGGACCCCGCTGATCCGCCGCTGGAGATCGCCGGCGATCTGCGGAATGGCTTCCAATTGGGCGGCGGAGCTGAAAAGGTCAGAGCACTGGAGGAAATTCCCGTGGGTGACCTCAATCAGCTGGGTAAACCCCAGGACCATCTCCGAGTTCGGGCTCAGGCCGAACATCACCTGGGTCAGCTCGGAGGTTTCCGGGATATCGAGATCGGTGAAGCCGATATGGGTTCCCCCGGCGATCTTGGCCAGGTAGCGGGGCGGGGGAACCAGGTTATAGGACCGGGACGCGTTGCTGGTGAAACGGGTGAAAATATCCCGGCTCCCGCTGATGAAAATTATGGGCACTCCCCCGGTGGAATAAAATTCGTCCCCGAACAGACAGGAGAAGGGAGCCAGGGGCGCGGCCGCCTTGATCCGGGGATCGGCGTTGGAGCCGAAGACCGTCATGATGGTGGTCCCTCCGCCCAGGGAATGGCCGCTCACCCCGATGGCTTTTTCATCGATTGCCTCCGAAAACCGGTTTCCGCTCGGGGAGGAGAAGCCCAGGAGCGAGTCGATCAGGAAACTGACATCGGCGGGCTGGTTCACCAGGTCGGAGGTGGGACCGCCGGGGGCGAAGGTGTTGGAGAGGGGAAAATCCGGGGAAGCCACGATGTATCCGTGGCTGGCCAGGTGGGAGGTGATAATGACGGACTGGCGGCGGTTGCCCATGAACCCGTGGCAGAAAACCACCAGGGGGAAGGTCCCGCCGGCCAGGGGAGCGCCTTTGATCTCCGCGGTCCCGGTGGATTCCCGGATGGGGTACCAGATCTCGGTCACCAGGGTCCGGCTCGGGTCCCCGGGGTATTCGCCGTTTTTATCGGTGGGCCGGCTTTGGTCCCGGAAGGTCGCGGTTTCCCGCCCGACCCCGAATTCTCCCGGGGCGGAAAGCTCTTGGATCATTTTCGGGAGATCCGGTTTGCCCGGGCCGCAGGCGAGGAAGAAACCGAGGACGGCCGGGAGCAAAGGGAGAAAAACTTTTGGGGGGTGCATAATTAAATTTATAACCGAGGTGGTTCAAAAAATCCACCGTCCTTCCATACGTATTTTTAAAAATATTTTATTTCTTTCCCCCTCCCCTTTTTCCCTTCAGGGTGAATCCCTTCAGGATGAACCCTCCCATGAGGGGAGGGGGAAAAATAAAGGAAAAAATCCACAATACTTCCCTCCCCCTTGAGGGGGGAGGGTGGGGGAGAGGGTGTAGATGAATGTGAAATAACTTTGATATGTTTTTGAAAGAGGCAAGATGTGATTAACAACTATGAGAAAATAAGGGATAATCTCGATATAAGGTTTGCGAAAGGAGGATTGCAAATGAACGGATGGAACAAATTAAGTCTTGTGGTTTTGACAGTCGGTTTTTGGTTTTTCGGATGCGCGGCGACGATCGCGGTGGAAAAGATGGAGGCCCGGCCGGGTCAGTACCCGGATACGATCCGGGTGGGGCAGGTCCTGGAGTTTCAAGCCGTGGCGCTGGCTCCCTCCGGCAGCGAAGTGGAGAGCCCCAGCGCGGCCAATCTGCCCAACTGGTCAGTGGATAACCCCGAGAACTGCCGGGTTATGCCCCACGAGGGAATGAAGGTGACGCTGAAAGGGGTGGGCGCGGGTCCCTGCGAGCTTACCCTCCGGGCCAAGGTTCATGTGGGAATGAACACGGTGATCGTCTGGAGCGGAAAGGTCGTGGAATAAAATAAGGATATCTAAATCTCCCCCCTCCGGGTCGTAGACCGCCCCTTTTTGATAAAGCTAGGAGGTAACCATCCCCCTTTGTAAAAAGGGGGAATGAGGGTGATTTATATGAAAAAAATCCCGGATCGGGTTTCCCCGAACCGGGATTTGAGTTTGAGTCGGTTATCAGTTTGGTTTAGTACATATCGCCGTAGCCGCCACCGGGGGGCATTCCGCCCGGCATGCCCTTGGGGCCTTTTTCTTCCGGCTTATCGGCGATCATAGCGTTGGTCATGAGCATCAAGGTGGCGACGCTGGCCGCGTTCTGGAGGGCGAAGCGGGCGACCTTGGTCGGGTCGATGATCCCTTCCTCCATCATGTCCTTCACGTATTCCATCTTGGCGGCGTCGAAACCGTAGTTGCCCTTTTCCTTCTTGATCTGGTCCACCACGATCGAGCCCTCGATCCCGGCGTTGTTGGCGATCCAGCGGCAGGGTTCCTCCAGGGCCTTCTTAATGATGTTGACCCCGAACTTTTGATCACCCTCGAACTTAAGCTTTTCCAGGGCCGGGAGGCAGCGGATGTAGGCCACGCCCCCGCCCGGGATGATGCCTTCCTCGACGGCCGCACGGGTGGCGTTCAGGGCGTCTTCCACGCGGGCTTTCTTTTCCTTCATCTCGGCCTCGGTGGCCGCGCCCACGTTGATGACCGCGACCCCGCCCACCATCTTGGCCAGGCGCTCCTGGAGCTTTTCCTTGTCATAATCAGAGGTGGTTTCGTCGATCTGGGCGCGAATCTGCTTGATTCTCCCCTCGATATCTTCCTTCTTCCCGGCGCCGTCCACGAGGGTGGTGTTCTCCTTGTCGATCACCACCCGCTTGGCCCGGCCCAGGTCCTCGATCAGGATGTTCTCTAACTTGATCCCCAGTTCTTCCGCGATCACCTTGCCCCCGGTCAGGACCGAGATGTCTTTCAGCATTTCCTTCCGGCGGTCGCCGAAGCCCGGGGCCTTGACCGCGCAGGTCGAGAGGGTGCCGCGGAGCTTGTTCACCACCAGGGTGGCGAGGGCTTCGCCCTCCACTTCCTCGGCGATGATCACGAGGGGCTTGCCGGCCCGGGCGACCTTCTCCAGGAGGGGCAGGAGCTCCTTCATGTTGCTGATTTTTTTCTCGTTGAGCAGGATGTAGGGATCCTCGAGGACGCACTCCATCCGCTCGGCGTCGGTGACGAAGTAGGGCGAGAGATACCCGCGGTCGAACTGCATGCCCTCGACCACTTCCAGGGTCGTCTGCATGGCCTTGGCTTCTTCAACGGTGATCACGCCTTCCTTGCCGACCTTTTCCATGGCCTCGGCGATGATCTTGCCGATGGTGTCGTCGTTGTTGGCGGAAATGGTTCCGACCTGGGCGATTTCCTTCTTGTCCCGGGTGGGCTTGGAGAGCTTCTTCAGCTCCTCGACCACGATTTCCACGGCCTTATCCACGCCCCGCTTCAGGTCAATGGGGTTGGAACCGGCGGCCACCAGCTTGGCGCCTTCCCGGCAGATGGCCTCGGCGAGCACGGTGGCGGTGGTGGTGCCATCGCCCGCGGTGTCGCTGGTCTTGCTGGCCACTTCCCGGAGCAGCTGGGCACCCATGTTTTCAAACTTGTCTTCGAGTTCGACTTCCTTGGCGACGGTGACCCCGTCCTTGGTGCAGGTGGGGGCGCCGAAGGTTTTTTCGATGAGGACGTTCCGGCCCCGGGGCCCGAGGGTGGAGCGCACGGCATTGGTGAGTATTTCCACCCCGCGCATCAGACCGGCCTGGGCCTGCGTGTCAAATTTTATCAGTTTCGACGACATTTTTTCCTCCTTTCACTTCGTAATCCGGAGCTCAAGGCTCGGATTATTTTTCGATAATTCCCAGAATTTCTTCCTCGGTGATGACCAAGTGGTCGTCACCTTCGATTTTCACTTCGGTTCCGGAGTACTTGGCGAATAGAATCCGGTCTCCGACCTTGACCACCATGGGAATGACTTTGCCTTCGTCATTGAGCTTTCCGCTCCCGACCGCTACCACCAGACCTTCCATGGGTTTCTCTTTAGCGGTGTCCGGGATGATGATCCCACCCTTGCTCTTTTCCTCCTCTGCCAGTCTTTTCACCAGGATTTTGTCTCTGAGGGGCCGTATTTTCATATGTATGCCTCCTTTCTAGGATTTTTTGCCCCAAAATCGATAAATAATACTTTCTGTTAGCACTCTCTATGGGGGAGTGCCAACGAACTTAGTTAAATTAATCATGCCTTTTAGGTTTGTCAAGTGCGGAAGATGTAACTACCTAAATAATATATATTATTTTAAAAAGATTTGGTTCAGGAGCTCTGGATTCCCACGGCGGAGAAGGCTAAAGCCAAGGAAATCAGGATCGAAGCGAAGTAACGCCCGCCCCGAATAAATACAAAAAGGCCTGGGAGAGTATCCCAGGCCTTTTTTGTTGGGTAGGGAGTTCATTTATCCCGGCTCCGGGATGGATGGCACCCGAATTGGGCCCGAATCCTGGGGCCAGGAGCTTGGTGGGCGGTTAGTGAATCCCTACCTTAAAACCTCGATTCCATACATCCCCGCGGGAACCAGGACCCGGTCTTCCGACAAAACCGGGACCGGGTTCCAGTTGGTCGAGGGATGGATATGTTCAAACTCAAACCGGGAATCCTTAACCTGATAAATCAGGTCAAGGTAAGCGTACATTTCATCCGCCGACGGGCTCCAAGACCCCTGCGCGATCGCGAGCTCCCGGATCCGCTTGGGATTAACGAAGGGACCGAGCGAAAGGAAGGCGCGCCCGCCGGCAAATCCATTCAGGCTGTAGCCGGCCTCGAAGGCGGGAAGCGCGAGAGAATCAACGATTTGCAGGTCGGCGATGTCGTCGGTTTTGATCAGGGAAAGTTTTTGTTCGGGGGCCGGCTCCCCGGAGTTTTCCCCGTACCAGTAATAATAGGGGGTGCCCGAAAGCAGAAGGGCGTTAGCGTCGTTAAAGGAGACCGCCGGATAGCCGGAAAGCGCGATCTCGTCCCCGGCCTGGAACCCCTGGGTGTCATAGCGGCAGGCCCCCAGGAAATAATCGGATTGATAGAAGGGCCAGCCGTCCGGGGTTTGCAATAACTTGAGCTGGGTTTTCTGGTAAAAAAGTTTTTCCTCGTTCTCCGAGACATAAAGCAGCCCGCCGGGGATATTGACCAGGAGGAGGGAAGGATGCTCCGGATCGGCGAGATCCAGGCGGCCGGCGTAGTAAGTGGTGGTTACGGTTTCCGGGTAGGAATAGTAATAATTCTGGGGCTCGATGGTTTCGGAAACCGTCAGGTAGAGATGCTGGCCGCGCACGAGGGGGGTGAAAGCGTAGTTTGAATACAGGTAGGAGTAGTAGCCCGGGCTGGCGGAGGGATTCTGAATTTCGATGAACTTGGCGGGCGCAATTGTCCCCGCCTCCGCGGCCTCCAGGACCAGGACGCCTTCCTTGTAATACCAGTCCGGCTCGGCCGCCTTCACGATGGTCACATCGCCGCTATAGGAATCGCTCCAGCGGGAGACCGAACCGTAAAAGCCGAGGCGGGAGCCGCTCAGGGAGATCAGGGTCTGGGGGGAAAAATGGAGATCGGAAGGGAAAGCGAAGCATCCGGTCACCTGCGGCTGGCCATTTTCCGGGATCAGCAGGCGGTGAACCTCGGTCTGGGACGGATGGTCCGCATCGACCGCCTCGGTTTCCCGGATGATATAGAGACCTTCCGCGTCGCCCATAATGCTGACCGCGCTCCCGGAGATTTTCACCCGGGCGGTGGGCTTGAGCCCGGAATCGCCAAGCCTGATCACCTCCCACCAGTTATTCTCGTCCTCCACCAGGGCGAATTTCCCGGCCGGGACAATCGTTTTCGCCGACCGGAGCAGGCGGAGGAGGGAAAGGGTCTGGGGATGGTCGCGGTCATCGATGCTGGCGATCTGAACCGCGCTCTGGGAAAGGATGAAGGCATGGTTATCGGCCAGGAAGGGACGTTCCACCGTCCCGATGTGGGCCAGGGACCCTCGCTCTTTCAGCTGATCCCGGAGGAGATCGATCAGGGTGACCTGGTCCTCCATCCGGTAACCCCACCACCCGAACCCCTGGGAATCCGACCAGGGGAGCATGATCAGGTTCTGGTCGGGAAGCACATTGAAGGCTTTGTAATCGGCATAACCGTAGGAGGTGGAATAATCGCTTCCCACCGTGACCTTGTCCAGAAGCCGGGGGTTGGTGGGGTCTTCCACGGAGAAAAGGGAAACCGAAGCCCTTCTCCCCCCGCCTTCGTCATCCACCCCGAGTGCGACCAGGCGGTCGCCCAGGGGCTCGATGTACTGGGACCAGCCGGGAACCGTCAATTCCCCGACCACCATGGGATTGGCCGGGTTGGAAAGATCCAGGATCCAGAGCGGATCTTTCCGCTGGTAGGTGACGATGTAGGCCCGGCTTCCGTCGAAGCGGGTGGCGAAGAGGGATTCAAAGGTGCCGATAGGTTTGGTGGAAAGCAGGTTGGGCTGGTCAGGATTGGAAACGTCAAAGATATACAAGTTGTTATTCCCGTTCCAGTCCCCGGCAATCACCCGGAAAGTCTGTTGATATAGATCCATTTTGAATTGGTCGGCGACGTGTCCGGAGATGTTTAGGGTTCCCCGGGCGGCGATCTGGCCTCCGGGGTCGGAAATGTCGAGGCAGTGAATCTCGGTGTTTTCCGAGTATTCGTATCCGCCGGCGACGCTGACCGGGACGGAAATGTAAAGGTATTGCGGGTTTACGTAGAGATGGGTGTAAGCCAGGAGACTCCAGTCCCAGTTAGTGGGAAAAGAGATGATCTCCTGGTCCACCGCCTGAAGGTCCGGGGCCCCGGCGAGATTAAAAGAGGAAATAATGATGGATTCCGGGGTGAAGGTGACGGCGTAGAGGATGTCCCCCACGATCCGGCTTTCGATCAGGGTTCCCGGAAGGGGAAGCTCGGAAACGATCTCGATCCGCTCCGGGTTCTTCACGTCCAGGACCACCACCTTGCCCTCCAGGTATTTGGTCAGGGCCTCGGAGAGAGGATCCCCCCCGTTCAGGGCGGGGGCATTCATCGAGCTCCACCCGTATCCCGGCTTAAACCCGGCTACGGTGGAGATGACCAGGTTTCCTTTCAAATAGAGTTCATTGGGAAAACCGGGAATGTAAACCCCGCCCGCGTATTGGAGATTTTCCGGGTTGTTGGTTTTGATGGCCTGAAGGCCGCGGTAAATGTTGAGGGTGAAAAGAAGGTTGTCTCCCAGGGCGTAAATATCCGGCTCGGCCACCGCCCGTTCCGGCGGGCTCTGGGACTGGCTGGCGGCGGGAACGGGATTTTTTTCTCCTCCGGTCAGGGGAGCGCCGGTGTCAAGCCCGTAATATATTCCCCCTCCTCCCCGGTAATACGCTTCCGAGAGGGAGCGGTAGCCGTTATCGACGATTTTTTCCAGGGTGGGGGTTACGAGGGAGGGAAAATCGGCGGTGTTTTTGCAGGATTCAATGATCACGGTTTCGGAAGGGGGGCGGGAGTACGCGAGGTAGCGGGTCCAATCCTGAGAGTCGGTGCTGGCGCTGATCGCCTGGGCCGGGATATCCGGGGCTTCCGTACCCGTCCCCGGGGATTTTTCCTCGGAGCAACTAATAAAAAGGATGACGACCGAGAATGCCACGGCCAGGCCGGGGAGAATCCCGGGTATTTTCATCCTCCTCAAGTTCTGATCGGGAAAAAAATTGTTCATTTCTATTAATCTCCCCCGTATTATTAAGTGCAATGTCCGTGCCGCGCCTTAAGCCGGGAGATCAGGTTAATCAGCCTCGGAATTTAAAAACGCGCGAATTTTCGGCTGGCCAAGACCCTCAAAATTTTGAGGATAAACTTAAAAATTTGAGGTTTGGCGGTAAAGGATTTTTATCCGAAAAATGCAGTTATTATTTCTTAATACTTCGTAGTTGCCCGATTTATTTATCCCGATACAGGAGGGATCGGGCGCTTTTGAAAACCGCTGATCCCCCCAGAGACGGGACAAGTGAATCGGCATTACAAAAAAATCCGCCCGCGAAGGACGGAGGAACGGATTCAATTGCATTTTTCGGGTTTATGAAATTATGCGGTCAGGTGCCGAAGCGGACACCCAGTAAAATCAGGTTTTTCGAGTAGGGCCGCGATTTCGAAAACTCGTTGGAATAGCGGTTGTAGGTCAGCTGCAGGGATAAATATTTATTCATTTTCTGCTCGACCCGGACATTGATCGCGTTCAGGTTCTCATCCTGCTCGTCGGCCAGGATGATCCTCCGATCCTCGGCCCAGATCGTGTAGGTCCCCAGGCCTCCATATTTTTTTACCTGGATGACCGCGAAAAGATGCAAGAGGGTTTTCGTTGGGAAAGGGTAGGAAAAGGTCAGGGAAACCCGGTGGTTGATGTAGGAAAGGCCGAAGGCGTTGGATACGCCTTTCTGAAAGCTGTAGGCCGGCTTGAGCAGGAATTTCCGGGAGAAGGAAAGCGAGCCGGAAACCTCGCTGATGGCGTCGGCCCGATCCTTGAAGCCGGGGACGAGGTTCCCGTCTTCGTTCAGGACGCGGGCCAGGGATCCATACCAGTGCCAGGATTGTCCCCCGGAGAGCTGCGGGCTCAATTCCTCAGAAACCTGGGCCCGGACCTGGGCCGCCCAGGAGAGGAGATGGTAGTTGAGATTATCCTCCGGATGGTAGTTGAAAAACTGGTAGTTGCCGGAAATCCCGACGGTAAAAATGGGGTTCAAGGGCCGGGAGAGCTCCAGCTGGGCCCCCGGTTTCAGGTAGTAATAATTTTCTTTCCAGGGATAAAAACTGTTTTCCAGGGTTCCCTTCAGGTCGCCGGTGAAAAAGCGGTTCAGGTGGGTGATCCGGAGGGAGAGATTCTGCCGGAGGCGGTTTTCGGCTTTCTCCACGAAAAGAAATTCCGCCCCATTCCAGATGGTTCCGGAGAAGGCGAAGGCGGGGAGGAGGGGAACACGGGTCCGGCCTTCCAGGATCATCCGGTAAAGAAAATCGCCTTTTTTCAGGTCCGAAGGGGTGTCGCGGACGTTGTCATTGTAACCCAGACTGAACACGGCCCGGCCTTCGGTATCGGCGGGGAAAGCGGACGGGGCGGAGAGCGGAAGGGAAGCAACCAGGAGAAACCCCGCGAGCCAGAGTCCCGGGGAAACCCGAAAACGTCCCATTCGGAGCCCTTTGCTTCCAGTCCTCCGGCAAGAAGTGAAGAACCTCACCGGTCAAATTTCTAATTATAAAAGGCAAAAGTCAAATTATAAGTTTACACGGAGGATATAAACAAAGGATAACCGGAGAAGGAAGAAGGATTCAGGAAAACAGGAAAGAAAAAAACGGACTGGCTATTGCCCCCGCCGGAGTTCGTCCCCCCGGGCGTTGACCCGCTGGATCAGCTCCTCCAGGGCGGTTTTCCGGGTTTTCCAGCGGTGGATTTTTTCCTCGAGGGTGGGAACGTGGGCGGAACCGGCCGGAAGGGAAAGGGTCGAGCTCGAGGATTGAAGCCGGAGGATCTCCGGGGGTGAAGCCGAGGAAGGTGAGGAGCCTTTCCCCGTATCTCCAAAATCGATAATCGCGATTCCCTCGCCTCCGGGGGATTCCTTGGAGGGGGTGGAAGGCGAGGAGGTTTCCGGCGGGTTTTGGACCCGCGCCATGATTTCGTCCCGGTGGCTGACCTCGGCGGAAAAATCGTAGGTGTCTTCCAGGAACTCCCGCAGGCCCCGGGAGAGGGCCAATTGCTGGTTCAGATCCTCCAGCCTCAGGCTGGTCACTTCCAGTTGTTTCTGGAGGTGGCTCCGGGCCAGGTCGAGAACCTCGAGCTTGTTCCGGATTTCCTGGGGGCTGTCCCCCGGGTCGGCGGCGGGGAGAACGATCCGGGGGTTCAGGTCGGAGAAGACTTTGTCCAGCAACTCTTCCTTTTCCCGGCGGAGGCCGAGGAGATCGGCGAACAGGCGCGAATCGGGTTTTTCCCGGGATTGTTTTTCCAGCGCGGTGATGCGGAGGGACAATTCGGCCAGGAGATTTTCCCGGGCCTGGCTGATCCTTTCCCGGGCTGAGTCCAGCCGGGTTTCGATCCGGCCGAGATCGGTTTCGATTTGTTTGGATTCCTTGAGAAAATCCTCCAGCTGGGTTCTCTGGGAGAGGCTGGGCTCACCGGTTTCGGGTTTCTGGGCCGCGATCTTTTCCGAAAGCAGGCGGGCTTTTTCTCTCAGGTTCAGGGAGGTCTGCCGCAGGATTTGTTCTTCCGCGTAAAGGCCGGTCAGATCGGCCCGGAGGGATTCCGGTCCGGAAGCAAAAGCCATCCGCGGGATGGTGATCAGGGCCGCCAGAAGCAGAAAACTGGCGATTTTGGTGGTTGCGAATCTCATAAAATTAAATAATATGCAAGAAAAGTGCCATAATCTACAGGTGCCGGGAGATGTCCGAAAAGAAAGTTTTTTGTCGAAATACGGGGAAAAATCATATAAAATCTTCCTGTAATGGCAATTATAACTATTTAATAATGAAGAGCCAGGGATTATCTTTTTCCCACATGGGTTTTAACCCCTCAATTTTTTAAGGGTATGATTTCATCGGTCAAGGGGCGAATTCGGAACCAACTGCTTCTAGCTTACCTTATCCCGATCGGGTTGCTGCTCGGGGGGCTTTCCTTTTTCGCTTATTACCGCACCAAGTTGAGCCTGGACCAGGAGTTCTCCCAGCGACTCCTTTCGGTGGCCGGAGCGGTGGCCCTGGGGACCGATCCGGAATCCTTTCTGATCCTTTCCCCGGGTGATGAGGGGAGCCAGGTTTACCAGCGCCTGGGCGGTTTCTGCCGGAAGGTCAAGGAACTGAACGGGGTGGCGCGGATCGCACTTTTCGACCGGAAGGGAAAAATCGTGGCGGATACCAGCGGTTCCCGGATCGGGGATCCTTTTTCCCGGTTTGAGCTGGACCAGGAGGTGATCGTCCGGATCGTCCCGGCCCGGGGACAGGTTTCGATTCTGTTTTCCGGCCCGGACCGCCGGCTGTATAAGGAAGCATACGCGCCGGTCCTGATGAAAACCCCGGCGGGGCAGGAAGACATCATCGGTTATGTCGCCGTGGAAGGCAGCGCCGTGTTTTTCGCGGGGCTGACGAGCCTGCGCCGGGATCTCCTTTTCGGGGGGCTCTTGGGCCTGATTATAGTCGCGGGGATCAGCCTCCTCCTGGCCCGGAGGATCGTGAACCCGGTCCACCGGCTGGTGGAGGGGGCCGGCCGGATCGGGGCGGGGGACCTGGATTCCCCGATCGAGGTTCGGGAGAAGGGGGAGATCGGGTTCCTGGCCGCGACGCTTGAGCAGATGCGGGGCTCGATGCGGGAGCGGGATCGCACCCTGAATCTGATGCTCCGGGGGGTGGCCCACGAGGTGCGGAATCCCCTCGGGGGGATGGAGCTGTTTGCCGGGCTCTTGTCGGAGAAACTCGGCTCCCGGGAACCGGAGGCGGAGTACCTGGAAAAAATCCGGAGGGAGATCGGCAACCTGAAAAGGGTGGTGCAGGAATTTCTGGATTACGCCCGGCCCGAGGAACTGCGGCGGGAGGAGGTTAAGCTCTCCCGGTTTTTCGCGGAGGTTCTGGAAATCCAGGCCCCCGGGGCCTGGGAGCGGGGGGTGGAACTGGAAACGCGGGTGGATCAGGAGGCGGGTTTTAATTTCGATCCCGCCAAGCTCCGCCGGGCGGTGATCAACCTGGTCGAGAACGCCGTCTCCGCCTCCGAAAGAGGGAAAAAGGTGTCGATCCAGGCGGACCTGGAGAAAAACTGGCTCCGGATCACGATCGCGGACCGGGGGGTCGGGATTCCCGAAGCGGACCGGCCTCATCTCTTCGAACCGTTTTTTACCACCCGGGAGAGCGGGTCGGGGATCGGCCTGGCCCTGGTGAAAAAAGTGGTGGATGGACACGGCGGGAGGATCGAGGTGAAAAGCCGGGAGGGGGAGGGGACGACGGTGGAGATCTGGATTCCACCCGCACCCAGAAGCCAGTAGCCTTTTAAATTGCGGAATGCGGAATATACCAATTGACGATTGACGAATGACGATTGACGAATGAAAACCAAATCAACAAGAGAAGACAAAGAAACTTAAGGATGAATGACGACTTGTCCCGAGAGCTGTCGAGGGATTACCGAGACAAGTAGCGCAACCGTAAAACGAAAAAACACTAAAACACCAAAACACGTAAAATAAATCAGGGGAGACCATGGCGCAGATTCTGATTATTGAAGACAACCAGACCATGCGGGAGGGGATGACCGAGGTGGCGACCGGAATGGGCCACCGGGTGACCGCGGCCCCGGGAGGGAAGGAGGGGATCGCCTCCTTCCTCGCGGGGAATTTCGACCTGGTGCTCACCGACCTGAAAATGGGGGCCCTGGACGGGATGCAGGTGCTGAAGGAGGTCATCAAGCTCCGGCCCGGGGTGCCGGTGATGATCGTGACCGCCTACGGCTCCATTGAGGGGGCGGTGGAGGCGATGCGGGCGGGGGCGTTTGATTTCGTCACCAAGCCGGTCTCGCCGGCGGAATTAAAGGTCAAGATCGAGCGGGCGCTCGGCCTGGCCGAGCTGGAAAAGGAAAAGGCGCGGCTGGAGGCGGAGAATCTTTACCTGAAGGGGGAAGAAGGGGAGCGCTACCGGCCGGACGAGATCGTGGGAAACTCCCCGCAGATCCGGGAGGTTTTCGCCCGGCTCCAGAAAATCGCCCCCACGGATTCCTCGGTGATCATCAACGGGGAGAGCGGGACCGGCAAGGAACTGATGGCGCGGGCGATCCACCGTTTGAGCCCCCGGAACGAGGGACCTTTTATCAAGATCGACTGCGGGGCTTATCCCGAGACCCTGATCGAGAGCGAGCTTTTCGGGCACGAGAAGGGGGCCTTCACCGGGGCGGTCAAACGCAAGCCCGGCCGCTTCGAGCTGGCCGACGGCGGGACGATTTTTCTCGACGAGATCGGGGAGCTTTCCCCGGTCGCACAGGTCAAGCTGCTCCGGGTGCTCCAGGAGCGGGAGTTCGAGCGGGTGGGCGGAGTGGAGACCATCCGGGTGGACCTCCGGGTCTTGAGCGCCACCCACCGGGAGCTCCGGGAGGAAATCCGGAAGGGAAAATTCCGGGAGGATCTTTTCTACCGGCTGAACGTGATCGGGATCTCCCTCCCCGCGCTTCGGGAACGGAAAGAAGACATTCCTCTGCTGGTGGAGCACTTCGGAAAGAAGTTGCGGGTGCGGACCCGGAAGGAAATCCAGGGATTCAACCCGGAGGCGCTCCAGGTCCTGGCGAATTACCCCTGGCCCGGGAATATCCGCGAGCTGGAAAACGCGGTGGAGCAGGCCATGGTCCTGGCCCCCGGCCCGGTCATCCGGGTCGAGGATCTGCCCGCCTGGGTTTTCGTCGGCTCGGCCCCGCCGGCCCGGCCGGGTGAAGCGGCGGCGGGGGAAGGGAAGCCCCTGGACGCCTCGGTCGAGGCCCTGGAGAAAGACCTGATCGAAAAGGCCCTGGCCCGGGCGGAGGGCAACAAGGCCGAGGCCGCCCGGATTCTGGGGATCAAGCCGGGGACGCTTTACTACAAGATGAAAATTTATCGGATTGAATTAAAATAAGCGTTCCGGCCCGGTTTTTCCCGGACTGGGGAATAAGCCTCGGAAGCAAGATAAATTGTCTTTAAACCTCGGTCCAAGCCAAAAGATTTTTCAGGCTTTCGACAGGTGGCAGTTTAGAGGAATTACAAAAATATGTTGCCCGATGGGATATCACGATTCTTAGCCCCTAGCCCGGCAAAACCTTGACAGGCTTGGAATTCTTGTTAATTTTCGTTAGGATATTTCCAAGTTAGGAGAAAAGAAAATGTACGCAGTCATCAGAACCGGCGGGAAACAATACAAGGTCCAGGAAGGCGAGTTGATCCGGATCGAGAAGATCCCCGGCGACAAGGGGAGCAAGGTTAATCTCGATGACGTTCTCCTCGTCCGGGAAGACGACAAAGTTAAGATCGGCAAGCCGGTGGTCAAGGGGGCTTCGGTTTCCGGGACCATCGTCGAGCAGGGCAAGGCCCGGAAAATCAAGGCGGGGAAATTTAAGAAGCGGAAGAGCTATCAACGACGCTGGGGCCACCGCCAGCTTTTCACCCGGGTCAAGATCGAGTCGATCAAGGCCGGCTGATCAAATTTACGATTGACGATTTACGATTGACGATTTCATTGGTGATTGGGATTTGTTTGGTGATTGGTAATTGGGATTGGGAGTTTGATTTCGGCTGAAGGCCGAAATTAGGGGGTGATTTATGGCGCATAAAAAAGGACAGGGT
>Ga0315297_10000044_pt1 | contig 58875 bp, 56 predicted proteins | sample YL17G15_0_MG_FD_203628 | JGI IMG/M metagenome (GOLD analysis project Ga0315297, IMG submission 203628) | Sediment microbial communities from Yellowstone Lake, YNP, Wyoming, USA - YL17G15_0 | ecosystem: Environmental > Aquatic > Freshwater > Lake > Sediment | place: USA: Wyoming | collected...
AGAAGCTGAAAGGATTGGGCTATATCTCGTGATGTGGGTCTTCAATTCGGTTATCGGAACGGTCTTTGACGCCATCGTCTGGCCCGTCCACGGCCTGGGTCCCTGGCCGGTGATGCTCGAAATCTCATTCCTGACCGGTCTGTTGATGCTGTTCATCTTCCGCCGCATCTCGAATCAGGACGGAATCCGTGCGGCGAAGAACCGGATCAAGGCCCACCTCCTGGAGCTGCGGCTCTATAAAGACAGCCTGGCCCAGCAGCTGCGGTCCCAGGGCCGGATCCTGGCGGCCAACGGCCGATATATCGGCTACGCCCTCAAGCCCATGCTCGTCATGATCGTTCCAGTCGTGCTCATCCTCGTTCAGCTCAACCTCTGGTTCGGATCGCGGCCGCTGCGGGTCGGCGAGTCGGCGCTGGTGAAGCTCAAGCTCGCCGACGGGGGCGATCCTCTTAAGACGGACCTGCGCCTGGAAGCCCCGGCGGAGATCGAGGTCGAAACGCCGCCGCTGCGGATCGAGGACGAAAAGGAAATCGACTGGCGCATCCGGGCCCGATCCGAGGGCGTGCATGCTCTCGTCTTCCGCTCCGGCGGCGAGACGTTCACCAAATCCGTTTCGGTCGGCCGGGAGCGGATGACGAAGATCGCCGCCCTCAAACCCGGTCCGGGCCTGATGGACCAGGTTTTTAATCCCGGCGAAAAACCGGTCCCCGGGAGGGCTTCGATCGCTTCCGTGGAAGTCGCCTTTCCGACGCAGAGAATGAGCCTGTTCGGGCTGGGAATGCATTGGCTGGTGGTCTATTTCAGCCTGTCCATCATTTTCGGTTTCGCCTTCAAGGGCGTCTTCAAAGTCGAGATCTAAGCGTGGCGCGGATCCCTCCGGAAGATCGTTTAGGGGACGCTCAGCACATAGGGTAGGTTCTTCGTCCGCAGCCTGATCGAGACCTTGGATTCCTGGTTCCTGTTATATTCGTCCTTTTGTTTAAACGTCAGGGTCAATTCCGACACGGTCTGGATCTTGGGCGGTTCAACGTCTTTCTTGCTCCGCTTCTTCAGAAGGTCCTTGAGAAGTGAATAGATCATTCCGATCGCTTGGATAATCGAGAATGAGTTCATCGGATTCGGCTCGTCGCGGTGGAGCACGTAGTCCGGCTTGAAGCCGTAAGGCAGATTGCCCGGCTGCAGGCCGAGCTTCAAAGAAACGGGGCGCTCCTCTTTCCGGCTGGACATGACCAGTTCTCCCCCGATGTACATCGAGAGGGTATACTCGGCCGTCTGGCCGGGCGGCGGAGCGGTCTTCGGCGGAGAGAACCGCGGCGTCGAGACGTCGACCTCGAGGGTGATTTCCTTGCGCAGGATCAGCCCCGCCGCTTTGACCTCCAGACTGTAGACGCGCGTCCCCGGCCCGAGGAACAGATCGTTGGCGTCCAGGGCGATGACGTTGAAACCGGGCTTGAGCTGGCCGCCTTCGAGAACCTCGGCGCCCAGGGCGAACTTATAATAAGCTTCGTTCCGAATGTCGATGACGAGCGGCAGGATCCCCTGCGGCATGAGGGGTTCATCCCCGACGCCCTTGATAAGGGCGATCTCGGTGATTTGCGGATAGCGCCCCCGCCAGCCGTTCAGCCAGCCGATGACATCCGACTGGTTGACCAGGTCAAGGAAGGCGAACCCCGTGTCGTTGCCGCCGTTCACCTCAAAATATTCGACGATCCATCGCCTCTCGTCCGCAGAGAAGTTCCGGCGGCCGTCGCAAAAGGCCAGGATCCCGGAGGCGTCCGACTTGTCGATGAGGCTTTCCAGGGTCGCGTAGACCGGCTCCAAATAGTCCGCGATGGCCTTATAATCCTTGCCGTTGACGAAGAGCTTCGCCACGTCCGTCCTCCATTGAGCCGACAGCGCTCCGGCGCTGACGGCGAACAGGAGACCGAAAAGAAGGCTTTTTTTAGTAACCATATTGGAACACGAGATACATTTCGAGGCTGGAGTTCGGAAAATCGGGAGGCAAAGGCGGAAAGGGGCCGCTCAGACGGACCGCTTTCACGGCGGCCTGGTCCAAGAGGTCGATCTTCGACGACTCTCCGATCTCGACGGCCAGCAATTCGCCGGCCTTGGACATCATGACGGTGACTCCCACCTCGCCGATATATCCGACGAAGGCCTCCTGGCCGAGCGACCAGTTCTTTTGGATCCTGATCACGACCTCGTTGGCCCAAGGCGTGAAGTCATAGCGGACGATATTGGGGACGGCCCGGCCCCCCCGGGGCGGACCGGAAGCTCCGCCACCCGCTCCAGGCCCGGGCTGCCCGGCTCCGGCGCCCGACGCGGCTGTCGGCCCTTTGATCGTCCCCAGATATTTAGAAAAATCGGTGCCCGCCCAGGACTTATACCGGTCCGGCCTGAGCAGGGACTCGATCGAATTTTCGGACGGCTTGGCCAGATTCAACGGGGAGTCCTTGGCATATGTCAGCCGGAATCCCGAATAAGGAACCCCTGTCGCGCCCGGCTCTCCTCGGGCGCCCGGCCGGGCCTGAACGTCCGAAGAGGGAACTTGAGGCCTCTCCGAGGCCGGCCCGGCGCCCGGTTGAGCCCCGGGCTTTTGCCTTTCAGGCTTGGCCGTCTCCCCCGCGGCCTGTTCCGAAGCCTGAGTCGGCCGGCCCGGTTTGACGGTCACCGGCTCCGCTGGGACCGGCGCCGCGGTGATCCGGCGGGGGATCTTCGGAAGGTAGATCATCCCTTCGGGAACGAAGGGAACCACCGTCGCTTTCGTCTTGAATGAGAAGATCTTGTAATTGAATTTGAGGTGCAAAAGAACATAGAAACCCGTCCCATGAAGCACCGCGGACAGGAGAAAGATAACAATCCTTTTTTTATGTTCGGGCTTGAGGTCAAGAATATTCGACTCCGCGAGAATATTTTAGCATATTTCGGCGCTCCATTATCTTAAATGACGGATCGCGGCGGGTCGTTTCAATTTTTTTTGGCGGATTCCTCGGAACAGAGGACCGATGGAACGCTGGAAAATAAAGCTCGGCCTACCTGATGTCGATCACCAGCTCGTGGCGGACGTATTCGCCCGGCGGCCCCGGCGGAATCTGGACGCGGAGCACCGCCCCCTCCTGCTTGGCCCCGCTGACCGACCGGATGAGGTCGGCCCGCGCCACTCTCACGGGATACGTCCGGCCGGCCAGACCTTCGAGGACCGTTATCAATTTCCCATCCTTGAATTCCGAGCGGATGATCCTCAGCCCTTGGCTCGTATCTCCCGTCTTGGTATCGTTCGCCGGCGGGAGCAGCTCAGGGACCGGACCGAGTTGGATTTCGATGACGTCGTTCCGGCCGAGAGCGACCTCGATCAAAGGCTGGACCGCTTGCCCCGGGGGCACAGCGGCGAATTGATGTTTGACGGCCCTGCCGTTCGCGCTGACGCCGCGGACCTTCGTTCCCAATCCGAAGGCTGGGCCGAAGACGAGCTTATAAGCGGAGTTCGTCCGGCGGCCGATCTCCACGCGCGCCCCGGCCGCGGATCTCCGATAGCGCAGGGAGAATGTTTCCTCGCCGACCTTCCAGTTGTCGACGGCCACATCCGTCCAGTCCGCCGGAAAGCGCGGTTCGAAGCGGACCTCCCGGGTCAGGGCATCTCCTTCGAGGCCGAGCAATCCCTTGACCAGAGGGAGGACAACGCCGCTCGAGGAAAAGCCCTGGTGACAGACTCCTTCCTGCGGCCAGATATTCTGATCGCCAGAAAAAAGCTCGGTGATGTAGCCTAAAGCGTTGTCGAACGTGTGGCGGACGGCCGCCTCCAGCAGTCCGAATCCCTGAAGGTTAAAATTGTGTTTATAGAAGGCTGTCGCCACCCAGCCGCTGAGAAACGGCCAAACCGCGCCGTAGTTATAATTCAAGGGCTCATAAAGAGCGCTTCGGGTCGAGAGCATCCGGACGCCCCAATCCGTCGTCAGGTCCGCGGCGTTGATCCTTTCGAGCGTCAGCAGGCTGCGCTTCTCCTCGCCCTGGCCCCAGACGAGCGGGACGGCGCTCCAAGGCGTCAGCTCCTTGACCTGTTTCCCGTCGGCGTTGAAGGCGTACGCATATTGGCCCTTCTCCGCGTCCCAGAATTTGGCGTCCAGGGCCTTTTGGGCCTTGGCGTAGTGATCGCGAGCCGTTCTTTCCATGGACGGATCGCCGGCCGCCTTGGCCAGCCGCTCCATTCCGAACGCCGCCCTGGCCCAGGCCGCGGCCAGGTAGATATCGGTCCGGATGCCGGTGAGCGAGCCGAACTCGAGCGCCCCGAGACCGGCTTTGCTGTTGTCCATGAGACCGTCGCCGTCGCCGTCCGTAGTCAGGCACCAGGCGTAGGCCTTGTTGAGCGAAGGCCAGCTTTGCTTGACGAACTCGATGTCTCCGGACATGCGGAGATAGTCATAACAGGCGGCGATAAAAAAAGGCGTCGTTTCGCCGTGGATGTACCCGTAAGGATAATCCTTGAACCAGTTGAGATAGCCGGCGGCCTGGGACAGTTCATGGGCCATTTTACCGTCATCCCGCTGCCACTTCTGGGTGAAGAGGAGGGCTTCTCTCACCGCCGAGAACGCGCCGTAGCCGTTGAGGCTCAGCGAATTCATGGAGGCGTCGCCGCTGAAGAACCAGCCGAAGCCGGGCCGGCCTCCGGTCCCCGACGTCCCCAGGCCGGCCACCAATCCCCTGCCGAGATCGGGATTGTCGACGATCAAGTTATCGTAAGCGACCTTGGCCCATTCGAAAGCCAGATTGAGCTTTGCGTCCGGGGTCGTGACCCGGAGGGTGGCCTGCCGGAGTCTGTCGTAGTGGACGACGGCCGCGCGATAAACGGCCTCGGGATCCTTGGCCAACTTCTCGTAGGTCTTGCGGACATCCTCGCGCCGGCCTTTTCCTCCGGCCAGGACGACCGGGATGAACTTTTCTCTCGTCGTCTCTTTGGTCTCGATCGGGATCTTGAATTGATTGGGCGTGTCCGAAAGCATATGCGCCGGCGTGTACGAGATCCCGTGGGCCGCCGGCGATCCGACGAGACCGTGGTTCTTCCGCGTCGGCTCGCTGATGATATAGGCCTTGAGCCCGCCGTCCCACGAGGCGTATTGTCCGCCGATGCCGGCCGGCCACATGGGTTGGAGAACGGGCAAAAAGCTGCAGACAATGGTCAGAGGCTCGGTCGTGTCCACGGCCAGGAGGATGACGGCGCCGGGCTCGTCGACCGCCGTGACGTAGGTCGCTTTCACCGTGAACGACTGAAAGACGTAGGTCAGGGTCGTGGCCGCGGGCGTCGCGGAGACATAACGGACGATGTCCTTGCCGAGAATGGGCTGCGTGCTCGATCCGATCAGGAAAGAGAACTCGAAATTGCGGAGGAGCTTGAGCGGATAGGCCCAGGCCTCGAACGAGCCGCTCTCGGTGCCGAGGATGGCGAACTTTCGTCCGGCCTTGTCGAAATAGGTGTTCGGCTGGGCCAGCCGGTGGAGTTCGAGGTCGGACGAGGCCAGATCGAAGCGAGGGATGAGCCCCTCGTCCGCGCCGGCGGAAACGGCGGAGTAAAGCAGAATACCCATAATGAGCCGATGACCCGATTTTCTGGCTTTCATCTCATCCCCCTTCTCTCTCTCTTAATCCTCTCTCACGGCTCGCACCGGTTGAACCAGGCGACCTCCTCGAGCGGTTTGCGCTTCTGCTCGCGGGATGGCTTCTTCTCATAATAGCCGAGCGTCATCAGCGCGACGATCTTGTATTTGCGCGGGGTCTTGAGGACCTTGCGGGCCTTCCGGATGCTGAACCAGCCGATCCAACACGTTCCGAGGCCGAGTTCTTCGGCCTGGAGGACGATGTGTTCGCCGGCGATCCCGATATCGATCATGCAGAACGGAACTTTCTGGACCTGCTTGCCGAGCCGGTTGGCCAGGAAATCGAGCTTGGCCAGGATGAGGATCAGGACGGGGGCTTCGGCCGCGAACTTCGTCTGGGCGTAGATCCCCGAGAAGGCGGCCTTGGCGAAGCGCGCCTTGAGCTCCGGATCGTCGATGACCACGAAACGCCAGGTCTGGGCGTTCTCGGCCGACGGCGCCAGGCGCGCCGCTTCGAGACAGGTCAGAATCTTCTCCCGTTCGACCGGCTGGGGAAGATAGCGGCGGATGCTCCGCCGGCCGCGCACGAGCTGCTGAAAAGGCGTCCCGGCCACGGTCCCCCCGCTCACCTGATCAAATGCAGTCGCGTCTGACGGCCGTCGATGAAATAGGTTCCCGCCCGGGTGAACGCGGCGTCCTGCTCAAGCGCGATCTGGACCTCCTGGTTTCCCCATTCGGCGACGGTCACCCGGACATTGAGCTCGATCGAGTGGACGGTGTCGAAATAGAGCTGATAATCCCCCAAGCCGGGAACCCCGCCCTGCATATCCCAAAGACCGATCGTCGGCCCGGCGGCATGACCATGGAAGCCCAGGGGATGGGTATAAATGCTCGGCTTCAGCCCTTCCTCCTTGGCCTTTTTTAGGGCCGCGGCAAGGATCTCGTTGCCGGTCCGCCCCTCCTTGAATTCTCCGATCAGGATGTCCTGGAGACGATTGCCCTGTCCCAGAGCGGATTTCAATCCTGCCGGGGCGTCGTCCTCCCCTTCCCTGAGGACATAAGCGTGCTGTTGAGTATCCGTATTCAGGCCGAGATAGGTGATGCCGAAATCACAATGGAGGAGATCGCCGCGGTGGATGACCCGGCCGTCTTTTTGAGGACTTGATACGGGGCGCCCGATGGAGATCGACGGCTGGAACCAGGTGTCCAGCTTCAGCTCGGCCACCCGTTCCCGCATCCACCAGACGACGTCCTCGGTTGTCGTGACGCCGGGCGTGATGATGTTCCGGTTGAAGGAGTCCGCCACGATCTTATGGGCGATACCCACGATATGGGTATAGACCTCGAGCTCGTCGGACGTCCGGCGTTCGAGCCAGCCGACCGCCAGACGCTCGGCGGAGACGAGACGTTTGCTCAGCTCGGGGCCGAGAGCTTTGACGAGCTTCGCCTTGTGCGAAGCCGAAAGCCCGTCACCGAAGGCGAAGGTGTCGGATTCGTCGATGCCGATCCTCTTCGGATTCCGCTCCTTGATGACCTGGGCCAGCCTCTCCCACTGGTCGGCTTTTCCCGGCTCATACATGGCCTTGTAAAAGTCGCCGATGCCGTAGCGGCTGACCGACAGCCGCTCCAAGCCCGCCTGGCCTTTGTCGAAGAAAACCAGGATGCTCAGCCGCCGGGCGGCCATCGAGGACAAGGGAACGAGCGTCAGATAGACCGGGTCCTCCTCATATTCGCGGCAGATGACCACCCACATATCGATGGCCTCGCGGCGCATGATCTCGGGAAGGATCGTCTCCAGCCTCAACTTGAGCCAGCGGTCAAAAACCTCGGCCCGCTCTTTGAGCCCAAAAACGGCCGGCGACTGGCCGGCCCGGGCGAGCGGGGAGAAAGGGGCCAGGCTGGCGGCCGCGATCAAGACGACGAAGATTCGATGGACCAGGTTCCTGTTCATCCGTCCTCCTTATGGCCAAGGATCGATCGAAAAAAAACGATTTCTTCATATATATCAAAATCGAAAAAATTATGATATAGTTTGGGCAATGAACCTTATTCGAGAAAATCTCGTATCTAGAGAGAGAAGGAGGATTCTCATGAAAAAAACCGTCAGCATCGGATTGGCCCTCGTCTTCGTGTTCCTCGGCCTGGCCGCCTGCAAAAAAAGCGCCGCGACGGGTGCGGACGTCGCCTTGGGCCTGCTCCCCAAGAATGTCCAGGGCATTGTCGTCATCGACGTCAACAAGGCCATGACGACCGCCGTCGTGGACAAGGCCCTCAAAGAAAGCAAGGAATACCAGAAGTACCAGGAATTCATCAAGGAAACGGGCATCGACCCGCAGAAGGACATCTATTTCGTCGCCTTCGGCATTTCCGGCATCGGCCAGAGCGGCGAAACGTCGGGTTCTGGCGTCGGCATCATCAACCTCAAATACAACAAGGACACCCTCCTGCCCAAGCTCAAAGAGAAAGCGACGAACGTCCAGGAAACGGTCTATGAAGGGGTGACCATTTACGCCGTGCCCGAAGGCGAAGGCAAGATTTCGATGTCTGGGGCCTTTCTCGACAACGCCCACATCGCCATCGGCGAGGACAAGGAGCTCAAGGCCGTCATCGACGTTTTCGCTAAAAAGGCCGACAACGTCTTCAAAAACGCCGAGCTCTCGGCCCTGATCAATAAGTCGAACAAAGCGGCCATGGTCTGGGCCGCCATCCAATTCCCGCCGGAGATGATGAAAGGCGTGGCGGCCTCGAATCCGATGGCCTCCGACCTCGGCGACATCAAAGCCATCCAGATTTACTTCGACTACGCCAATAAATCCCTCCAGCTCGAGATCAAAGCCGTGGGCGGCGATGCCGAAAAGAACAAAAAGCTCGCCGAGACCCTGACCGGTTTCAAGGCTCTTGGAGGCATGGCCGGCGGGGACAAGCCCGAGATCGGCGAACTGATCAACAAGATCGAGATCTCCTCGGCCTCCGACGCGGTCAAGATCTTCGCCAATGTCCCGGAGGATCTCCTGAACAAGCTCAGCGCGACCGCGACGAAGACGGTCGAAGAAAAGCTCGAGGGGGCGAAGACCGAAGAGAAGAAGGACGAGAAGAAAGAGACCAAGAAATAAGGGACGAGGTTCACTCCTCGAAGATATACTCTTTCCGGTTGAAGACCAGGCAGGCCGCGGTCAGAAAGCCGGCCGTCAAGACCAGGAGTGTGGCGATCGACGCCGCGGCCGGGCTGGGCTGAAGACCGACCATCAAGAACGACAGCTTTCCGGGGCTTCCCGTCGAAGCGGCCGGCAGCAATGATTTCAGATAGTGCATGAGGGTGAATTTCTGCGTCGAGCCGGGAAAATATTGGACGACGTTCTCCCAGCCGAAGCTGAAGAACAGCCCGAACAGGACCGACTTCTTGAGGAACGTCCCGATCAGGGTGAAGAAGGCCAGATAAGCGAGAAGGCCGAGGGCAAGGACGCCCAGCCCTCCGAGCATGTCCGTCCACGCGTCCGGATCGGCGAGACGCTCGATGTTCATGACGACGAAGGAGAGGACGACGCTCGCCGTCAACATGATCAGCAGAAACAGGCCGTAGGCGGCGTATTTGCCCAGGACGATCGCGGTCTTGTCCGCGGGCCGGGTCGTGAGATAGGTCAAGGTCTTTCCCTCGAGCTCCTCGGAGACGATCGAGGTTCCGTAAAATAGGGCCAGGACGAGGATCAGGAATTGGAGGTCGAAGGCCATGATGACGTTGTTGAAGAGGGACGGCCCGTCGACCGGCAAGCGGGGGGCAAAGAGCCGGCTGGCCCGGATGACCAGCGCCACGAGTACGGGCAGGCCGCTGATGAGAAAGAAGACCCGCGTCTTCCGCGCTTTGCGACCGATGAAGAAGAAGAACGAAAAGACGGAGCGAAGGGCGTTTCGCGGCATAGTCATTTTCCCGTGAGGTAATCGAAGACGGCCTGGAGATTGTCGTCGGGCGAGGTGATTTCCTCGACGTCGATGGCGTTGTCCACGACGAGACGCGGCAGAAACCCGAAAATGACGTCTCGATCCCTCGTCTCGAAGACGATGGTCTCCGGGCCGGGTCCGAACTGGATATTCTGGACCGAAGGTTCTCCCACCAAGCGCGCGGCCAGCCGGCGGGGGTTGCTGCACATCACCGAGATCTTATGGGGATGCTTGTCGATCAGGTCGCGGATGTAGTGGATGTCGCCCTGGGCCAGGATCTTTCCCTGATGGAGAAGGACGATCGAACGGGTCAGGGCCTCGATCTCGGGCAGGACATGGCTCGAGACGATGACCGTCTTGCCGGCTTCCTTGAAGTCCTTGATGAGCCGGATGACCTTGCGCTTGCCGAGGGGATCGAGCCCGTTGAGCGGTTCGTCGAGGATGATGATCTGCGGATCGTGGGCCACGGCCTGGGCCACTTTCAGCCGCTGCCGCATGCCCCGGCTGTATCCCCGGATCAGACGGTCCTTGTCCTTGGCCAGTTCGACGAAACGGAGGGCCCGTTCGGCTCGGGCCTCGATCTCGGCCGCCGAAAACCCATGCAAGCTGAGAAGCCTTGTTAGGAATTCCCAGCCGGTCATGTCCTCGTAGAACGAATCCTGTTCCGGGCAGAACCCGAGCTTGGCGAACGTCCTGACGTTGTTCCAGATCGGCTCGGCGAGAATGGAGACCGTCCCGATGCTCGGCTTGATCTGGCCGGTGATGAGTTTCAGGAAAGTGGACTTGCCCGCGCCGTTGGGACCAAGAAGGCCGGTGATCCCCGGCTCGATCTCGAGGCTGACGTCGGACAGGCCGAGGACGTTTCCGTACCACTTGCTGAGGCTCTGGGTGCGGATGACGGCCGTCATTTGATCACCTCGACGCCCCGGATCTTCCTTTTCAGAACGAAACCCGAAAGGGAACAGATGGCGGTCAAGACCAGGAACGAATAGATCCAGGGGACATCGTATTGGGGCCTGACGCGGAAGATGAAAGCGCCGACCTGCTGGAGGTCGCATTTAATCGAAAGCAGACAGAAAGCGGGCTCGTGGAAGATCCCGTAAAAGATGCCGAAAAACACGTCGGAAAAGATATAGACCAGGAAAAGCAGGATGGAGACATAGCGCCGGTTTTTGCTGAGCGAGGAGATGAGCAGCGTGTAGAGAGCGAAAAAGAGCGTAGCCAGGAGCGAATAACCGGCCACCGAAAGCGGGATCCAGGGATAATCCGCCAGGAACTTGAAGCTGCCCGAAAAAATGATTTTGAACAGGATGAACAGCAGACCGGGGACGAGGGTCACGGTGAGGAGGAAGAAGGACGCCGTGGCCATTTTGCCCAGCCAATAATCGCGCTTGCGGAGCGGCCGGGAGAAATACAGCTGGAGGGAATTGAACTTCAAGTCGTCGCTGATGAGCCCCGCCCCGGCCAGGACCATGAGCATGACCATGAGGAACAAGACCGTATCGAACGTGAAATAAGTCTTGAAAAAAGCCGGATCGACTCCGAGGAGCCGGTTCCCGTTCCGGCCGCGGAACATGAACTGAAAGTCCTCGATGCGCTCGGACATGTAGATGCCGGCGAGGAAGAAGACCGCGGGGGCGAGGGAAATGGCGAAGACCGGCTTGAAGAACTTCCGCTTGAAGGCGAGGCGGATGCCCAATCTCGTGATCGGCCACCAGGGAAACCGGCGTTCGACGAACGTCCCGTCCCAGTGGGCGTAGCCGCGTTCCGCGATCGGCATCAATCCACCCCCACGGTTTCGGCGAACAGGTCCTCGAGCGAGGTCCGGCTCTTGATGAAATAGCGGATCTGGACGTTCTCGAGCGCCGCCGTCCGGAAGATCTCGGTCCGGGAGAGATCGGCCGGCATATAGATCTTCATGAGCTCGTCCTCGGTCTTCTCGACCCGGCAGCCCTTGTCTTTTAAGCCCTTCAGGAAGCCCGCGGTTTCGCCCTTGGTCCGGAGCTCATACAGGCTGAATTGGATCTCCTTCAGCGCCTCGAGCTCGCCCTGGGCGGCGACCTTGCCCTTGTTCAGGATGACGACATGCGAACAGGTGAATTCGATATCGGTCAGGATATGGGACGAGACGAGGACCTGGATATCCTTCTTCAAGGAGATGTCCTTGATGAGGTCCAGAATCTCCGTGCGGCCCTGGGGATCCAGGTTGCTCGTCGGTTCGTCCAGGAAGAGGAGCTTCGGATCATGGACGAGCGCCTGGGCCAGCTTCAGCCTCTGCTTCATCCCCGCCGAATACGTTTCGAGGAGACGGTAGCGGGACTCACCGAGCCCGACGTAGAACAGGACGTCATGGGCCCGCTTCATGGCTTCCTGCCGCGGCATCCCCGACAGCTCGCCGAAATAAGCGGTGAAGGTCACCGCGTCCATGCCGGGGATCAGGCAATCGTCCTCGGGCATGTAGCCGACGGAGCGGCGGATGAGGAATTGGTCCTTCCGGATGTCATAGCCGAGAACGCGGCCTTCCCCCTGGGCGGGGTTGAGAAATCCAAGGAGGATGCGGAGAAGAGTGCTCTTCCCGGCGCCGTTCGGGCCGAGCAGGCCGCAAGCCCCCTCGCCGAGGGTCAGGTCTACGCCGTCCAGGGCGGTGATCTTTCCGTAATGAAAACGGATGTCCTTGAGTTCGATGTTCATTTCACCGGTCGTCATCACCAAGCCCTCTTTCGCTTCCGGGGTCTCGGCTGAGAGGCGGCCTCAGTCTCATCTACGAATTTCGATCCGAAAAGTTCCCCGCGGGCGTGCCTTCACCGTAGACCAGGGCCCGATAGGTTTTCTCGATCCGGTCCCAATTCTCCTCCCGGTCGAGCGACCAATACCGGCCGAGGACGGTCACGACCTCGCCTACGCCGAGCGCCCGGCACATCTCTTCCACTTTTTCGACATAGAGGGCGCCGCTCTCGGGCTTCTCGCCCCGGCGGCCGATGAATCCGTGGACATTAACGTCGGACAGGCCGACGTCCTTGGCCAGCTTGAGCAGGGCGAAGAGATGCTTGATCGTCCCGTGCGAGCTGTAATGGGAGATGATGCCCATCAGATGAAGGGCCCGGCGCCTCTCCATCGCGGTCCGCAGGGCCCGGAGAAAAACCGCGTTGGAGAAAAAGCTCCGGTCTTCTACGGCCCGGTCGATCCGGACGCGGTCGAGGAGGATCCGGCGGCCGGCGCCCAGATGGAGATGGCCCGCCTCGGAATTCCCGACCGTGCCGGGGGGCATGCCCACGGCCTCGCCGGACGATTCGAGCAAAGCGCGCGGGAATCGGGACCAAAGAGCGTCGAAGGTCGGCGTCCGGGATTGAGCGATGAGGTTCCCGTCCCGGTCGTTCCTCATCCCCCAACCATCCAGGATGAGCAGGACGATCTTTCCGCGCTTGGCGGGCCGATCGGGCCTTTCCGCAAGAAGGCTTCTGCCTGTCATCTCGACGGGAGCGGAGAGACCCAGCAGATCAAGGACCGTCGGGGCGACGTCGGCCAGTTCGCCGCTCGGACGCAGGTCGATGTCCGTCGGCCGATCGAGCGAAAAATCGGCCAGAATGAAGGGCACGGGATTCTTGGTGTGCCCCGTGTTGACCAGGCCGTCCGGATAGAGCCACTCCTCGACCGTCCCATGGTCGGCGGTCACGATCAAGGTCACCCGCCGCTGCTCCGCTTCCGAGACGACGCGGCCCAACTGGGCGTCCACGGTCTCGACGGCACGGGCGACCGCCGGCCTGTTCTCGATGTGCCCGACGACGTCCACGTTGGCGAAATTGGCCATGACGACCGGGACACGGGGGTCCTCGATCTTGCGCAGGATCTCGTCGGCGACCGCCGCCGCGCTCATCTCCGGCTTCTGGTCATAATTGAAGATGCCCTCGGGCGAAGGGACGATGATCCTCTCCTCCCCGGGAAAGACGGTGTCGGACTTCCCGTTCATGAAAAAACCGATATGGGCCGCTTTTTCGGACTCGGCGATCTTCGCCAGTCGAAAACCGGCGGAGGACAGGACTTCGGCCAGCGTGTTCGCGACCTTACCGTCCTTGGCGAAGGCGGCCTCCGCCCGCAGGCTCGGGTCGTACTCGATCATCGTCACGAAATGGAGGTTCAATTCCTTTTCGACCGGGAAGTGGGAAAAATCCGGATCGGTCAGGCTTCGAGTGATCTCGATCTCGCGTTCTCCGCGGATATCATAAAAGATCACGACATCCCCGGACCCGATCCGGCCCAGAGGCTGCCCGAACGCGTCCGCCTTGATGATGGGCTCGAGCGCTTCGTCCTCTTGGCCGGCGCGGTAGGCGGCGCGGATGGCCGGGCCGAGGGAAGACACGTCCCAAGGACCTTCGTTAGGTTGGATCATGGCCGCTCAAATGAGTTTCTACTATAGAAGCAGGAAGGGATGTTGTCAATTCGTTGCTGCTCAGGTAGCCAGGAGTCAGAATTCAGGATACAGAATGAGAATGCCGGCGACGAGATTTGAGGACTTGCTCGATACTATTTGATTCTCGCTAATGACCTTGAGTACGGCGATGTTACCGAGTTACGCCAAATGATTGAAGAGATCCGCAAGCTGTTGGAGGCCTATTCGCAGGCCATTCTGAATTCTAACTCCTGAATCCTGTCTACCTGAGTGGTTACGTCAATCCAAAGGCTCGGCTCTTTTCTTTCCGGTCTCGGTTATATTAAGATGAATGGCCGATAGGCTCGGATCCTGAATGAGAGGAGAAATCATTATGAAAAAAACGACGACCGCGCTGATGACGGTTCTCTTTCTTCTGGCTCCCATGATGTTGCCGGCTCAGACGAAATCCCTGACCTTCGACGATTTCATCAAGATCAGGCGCCTGACCGACCCCCAGCCGTCGCCCGACGGCCAATGGATCGCTTACGTCATCACGGTCATGGACAAAGAGGCCAATCGCGGCAACAGCGACATCTGGATCGTCCCGGCGAAGGGCGGCGAGCCGCGACGCTTGACCGCCGGCCCCACGGCCGATATGAACCCCCGCTGGTCGCCGGACGGCCGGAAGATCGCCTTCATCTCGACGCGCAGCGGCTCGCCCCAGATCTGGATCATCAACCCGAACGGCGGCGAGGCCTATCAGCTGACCACGCTCTCGACGGGAGCGACGGGCGTCATCTGGTCGCCGGACGGCAAAAAAATGGCCTTCACCTCGTCGGTCTTTCCCGATTGTCCCGACGATGAATGCAACAAGAAGAAAACCGAAGCCTGGGACAAGAGCAAGGTCAAGGGGAGGGTGTTCGAGTCCCTCTTTTTCCGGTATTTCAACATCTGGCGGGACGGGACGCGCAGCCATCTTTTCGTCGTCCCGGCCGAAGGCGGGAAGCCTGTCGACGTCACTCCGGGGGATTATGACACGCCGCCGATGGACCTGGGCGGGAATCCGGATTACGCCTTCTCGCCCGACGGCACCGAGATCGCCTTTGTCCGCAACATCGATCCCGAGCTCAAACTGGCCATCGGGACCAACAACGATATCTTCGTCGTCCCGGTCAACGGAGGCGAGATCCGCCGGATCACGGCCAACAAAGCCAACGACAATCAACCCTCGTATTCCCCCGACGGGAAAACTATCGCCTATCGGGCTATGGCCCGGCCCGGATACGAATCCGACAAAGAAGATCTGATGCTCTATGACCGGACGACGAAAAGCCTCAGGAACCTGACCCGGGACCTGGATTACTCCGTCAACGAGACGCTCTGGTCCAAGGACGGCTCGGCGATCTACTTCAGCTCGGACGAGAAGGGCCGGAACGCCCTGTTCAAGGCCACGATCGCGGAGGAGAAAATCGATAAGGTCCTGGATGCCGTCACCTTCGGAGCGCCCAGCCTCCTCCCCGACGGCAAGACGTTCATCCTGCTCAAACAGGCCATGAACCGGCCCGCGGACATCTTCAGCTACGATGCGGCATCAAAAAAAATGACAATGATCACCGATCTCAACAAAGACCTTCTGGCCGAGCTGCGGATGAACGCGGCCGAGGAATTCTGGTTTGAGGGCGCCGACAGGGACAAGGTCCACGGCTGGCTGCTCAAACCGCCCGCGTTCGATTCAGGAAAAAAGTATCCCCTCGTCCTTCTGATCCATGGAGGCCCCCACGGCCCCTGGAAAGACGAGTTCCACTATCGCTGGAACGCCCAGATGTTCGCCGCCCCCGGCTACGTCACGGCCCTCATCAACTTCCATGCCAGCAGCGGCTACGGCCAGCGTTTTTCGGACGCCATCGTCGGCGATTGGGGCGGCCGTCCGTACCAAGACATCATGAAGGGGCTGGACTACTTGTTGGCGATTTATCCCTTCCTCGATAAAACGAAGCTGGGCGCGGCCGGAGCCTCTTACGGGGGATATATGATCAACTGGATCGAGGGACAGAACGTCCGATTCAATGTCCTCGTCTCCCACGACGGCGTCTTCGACCTGCGCTCGATGTACGGGGCCACGGAAGAGCTCTGGTTTCCCGAATGGGAACAGAAAGGCACGCCCTGGACGAACCCGGAGCAATACACGAAATGGTCGCCGAGCTATTACGTGAAGAACTTCAAGACGCCCTGCCTGGTCATCCACAGCCAGAACGATTACCGCGTCCCCCTCGAGCAAGGACTCCAGCTGTTCACCTCCCTGCAGCGGATGAATGTTCCCTCAAAATTCCTCTATTTTCCCGACGAGGACCACTTCGTCAGCAAACCGCAGAACGCCGAACTGTGGTGGAAGACAGTCCTGGATTGGCTCGCCGCGCACTTGAAGACGTAGGCTTACCGCAAAGGCAGGCTGGCGAGAGAGAACGGATCGACGCGGCTGTCGAAGATCCGGATCCCCCAGTGAAGATGAGGCCCCGTGGACCGGCCGGTGTTGCCGACCCTGGCGATGACTTGCCCTTTTTTGACCAGGTCTCCCTTTTGATCAGGATCTGCGAGAAATGGCCGTAGAGGCTGAAGACGCCCCGTCCATGATCGAGGATCACCGTTTTGCCGCTCAAGTAGAGGGAGCTGGCCAGGACGACCCGTCCGGAGTTGGATGCCCTGACCGGTGATCCCCAGGGGGCGGCGATGTCGACACCCTGGTGGATGGACGTATAGGACTTGTTATAGATCCTCCGCTGCCCAAAATTAGGAGCGGCTTCCCGGTCCGGGATGGGCGACATGATTTATTTTCCTCGATTAGACACTACTGTTATGAAATATGTGATTAAAGGGGATAGTAATTCCCTTTCCCGTGTTGTCTGAAATCATATCCCGTTGAGCTTGGCAATGACATCTCCCCTCGCGAAATAATGGTAATCCCCTTTGTGGATCGGGTCAAGCACAAGAAATAAACCACGAAAGAGGCCGGCGGGCCAGCTCAGCGAGCCGTACGACCACAAACGTGCCTAAACGATAATAGACCCCCATCCCCCATCAAATCCAACCGTCCCTAAAAATACTCCGCCAGTTCCTCAGTCGCCATTAAAGCGACCTCAGTAAAGACTCGGGAGAGCGGCGGCTTCTCGGCAACAAACGTCAGCTTGAGGTGGTCGATGATTCTGTTCACCACGGCATAGCCCGTGAGGAAAGCGATGGCCTTCATCTGTCCGCCGCATTGAGGGCAGACCATCGGGCCAACCCCATAGAAGGTCCCTTTGTATTTCATTAAGCGAATGATACCTTTTTCGGATCGACTGTTGGGGCGGTGCCGCTCCCGCGGGGATGTACCAATGAAACGGTTATGATAGCCAGAGAAACTACCGTGATTCTCTATTCAAAATCTTTTGTGCGAATAACCGAACGATTTCCGGACCAATATCCATCCATGAACATGAGGATTCTTAATTCATTTCAGCTGGCGATAACCGGTTAATTGACTAGGAAACCTCTGCAGTCAAGTCGAAAAGAAGCAAACCACCGGATAACTTATTGGCAACCACTGCCAATAGTCAGAAAGACCTTGTAACGAAATAACACCCAATTATCGATTTATGGTCCTCCCTTTGTCCTCAATAACGGCATGAAAATCCATAGGTCAAAACTCCCCTAATCCGCAGATTTAAGGAGAACTGCCGATGACAAGAAAATCGTATGATTTTATGTACCTTCGCCCGGCTATATCAATTCCCATCCACCCATCGATAATGGTAAAAGATTTTTCCGACCTTATCACAGTTGATATAAAAAGTTTCCTTGCCATTTTTCCGGCCCGGCGGAAATTTACCCGTTACGGTTAAAGAGTCACTCCCTACGACAATCTTGCCATTCACGGCGCTAACTCCGGCAGCCCATAAACCCTTCGGATTCTTCAACAATATGCCCGGCAAAAAACCCGCATCAATCCTCCCTCCCATATGATTGAATTGGCCCTTCCAGATGTACTCTTCTATTCGAACGCTCAGCGTGATATCAACGCTCTGCCCTGCATAAGATCGATCTCCCGGTTCAGCAAAGGAATAGGACACTCTGAACTTCTCATTATCGTCAAATGTTTTGTATTCTCCTCTGCCTCGCTCGAGAATGGATTGAGAACTACTGGTATCCGTCGCTTTTTGGATATCAACGGAAGTCAGTTCCCAGAATGACCCTTCCATGACAGGCGTCGGTTCCACCCATTCATATTTGTACCAAACCGTGCCAACAGGATAACAACTAACATAGAGCGTTAACCTATCACCTTTACTTCCTAAAGGAAATTTACCAGAGACCTGACGTAACTCGCTCTGATCGATAATTTCACCCTGGGAGGTCAAAACACGGACATCAGCAACATTTTGCGAACTCCTTAATGCCTTTCCCGGTTCAAAACCTGCAATAATATAATTGTGCATAGATTCGGGACCGCGACTTACCCAAACATATCCACCGGGAACTATTTCGATGCTAATCGTGAGATCAACGCTTTGTCCTGCTTTATAGCGTTTTTGCGGCTCAGTCCAGGAATAGGAACATTGATAGTTGAAGACTCCAATTTCTGCCGTGTATGTGAATTGATATGTTCCGTGCCCGCGAGAAAGAGTACCTGCTTCATGTTCATTACCCAGCGGTTTGGGGATCTCAACGGATTTAAGTTCCCAGTATCCCTCCTCTGAAACTGAGGGCTCCATATTTTCGAGTTTTGCATAGCTTTGTCCGTAAACGGACAAAAGCATGAGCGGAACAATCATTAAAATCCATAACTTTTTCATTAAAATCTCCTTTTGTAGTGAAAAATGATGGATAAGAATTTGCTTTTCTCGGTACACCACGAATTCTCGCTCCGACCGATGAATCCCCCAACTTGACCACATTGGTAATCTACTTCCGGCCGCTCGGCGATGTCAACCCCCAACAAGATTTGCGAAAAAAGACGCCCGAGAAGCATATGGGAACGGAACATCCACTCGCGCAGGCTGAAAGACGATAGACTCCCGCTCCCTCCTGATCTTCAATCTTAAAAATATTCTCCGCTCTCCTCGGCCACACTCCTGGAGACAGATGATGTCTCCAGGAGTGCGGCCGAGGAGGGCGGGGACTATTATTGATTATTCGTGATCATGGGGAGCGGGAGTCTATCGCTATTTAGCCGCAGCGGAGGGATTTTTTGTCCCGACGTTCTCTTTGAGTTCCGACCTTTACGGCTTTTCGTTATGATCGTGGTTTTTGACAGCGCCACCCTGCCTGAGATATAGTCCGCTATGGTTAGGAGGGTGAATTCATCGACCGGAGCGGAATTCAACATATCGTGGAAAAAGGAAATTCTTATTCATCAATAAAACCATCGCTTTATTCATAAGGGGAATAAAGATGCCAAAACCTCGATCGAGGGCAACGGTTTTCGCCGCGATCATGATGATACTCTTCGGATTCTCTCCCCTTGGGCCGCAACAAAAAGATTCAAATCCCGTTGTTTTAAAGCCCATCAAAACCGTGTACCCAAAGTATCCGGATCATTTGAAGAAAGAAGGAATCGCGGGCGAGGTCATTGTCTGGGCTTGGATTGATGAACAAGGGGATGTCAAGATTCAATCTCCGTCTATCATTCGGAGTCTACATCCGGAGTTGGATGAGTTGGCTACGGAGGCCGTAAAACAGTGGAAATACGCACCGCCTCTCACCTTGGGGAAGCAGAGAGGTGCTTGGACATATATTTCGATTATTTTCGATCCAGGCGAATTGCCAGAGGCCGAAGACTCCAATCCAAAGAAACCGATGAGCGACGAATTACTGGCCACGCTCGATCGGAGCTGGGAGGACTGCCGCAAAATGGAGGATATTGCGCATTTCTATTTATGTCGCGAAAGGATATCTGAAACTATAAAGAGCATCGTCAATGTTGGACGTTCTATGATGGGTTCGGGTTCGGTAGAAGGACAAGTCATTATTGTCCGAGTCGGTTCTCTTGTTCCCGATCTAGCAAGCCCTAAAACAAACCGCTATGTCAACGATTATCAAATCACGAGCCAAAATAGCCGCGTAACCGAGCTTAGGACCCTGGTGAAGCCTCCTTCGAACGAACGCGATTCTTCGTTTGGGAAGAAACCGCTGCTATTTCCTATCCCGATAAGCGTCCCGACCCGGCTGCTCGCCCCGGGATTCAGAGATGAATATCTTTATTCATTCGGCGGGGACGACAAGATTCTGGGAAAGAATTGTCGGGTTATCGAGCTCAAGGCCCGCAAGAAGCGTGGTGTCGAGGTCCAGAAGGCGATCGTTTGGATCGAAAGAAACAGTGCCCGGGTCGTCCAAGCCGAGATCGAGTGTGACTCTTCGGCGATTGACGAACGGATCTTAGCAGAATGCCGCCTGTACTATCTTGTCCCTCATCTGAGTGCTAAGTACGAGTATGGCGAAGACAAGAAAGGCATCCTATTCCCTAGCCGGTCGGAAATCGTACTGGATTATTCTCAACTGGGCCAGGCGAACACACGGGATACGAAGATGAAGCTGGACATCCGATATGACAACTACCGCTTTTTTTCTGTGGAAACCGAGCCCAAGATCATTAGATCTTCCCGTCAGGACCTAGGAGGCTTCGAGCGCCGCAGCTGAAATATGCTCGAACCTGGGATATCCAAACCCTCGCATCGTCCGCATCAAAGGGAGAGATCGCGGAGGATATCTCCACCGCCGACGATGTGGATCTCCAATCCGCCCGCTTTCCGGGCATGAGAGTCCACGATTCCCGGACCGACGACGAAATTCCGCCCCTTGGGATAGAGGCTCCGGAAAGCGGCCAGAGAGCGGGGACTGAAGCGGCCGGGATTGATCTTGCATTCGACTGTGTCGACCGCCTCGCCGCGAGGCACGACGAAATCGACCTCAGCGCCGGACTTGTCTCGCCAATAGTGGACATTGTCGGGGCCGGCGGCTTCGCGAAGGATGTCGAGGACGAGATGTTCCCAGAGAAGCCCGCGATCGTCTTCCCGGATATCCTTCCAGCCCCGGACGAAAGAAACGAATCCCGTGTCGAATCCGTAGATCTTGGGGCGCCGGACGAGCTCCCGCCGTCCCCCGCCATGATAGGGCGGCACGGCGATCACGGCGCAAGCCGCGCTCATCGCTTCCAGGTAGGCTTTCACGGTCGACCGGCTGAGGTCGCATTCCCGGGAGAGAACCGAATAGTCCGCGAGGCCGCCGCTCTGGCGCATCATGAGCCTCAAGAGGCTCAGGAAGCCGCTGCGCCGGCGGACGGCGAAAAGCTCCTGGATATCGCGGGCATAAAAGCTGTCCATCCACTCCGAATACAATGACTCGTCTTTGACGGGACTCAGCAGGAATTCCGGGAGGCCTCCATGGAGGAGGCGCCGGTCGAGGTCTGGGATCCCGAATTCCTCCCGGCATTCCGTCCATAACACGGGAGGCAAGCGGAGAATCGTCTTCCTGCCGGTGAGCGCGTCCCTAAATTTCTTCGTCGCGTCCAGCGTCGATGAACCGGTGGCCAGGATCCGGATCTTGGGAAATGCGTCGGCGGCGATCTTCAATACGCGGCTGGGATCGGCGAGCCGGTGGATCTCATCGAGGACGATGACGGACCTCGGAGCCGATCGGAAGACATATTCGGGATCGGTGAACCGGTCGGCCACGGAAGGCAGGTCGCAGTTCAGATACAGAGTCTCGGGCAGCATCCCAGCCAGGGTCGTCTTTCCCACGCGGCGGACGCCGGCGAGCCAGACGATCGGCCGTTTTTCCCAGGCGGCCTCGATCCTTTTCAACCAGAACGGGCGTTTGATCATGATTGTCTATTTATCATATGGACGTCCAAATGTCAAATATGATGGCATTGTACCCGTATGATTCTACCTCGCGCCCGCTTCAATGTCCTCGTCTCCCACGACGGCGTTTTCGACCTGCGCTCGATGTACGGCGCTACGGAAGAGCTGTGGTTCCCCGAATGGGAACAAAAAGGCACGCCTTGGACGAACCCCGAACAGTACACGAAGTGGTCGCCGAGCTATTACGTGAAGAACTTCAAGACGCCCTGCCTGGTCGTCCACAGCCAGAACGATTACCGCGTCCCTCTCGAGCAAGGGCTCCAGCTGTTCACCTCCCTGCAGCGGATGAATGTTCCCTCCAAATTCCTCTATTTTCCCGACGAAGACCACTTTGTCAACAAGCCGCAAAACGCCGAATTGTGGTGGAAGACCGTCCTGGATTGGCTCGCCGCGCACTTGAAGACGTAGGCTTACCGCAAAGGCAGGCTGACGAGAGAGAACGGATCGACGCGGCTGTCGAGAATCCGGACTCCCCAGTGAACATGGGGCCCCGTGGATCGGCCCGTATTGCCGACCCTGGCGATGACCTGTCCCTTCTTGACCAAGTCTCCCCTTTTGACCAGGATCTGGGAGAAATGGCCGTAGAGGCTGAAGACGCCCTGCCCATGATCGATGATCGCTGTTTTGCCGCTCAAGTAGAGGGAGCTGGCCAGGACGACCCGTCCGGAGTTGGATGCCCTGACCGGCGATCCCCAGGGGGCGGCGATATCGACACCCTGGTGGATGGACGTATAGGACTTGTTGTAGATCCTCTGCTGCCCGAAGTTGGGGGCGGCTTCCCGGTCCGGGATGGGTGACACGAAGCCGCCCGTTCCCAGCCATTCCGGGGTGATGATGCCGTAGACCGCGGCTACAAGCTCCTGTTCCCTCTTCACCCGTTCCTGCTCCGCGGCCGGCGGGGCAAGCATGGCCTCGTTGACATAAAATCGTTTCCGGGAAAACTCTTTCGCCTCGATGAACAGCTCTTCCCGGAACTTTTCCACGGTCCCGTCCGGCTTCTCCTCGGTGATCCTCATGAGCAGCGGCTCGGGTTTGACCGCGAGATCGATCCCGATCAGAACGAACGGCCTCGCTCCGGCCGCGCTCCCATCCAGGACATAACGGCGATTCCGGACTTCAAGAATGAGTCTCTTGACGGGCGGCGTTTGTTTCAACTCGGCCAGGATCACCTCGCCGGGCTGGAGGGCCCGAAATACGAGCTCCATGGGGATCCCCTGAAATGCGAGCGACTGGGTTTCGCGCCGCGGACGCGCCGCCGGCGCCGCCAGCCCGACGATGACGGCCAGCAGAGGAAGGATGATAGGAAGTTTCTTCATGCCGCGGCGTTCTTCCTCAATACGGTTCCCGGTCGTTTTCCGGTATGGATTCCTTTATCGATGACGATCCCGCCGTTGACCAGAACGTACTCGACGCCCTCCGGAAACTGATGAGGATCGCTCCAAGTGGCCTTATCGATGATCCTGTCCGGGTCGAAGACGACGATGTCGGCGAAATGGCCGGGTTGAAGGACGCCTCTCTTGGCCAACCCGAATTTTCGGGCGGGCATCGAGGTCATTTTCTTGATCATTTCCGCCAGAGGAACGAGCCGTTCCTCGCGGACATATTTGCCCAGCACGCGCGAAAACGTCCCGTAATAGCGGGGGTGGGGTTTGCCGCGGCCGAGGATCCCGTACGGCGCCACCGCGTTCCCGTCCGAGCCGACGCCGACCAGAGGGTGGGCCAGGATGCGCTTGAGGTTCTCTTCCGTCATCATGAAGATGACCATCCCGACCTGATCGTTTTCCTCGATGAGGAGGTCTCGCATGAACTCATAGGGCGGTTTCCCGGCGTCCGCGGCCGCTTCGAGGATGTTCCGGCCTTCAAATTTTTTGTTCTTTTCGGTCACGACGTCGGAGATGACGACCTTATCCCACGATCCTAATTTCTTCTCCCGCTCGGCGAGAGAGGCCTTGAGTTTCGCCTCGAGCGCCGGATTTTTCAAGCGGGCCAGGAATTCCGCGGTCGTCCCCTCCCGCGCCCAGAGCGGGAAATTGAAGTCCAGGTCCGTAGCTCCGGCGATATAGGGATAGCGATCGCAGAAGATATCGACGCCCGCCTTTTTGGCCTCCTCGAGCCTGGAAATCGCGGCCTCGATTTTGGCCCAATTGCGGGGATAGGCGGTCTTGAAATGCGAGATCTGGAGGCTGACCCCGGACCTTCGGGCGACGTCGATCGTTTCATCGAGAGACTCGATCAATCGATCGCCTTCGTCCCGCATGTGCGTGGCGTAGACGCCGCCGGCCCGGGCGACGAGCCGGCACAGCCCGACGAGTTCGTCCGGCCGGGCGAAGCTTCCGGGCGTGTATTCAAGGCCGCTGGACAGTCCCAGAGCCCCGGACTTGAGACTATCGGCGAGGAGCGCCGTCATCTTCTCCATCTCCTCAGGCCGCGGGTCCCGATCGTCGAATCCCATCGCCGCTCCGCGAATGGCCCCGTGTCCGACCAGCGTCCCATAGTTCAAGGAGAGGCCCGTCTCTTCGAGCCGGGCGAAGAAACCTTGGAGATCCCGCCAGGTGAGCTCGATCCCGAAGATCTTTTTTGCGTTCGTCCTTTCCTCTTCGAAGATCGCCTCGGCTATGGGAAAGGGCGAGGAGCCGCAGTTGCCGCTGATCAAGGTCGTGACCCCCTGATGGACGGCGCTCTCGGCCGCGGGATTGGCCAGGAGATGGACGTCGGTGTGATCGTGGACGTCGATGAATCCCGGCCCCACGGCCAAGCCTCGGGCCTCGAGGACGGAGCGGGCGCGGGAAGCGGAAATTTTACCGATCGATTTGATCCAAGGGCCGCTGATGCCGATGTCGGCCGTTGCGGCCGGATTCCCCAAACCGTCCAGGACGAGGCCGTCCTTGATGAGCAGGTCGAAATCCCGGCCCGTGGAACAGCCCCTTAAGACGAGTCCGCCGCCGGCCAGGGACGCGGCCGCGACGGCCCTCCCCGATTCTCTCAGAAATCTCCTCCTGGTGAGCCGCCGCGGTTTTACTTCGTCCATGATTGCGTCCGCTTTAAGTCCATCTTATTAAATCGGCATCGCCTTGTCCAGGGTACACATACCGATTATGCTTCGACAGGAATGCCGGCTTTCTCCTCGAAAAAACCAACGAAAAGGCATAACCTCTCGGTTATCCTGTATCGGTATGTGGGCCCTAAAAGAAGACCGTCAGCGTTACGGATTGCAGGCGCGGGGTCAGTTGGAACGAGACATGATAGGCAGCGGAGGAACCGTTCCTGTTCAGACGCGAAATTTTTTTAGCGACGAAAAATCCCAAGGCCGAACCGGCGAGGACGTCCGTGGGCCAATGTTTTCGGTCATGGACGCGATAGACCGCGACCAGCCCGGCCAGGCCGTAGGCCAGGACGTCGACGACGGTGTCGGGAGATTCCTCGGCGACGGTCGTGGCCACGGCGAAGGCGCCCGCCGCGTCGCCCGAAGGAAACGAGGCATACCCGGATCTCAACGAGAAAGGATGGAAGCTCCGCGAGGATTCGCCGGCGTTGGGCCGGGCCCGTCCCACGCCGGCTTTCAGGCAGAGGACCAAGGCCGACGTTGTCAAAAAGCTTTCCAGGCTCAGAAGCGCCGTTCTTCTCAAACCCGGCCTGTCGAAGATCTCTCCGCCCGCGTATAAGGCGGCTATGAAGGCGGTCAAATATCCTCCGTTGCCGAATTTCGAGATGACCGCGGACGCGTCCACGGAGGTCCGGCCTTTTTTCGTCTGGACCCAATCGTAGATGTCCTTGTCGAACTCATAAAGAAGAGCGCCCGTCCCGATGAGGGCGGCGAACTTGAGAAGATCGCCGGTCCCCCACTTGGCGGGAGAGGAGACCACGCCGACAAAATCCCGTCCGAATTTTTCGACATAGGCTCCGTTCAGCCGGTCGACGGGGGGCGGACTTTGCGATTCCTGCCAGGAGGCGGCCGCCTGGACCGGCATCCAGAGGAAGAAGGCGGCAAGGAGGGCCGCGGCGACGGCGGCCGGGGCCCCGGGCTTTGCCCGGGGGCCCACTTCCGCCGTACTCGCCCGTGGATATAAGCCACGGGCGAGTGGCGAGCCGAAGGCTCGTCCCTTGACAAGGGGTTTCTTACTCGGGATTCGCATGGATCATGAAGGATTCGATAGCCGCCAGCGTCGTTCCCGTCGCGCCTTGAAGAGAGCCGAGGATCTCCTTGGCCCGCCGGCCCATAGCCTGAAGCGCCGCGGGGTCCTCGAACAGGAACATCCCGGCCAATTCTTCCGGCTCGCGGACGATGCGCGCCGCGCCGGCGCGGACGAACTGGTCGGCGAGCGCGGCGAAATTCTTCATGTGCGGTCCAAAGAAAATGGGCTTGCCGTAATAGGCCGGCTCGAGCAGGTTCTGGCCTCCCCAAGGGACCAGGCTTCCTCCGATGAAGGCGGCGTCGGATATGGCATAAAAGCGGGCCAACTCACCGATGGTATCCAGAACGAGGAGGTCCCAGGCCAGGCCGGGCCTCAACCGGGTCCGGCGGCAGACGGCGAAGGAATCCGTCTCGAAGGATCTCTCGACGTCGCCGAACTTTTCCGGATGGCGCGGCGCCAGAACGAGGAGGATATCGGACCGGGTCTCCCGGGCTTTGCGAAACGCTGCGATGAGCTTGTCGTCCTCGCCCCTATGAATGCTTCCGGCGACGACCACCTTTTTGCCTTCAGGGATGGAGAGGTCCTTTTTGAATTGACGGATCTCTCCCTCGCTGAACTCCGGCAGGCGCGTTTCACATTTCAGATTGCCGGAGACCAAGAGACGGTCGGACGCGACCCCCAGCCGTTCCAGGCGGTCTTTGTCCTGAGCGCTCTGAACGAGGAAGCGGCTGATGTTCGCGAACAAACCGCCGGCGGCCCAGCGCCATCGGTAAAGACGCTTGAACGTCCGGTCGGAAATCCGGCCGTTCACGAGCAGGACGGGACACCGGAACCGCCGGGCTTCCCGAAGAAGGCGCGGCCAAAACTCGGACTCGGCCAGGACCAACAGCCTCGGCCGGAGCTTTTTGAAATAACGGCGAACGGCCCAGCCGATATCGAAGGGGACGAAGAAGAGATGATCGATGTTCCGCAGCTTGGCCCCGGCCACTTTGTGCCCGGCATGGGTCAGAACGGAAAAGCCGAGTTCCCACTCGGGATGTCCGGACTTGATCTCTTGGATCAAATTCTGGAGGGAGAGGACCTCTCCGACCGAGACCGCGTGGATCCAGAGGAACGGGCGGTCCGTCTTCGGTTCAGGAAGCTTGAAACCCAACCGCTCGCAGAGGTGGAGGCGTTGTTTCCGCAGCAGTCGAAACTTGATGAAATAAACCGGCAGAAGCGCCAGCAAGGCCGTTCCGAGCAGCAGAGAATACAGAAAATACACGGTTTTTTGACTATACTCGAAAGCCGCGGCGGGGTCAAACTCGGGGGGCAATCCCGAAATCGCCCCGATAATATGATTGACCCTGGAGGCGGATTCTGGTATGCTTGATAGGAAAAAAAGATAAAAACACAAGGAAAAACGTATGGCAGACAAAAAAGAAACCGCCAAGCCGGCGCCCAAATCCGAAGCCCCGGCCTCAGGCGGCGCCGAACAGAGCAAGGCCGAAACGAACAAAAAGATCAACAAGATGACCCTGGCCGAGATCGAGGCCAAGCTGAACGAGGTCAAGGTCGCTCAGGGATTTCTGAGATCACGCTACGCCAAACAGCTTCTGCAGCGCAAAAAAGCGCTCGCCAAGTAAGCCGAAACCGCCGACCTTGACCCTTCCAACGACGAACAGAGGGGCTGTTTTCATTATGAAACCCCATTCCCGGCGATCGCGGACCTGTCGGCCGTCGCCAATCCGGCCCGCCGCGGGTTTCCTTGGATTTACATCCCCATCTATTTTTGCTATGATATCAACGATTTAAAGGAGAAAAATTAAAGTGTTGACGAAAGACAAGAAAGACAAGCTCATCACCGAGAACAAAGTCCATCCGACGGACACGGGCTCGGCCGAGGTCCAGATCGCGCTCCTCAGCGAGCGGATCATCCAACTGAGCCGGCATATGACCGCGTTCAAGACCGACCATCATTCCCCTATGGGCATGATGAAGCTCGTCGGGCAAAGGAAACGGCTTCTCGCCTACCTGAAAAAGGAAGACAGCGGCCGCTACGAAAGACTGATCCAAAGGCTCGGGCTTCGCAAGTAACGCCCCTCACCAAAGACCATGTCTCACACCATCAGTCTTGAGATCAATCAGCGCATCTTATCCATAGAGACCGGCAAGATCGCCAAGCAGGCGGACGGCTCCGCGCTCGTTCGCTACGGCGACACGGTCATGTTCGTCGCCGCGACCTCCAAACGGGAGGCCAAAGAGGACAAGCCCTTTCTTCCCCTGATCGTCGATTACCGGGAGAACACCTACTCCGCCGGGAAGATCCCCGGGGGCTTTTTCAAGCGCGAAGGCCGGCCTTCGGAGCGCGAGATCCTCGTCGCCCGGCTGATCGACCGGCCCGTCCGATCCCTTTTCCCCGACGGCTATTTCTTCGAGACGCAGGTCGTCGGCCTGCTCCTGTCGGCCGACATCGAGAACGAGCCCGATACGCTCGGCCTCATCGGCGCTTCGGCCGCGCTGTACTTTTCCGACATTCCCTTCACTACGCCCATCGGCGCGGTCAAGGTCGGCCTGATCAACGATCGGTACGTCATCAACCCAACGGCCAAGGAACGTGAAACCAGCCCCCTCAACCTGCTCGTGGTCGGAACCGAAGAAGGCGTGACCATGATCGAAGCCGGAGCCAACGAGGTCGACGAGGAAAAGATCCTCGGAGCCATCGCCGCGGCCATGGTTCCCATCCGCCAGATCATCGATATTCAGAAGGAGCTCTACCAGAAGCTCGGCATCAAGAAACGCACCTTCACCCCCAATCTGCCCGACCCGTCGAAACTGGCCGAGATCGAAACGAAGATCGGATCGACTTTGTTCGAGGCCATCCAGACCCCCGGAAAGAAAGCCAGCGAAGAGGCCGTAAACGCGATCCTGAAAGGCCTCATCAAGGCCATCCCCGAAGAGAACGCCAAAGAGCGCTTCGAAACAAAAGAACTCTTCAATAAACTCGAGGAAAAGCTCGCCCGCCGCCTGATCCTTGACAAGCGCCGGCGCGTGGACGGCCGCGGCTTCGACGACATCCGGCCGATCTCCATTGAGATCGGGATGCTGCCGAGGACGCATGGTTCGGCCGTCTTCACCCGGGGCGAGACACAATGCCTGGCCACCGTGACCTTGGGAACGCCCGAGGACGCCCAGCGGCTGGACAGCCTGGGCGAGGAGACCAAGAAGCGGTTCATGCTCCATTATAACTTCCCTCCCTTTTCGGTCGGCGAAGTGGGCTTCCTCCGCGGTCCTGGACGCCGGGAGATCGGTCACGGCGCCCTGGCCGAGAAATCCATACTGCCCGCCATGCCCACCGAGGACCAGTTCCCTTACACGGTCCGCATCGTTTCCGACATCATGGAATCGAACGGTTCGTCCTCGATGGCCACGGTCTGCGGCGGAGTGCTGGCGCTCATGGACGCCGGAGTGCCGCTGTCCATGGTCGTCGCCGGCATCGCCATCGGCCTGGTCAAGGAGGGCGACCGCCACGCCATCCTGACCGACATCGCTGGACTGGAAGACCACTTCGGCGACATGGACTTTAAGGTCTCCGGCACGGACAAGGGCGTCACGGCCGTCCAGCTCGACCTGAAGCTCGACTGCATTTCCATGGACATCATCCGCGAGGCTCTGGACAAAGCGCGGGTCGCCCGCCTCCAAGTGCTCGCCAAGATGAAGGAAGCCATTCCGGCGCCCCGCCCGGACATCTCCCGGTACGCTCCGCACATTTTCACCCTCTTCGTCAGCCCGGAGAAGATCGGCGAAGTCATCGGACCCGCGGGCAAGGTCATCAAGCGCATCGTCGCTCTGACCAAGGCTAGGATCGACATCGATGATACGGGCAAGATCACCATCGCCTCGACCGACGTGGAGGCGGCCGAGAAGGCCAAGCAGATGATCAGCGAGATCACCGCCGAGGCCGAGGTCGGCCGGACGTACACCGGCAAGGTCGTCCGCATCGAGGAGTACGGCGCCTTCATCGAGATCCTGCCCAACCTGGTCGGGCTGATGCATGTCTCCGAGATCGCCCATTACCGGGTCTCGAGCGTCCACGACGTCCTGAAGATAGGACAGACCGTCAGCGTCAAGGTCCTTAACGTCGAAGAGGGCGGCAAGATAAAGCTTAGTATGAAGGCCCTCGAAGAGAACCCGAATCCCGGGGCGGAGGCGCCCCGCGGCGAAGGCGACCGGGAACCGCGCTATAATAAGCCCCACGGCTCGGGTCCCCGGTCCGACCGCCGGGGCCGATACTGATCGCAGACTCAAACGATAGATCGATCGGGTCTTCGACCGATCGCCTCCGGCCATGAGGACGAGAACCATGCCTCGGCAAAACGGATTTAGCCTCACCGAGCTTCTGGTGGCGGCCGCCATTCTGCTCGTTCTGGCCGGCGCCATCCTGCCTCTGACCAAGATCGCCGTCCAGCGGGAGAAGGAGATCGAACTGCATCGCAATCTCCGGATCATCCGGGAAGCGATCGACGCTTATAAGAAGATGGCCGACGAGAAGAAGATCGAAGTGGACGACTCGACCGAGGGTTATCCGCCGGACCTGGAAACGCTGGTCAAAGGCGTCACGGTCAAATCCGAAGCCAAAAACAAGAAGGGCGAGGAAAAGCTGATGAAGTTCCTCCGCCGGATCCCCACAGACCCCATGACCCGATCGACGGAATGGGGCTTGCTGTCGACCCAGGACGCCCCCGACGCCTCGTCCTGGGGCGAGCAGAACGTCTTCGACGTCTACACCAAGAGCCGCCGCAAGGCTCTCGATGGGACCAACTACAGGGACTGGTGAGGAGCTCATGATGTTTCGCCGCAAATCCAAAGGCTTCACGCTGATCGAAATGGTCATCGTCTTCACCCTGATCGGCATCCTGGTCGGCCTGGCCCTCCCCCAGTACAAAAACGCCATTAAAAAGGCCCGCGAGTCCGTGCTCAAAGAGACCCTGTTCCAAATGCGCAAGCTCATCGACCAGTATTATTCGGACAAGAGCAAATATCCGGCCTCGCTCCAGGCCCTCGTGGACGAGAACTATCTGAGAAAGATCCCGGTGGACCCCATCACCGGCAAGGCCGACGCCTGGATCGAGATCAAAGAACAGCCGTCCGTGGATGAACTCGAGCCCGGGCAGGCGTTCGGGATTGTGGACCTGCATTCGAGCTCGGAAGAGAAAAGCCTGGACGGGACGCCCTACAACACCTGGTGATGTCGCGAAACGAGGGTTACACCATCGTCATGCTGCTCGTGGCGGCCTCCGTCCTGGCCATCGGCATCCTCGCCGCCGTCCCTGTCTGGCAGACCCAGATCCAGCGGGAGAACGAGGATGAGCTCATCTTCCGCGGCAACCAGTACGTTGAGGCCATCCGCCGTTATCAGACGAAGAATCCCGGCCAATTCCCGAGGACCATGGACGAGCTGTTCAAGAAAAGATATCTCCGGCGCCTCTATCCCGATCCCATGACCAAGGACGGTCAATGGGACGTCCTCGTCCAACAGACGCGCATGAGGCGCGGCCCGCTGCCGACCGCTCCGTCCCAATCCGGCAACATGCAGCTCCTGGCGGTACCCCAAGCCGACCTCTCGTCGGTTTCGAACGTCGGCATCGTCGGCGTCGTCAGCACGTCGGGAAAGACCTCGATCAGGACCTACAACGAGGAGACCACCTACGACAAATGGCTTTTTTATTACGGCCAGGACGGCAAGGTCAAGGCTGAGGTCGCCTACTACGGCCGGCCGGACAAGAAATGACGGATTCCCTGCTCATCATTGCCGGCGAAAAATCGGGTGAGAACTACGGCGCGGCCGTCGTCCGCCGCTTCAAGGCCCTCCATCCCGGGTTCGGCTTCTTCGGTATCGGCGGGACAAAGATGGCCGCCGAGGGGGTGGACATCCTCGTCTCCATGGAAGCTCTGGCCGTGGTCGGACTGTTCGAGGTCGTCTCCCACCTGCCCAGAATCCGCCGGATCTTCAACCGGATCCGGAGCGAGGTCGAGATACGCCGTCCGGCGGCCGCGATCCTCATCGATTCGCCGGATTTCAATCTGCGCCTGGCCAAAAAGCTCCACCGGCTCGGCGTGCCCGTTCTATACTACATCGGCCCGACCGTCTGGGCCTGGCGAAAAGGCCGGCTGAAAACCGTCAAAAAATACGTCCGCGAAATGTGCCTGATCTTCCCCTTCGAGGAGGACATCTATCGAACGGCGGGTGTCCCCGCCCGTTTCGTCGGCCATCCCCTCCTCGAACGCGTCCGCGTGGCCTTCGGCCGGGACGAGTTCCTCTCGAAGAACGGGCTGGATCCGGCCAAGAAATTGATCGTCATCCTGCCGGGAAGCCGGCGGAGCGAGATCCGCTTCCATATGCCGGTCTTGGCCGAAGCCCTGGTGAGGATCCGCAGGGAGGTCCCCTCCCAGTTCGTATTCATCCTGGCCGAGGACCTCGATCCCGGCATCCTGGAGCCCCTGCTGCCGTCCGGCGCTCCGGACATCAAGATCCTGGGCGAAAACGCGTATGAAGCGATGGCCGCGGCCGATTTGGTGCTCTCCGCGTGCGGGACGGCCAACCTCGAAGCCGCCCTGCTCGAAACCCCGCTGATCGCCTTCTACCGCCTTTCGACGCTGACGTACAAGGCCGGGGTGAAGCTGGTCAAGGTCAAGGACTACAGCATCGTCAATATTCTCGCCGGCGAAAGGATCGTTCCGGAGCTCATCCAACGGGATTTCACGGCCGACAATCTCCTCCGCGAGGCGAAGACGATCCTCGGGTCCGAGGATCTCCGCTCGGCGATGAAGGCCCGCTTCCGCCGGATCAAGTCCCTCTTGGGACGGGATTCGGCTTCGGCCAACGTCGCCCTCGAGCTCGACGCCCTCATCCGTCGTTCAAGCTGATCCGTCCTCCAGCACAGTTTCTTCCGCCAGGCTGTGATCGATCCTGAACTGGACGATATACATGACCGCCGCCCAAAGGTTCATCACGACGATCCGTCCCCAGAAATAGAGATCGAACCGCCCCAGGAGGGCAGCGGCGATCACCAGCAGGCCTCCCATCGAGGGGCCGAGCAAAGTCCAGCCGCGCATGGCCATCTTGTTCCTGGCATAAAACGCGGCTGCTCCGGCGCGTTTGCCCCGGACGGCGCCGGCCGCCCGGGAGGTCATTCTCTTCTGGATGTTTAGATACCTCAGGTACAGGCCGATCACCGTCTTGCGAAGAACATGCCCATGGCCCGCATTGAGAGAGTCCAGCTCGGCCTTGAACGCCTGATAATCAGCCTCTTCGACGGACGCGGACGAGCCTTCGACGCGATCAAGAAAGCGGACCCGGTAGTGATCGATCGACATCGAATGGAAGATGTGGCTGGCTCCGGTCGCGGCGAGAAGGACCCACCACAGGACCGGATGGTCCGAAGCGGGCGCGAAACCGATGCCGATCCCGAGATAGACGGCTACGGCGACAATGTAATCGATCAGTCCGTCCAGGATCCGGCCCAATCTCGTCCCGTTTTTTTTGAGCCGGGCGAGTTGGCCGTCGGCGCAGTCGAAAACGATGGAAAAGCCGTAAAGGAGGCCGCCCAGAAGGATGGTCGAACGATGGCCAAACCCGAAGCTGACTCCGGCCAGGATGCCTACGAGCAGGGAGACCATGGTGATCTGATTGGGCGTGATGTTAGTCCGGTAGATGCCCTTAACCAGGAGGAAGGCCAGCGGACGAAAAAAATAGAGATCCGGCAGTTCCTCGACCTCAAGGCGCTTGAGAGACTTTATGTATCCGGCCAGCACGCTCACGAACGAGGCATCTCCCCGGAACGGCCGTCTTTGATTTTCGGAAGCGAGAACTCGAGCCGATCGAACAGCTTGAGCCCGAAGCGGTCGGACGCGCCGGCCGCGAGCTCAAGCACATAGAGCCCCGCCCGGTCCGGCCCATAGGAGGGGCAGGGATCGTCCTTGCAGGGCGGGACATTCCGCCGGATATGGACGATTCGCCGGTCCTTGTCGATCCAGAGCATGTCCAGGGGGATCAGGGTGTTCTTCATCCAGAAGGCATATTTAGATTCCTCTTCGAACACGAACAGCATCCCCTGATCGAGCCCGAGCTTTTCCCGGAACATCAGGCCGCGCTGGCGTTCCTCGTCCGTGACGGCCAGTTCGGCGGTTACGGATTTTCCATCGGGAAGGTAAATCTTGATGAATTTGTCCTGGCGGACCGTCTGGCAAAAGAGCAGTCCGCCGGCGAGGAACGCAAAAAGGAACGATCTCATCATTCGTCTTGTCATCATGGCCTCTGTCCTCATAAATCATAAAGCGATCAGGACCTCGGAGCAAGGATTTTTTTCGCTGGAGGGGAGGCCGAATCCCCCGCTCCGCTTCAATAGACCGAGACGAGGGGGACGAATCGGACGGGCAGCAGACGCGTCTCCTGGAACGAGGTCTCGTCGCGGCGGATCAGGACGAGCTGTTGATCTTCGACGCCGACGGGGACGATCAGCCGGCCGCCGACGCGGAGCTGGTCCTTGAGGGCCTTGGGAATGATCCCCGGCGCGGCCGTGACCATGATCGCGTCAAAAGGCGCGAACTCCTTCCAGCCGAACGTTCCGTCCCCGATCTTGAACCGGATGTTCGTGAATCCCAGGCCGCTCAGCACGGCCTGGGCCCTCTCCGAAAGGCCGACGATGGTTTCGACCGTATGAACCTCTTTGACGATCCTGGCCAGCACGGCCGTTTGATACCCCGAGCCCGTGCCGATCTCGAGCACGCTCTCCCCTCCTTTGAGCTCCAGGACCTCGGTCATATAGGCGACAATATAAGGCTGAGAAATGGTCTGTCCGTGTCCGATCGGCAAGGGCTCATCGGCATAGGCGAGCCCTTTCAAGTCCTCGGGGACGAACGCGTCACGGGGAACGCCGCCCATGGCCTCGAGGACCTTGGCGTCTCTGATCCCCCGTCCCTTGATCTGGACCTCGACCATCGTCTCCTGGAGGGAGGAAAAATCGTGGCGCATTCCCTTTTCTAGTAGGCCCGGGCGAAATAGGCCAGGGTCTTCGCCTCCCGGCCGCAGCACACGCAGGGGCCCTGGCCGGGCCGCTCTTCGTTCCCGAGCGGGATGACCCGGATCGTGGCCATGGTCTCGTTCTTGATCTTGTCCTCGCAGGATTCGGATCCGCACCACAGGCTCGTCACGAATCCCTTTTTGTTTTCGAGGATGTCCTTGAAGTCCTCATATGTTCCGGCCGCGCGCGTGTTGTCCGCGAGAAACTTCGTCGCTTCCTGGAACAAGGACGTCTGAATCTCGTCGAGCAGGGCCGGCACTTTGACCGTCAGCACATCCAGAGGCGCCGTCTCCTTGGTCTTCCTGTCCCTGCGGACGAGGACCGCCTGGCCGGCCTTGACATCGCGCGGCCCGATCTCGATCCTCAGGGGGACGCCTCGCATCTCGTGCTCCGCGAATTTCCAGCCCGGGGTGAACTCCTCGCGGGCGTCCAGGGCGACCCGGACGCCGGCCTTCTTCAGGTCGTTTTCGACGGCCCTGGCTTTGGGCAGGATGCTTTCTTTCCAGTCGCCCATGGAAATGGGAACGATCACGGCCTGGGTCGGCGCGACGCGGGGAGGCAATCTCAGCCCGGAGTCGTCGCCATGGGCCATGATCAGCGCCCCGATCATTCGGGTCGTCGTGCCCCATGAGGTCTGCCAGACGTACTGCAAGGTCTGGCTGCGGTCCTCGAACTTGATATCGAACGCCTTGGAAAAATGCTGGCCCAGGTTGTGCGACGTTCCCATCTGCAGCGCTTTTCCATCCGACATCAGCGCTTCGATGGCGTACGTCATCTGGGCGCCGGCGAACTTCTCCCGAAGGGACTTGCGCCCGGCGAGGACGGGGATGGCCAATTCGGTCTCGCAGAATTCCTTGTAGAGACCCAGGATCTTGAGCGTCTCGGCCTCGGCCTCCTCGTCCGTCTCGTGGCAGGTATGGCCTTCCTGCCAGAGGAACTCGGTCGTCCGGAGAAAGGGCCGGGTCACTTTCTCCCAGCGGACGATGTTGGCCCATTGATTAATTAAAATCGGCAGATCGCGCCAGGATTTGATCCACTTCGAATACATATATCCGATAATGGCCTCGGAGGTGGGGCGGACGGCCAGCCTCTCTTCCAATTCTTCCTTGCCGCCCATTGTGACCCAGGCCACCTCGGGCGTGAATCCGGCGACGTGCTCGGCCTCCTTTTTCAGGAAGCTCTCCGGGATGAAGAGCGGGAAATAGGCGTTGACGTGGCCGGTCGCCTTGATGCGCTGGTCCATCAGCCGCTGGATGTTCTCCCATATGGCATACCCATAAGGCCGGATGACCATCATCCCCTTCATCGGGGTGTAATCGGCAAGCTCGGCCTTCTGGACGATCTCGACATACCAGCGGGAAAAATCCTCGGTCTTCGGCGTGATCTGTTTGACTTGACGTTCGTCTTTGCTCACGATCTTCTCCAGGGGTGAAATCTCCGGACATTCTATCGTCCATCCCTTGATTTGTCAACAACATATGGGATGACGGCCGAACCGTTCCTGATTCCTAACCGCGGCACGGGCAACGCGGGCCGGAACTACTTGTCGAGAGCCTTCAAGGCCGACATGAGAATTTCGTTGTCGTTCCGATCGCGAACCGTCAGCCGGACGCAGGGCGTTTTTTCGAAACCGATCTTCCCCGTGCAGTCCTTGATGAAGAGCCAGGAGGCGTTCAAGAGGGTCTCGGCCAGACGCGTCGGGGTCCAGGGAGCCTTGACCTCGCACAGGATATAATTGGCCCTGGAGGGCATGGGACGAAGGAAGGAGATCTCCCCGAGCCGTTCGAACAGATAGGCCCTCTCCGCTCCAATGTTGCGGCAGGCGTGGCGGAAGTCATGGTTGTATTTATCGATAATCTGGAGGAAATGCTCGGCGAAGGAATTGATGTTCCAGATGGCCAGGCGGCTCCTCACCCGCTCCAGGAGACCGCCGTCCCCCGAGGCGATGATCCCCAGGCGGAGACCCGGCACTCCATAGGACTTGCTGATGCTCTTGACCGCCACCAGAGCCGGAAAGCGGGCCAGGATCTCGGGAGAGATCAGGCTGTGATCGGTCGTTCCGTCGACGAAATCGGCGAAGGATTCGTCATAGATCAGCCTGACGTTCATCATCCGGAGTCTCTCGAGGAGCCGGAGGACATCCGACTTCGCCATAAAATGGCCGCTGGGATTGTCGGGATTGATCAAGATCAAGGTCGAGACCTTCTGGGCGGCGCAGAAATCGGCCAGCTGATCGGCGGAATAAGCGAAGGTTCCCGGCGTCGGGGTGAAAACGCGCCACTGGTCCTGGGGAGCGCAGGCCCGGTACTCGTCGAACGTCGGGACCGAAAGGGCCACCGGCCCCCCGCATTCCGGCAGGAGGCCTTTGATCAGCTCGGAGGCGCCGTTGCCCACGAGGACCTGCGAAGGAGAACAGCCGAGCATTTTGGAGCCGAGCAGGTTCTGGACCTTTTGGCCGGAAGGATAGCTCGTCAGGAGCTGGGGGAAGCTGCGGATCATCTCATGGACCATCCGCGGCGCAGGAAAATAGGGATTGACCAGATAGCAGAAATCCTTGAGCGCCGGGAACCTCCAGTACCCGCCGTACCTCTGGTGCAGAGCCTTGAGCTTGTCCAAGCCGCGAGAGAACAGGGCGTCGGCGATGTCGAGGTCCTGGAGATCGTCGATCTCGTACCAGAGCTTGTCGCTGATGTCGAGGGCCTTGATGCTGCCCTGATCGATGAAGGTCAGGACCTTGAGAACCTCTTCGTAATATTCATTGAGCCCCTTGGCCCGGATGTAGACCTCGAGAAAGGGGAAAAACTTCTCCTTGCTGAACTCCTTGGAGAGTTTGTAGATGTTGACGGTCTTGAAATATTGGTCGAGGTCGCTCCAGACGATCTCCTTCTTCGAAACGAAGCAGGAGATGAATTCCCGGTCATCGAGCTTGGTGACCGTGCCGTCCATCCAGGACTGGAACTTGGCCACGATGGCCAGGTTGGGCGAGAGATCGGTCAAGCTGTCTTCGATGATCGCGGGGTCGAAGATGACGTCGCTCTCGAGAAGGAGGGAATCATCGGCCTCCATGAAGGCGCGGACGAGGAACAGCGAATAGATGTTGTTGCTCTTCGCGTAGATGGGATTGAGAACGTAATCGACCCTGGCCCCCTTGTAGGCGTCGCCCAAGACGGCTTTGAGCTCACCGGCGCCGTGGCCGACGACCATGACCACGTGCCGGATGCCGGCGGCCAGGAGGGCGTCCAAGGCGTGTTCGATGAGGCGCTTGCCGTTGACCTTGACCATGCATTTCGTGGAATGCCGGGTGAGATCACCCAGACGTTTGCCCATGCCCGCGGCTAATATGACTGCTTGCATAGCTTATCTCCGAATCGTCAATGGCCTTCATGTTAAACGAAGCCGGCCTCCTCGTCAATGCGGGAGGTGACAATCTTCAAGAGAAATATCACCCCTTTTTTCATCTTTAGGGGTGATTGACCCCTCCCTGAGGTCGATTTAAGATAGCGGCGAGGCCAAGGAAAAGGACATCGCAACGAGGAAGTGATCATGACGAAAGAGCCATATGTCGAAGATCTGCACACCCCGGGAGGGCGGGACCAGGGTTTCACGTTTCCCCTCTCGACCCAAGTGGAGGGCTTGAACGCCCGAGGAAAAGAATTCTCCGAGGACACGGTCCTGACCTACATCAGTCACGAGGGCTCGTCGTTCTACATCAAGAATCCGGTCAATATCGGGATGCGGTTGAAACTGATCATCGACCTGCCGGAGAAACTCGCTCAGGACAAAGCCCTGAAAATGGTCATCAAAGGCAAGGTGGCTCTTGTCGAGGCCGACCGCGACCATCACATCCGCCAGAAGGTCACGGTCAAGTTCGACAGCAAATACATCATCAAACCCGACGCCTGAGCGCTCTCATGGATATGAATATGAACGGCACCTCCTCCATTCAAGGCGTTTCCGAAGCGCGGAAGAGGGAGCGGTCCTTCGAGCTCTCTCTTCCCGCGCTGGTTAAAGGCTTCGACGCCGTGGAACGGGAATTCTCGGAACATACGGAAGTCTCGTCGCTCAGCGCCCAGGAGGCCGTTCTCTGCCTTCGGGCCAAGGTGATGATCGGGTCGAAGCTTCTGCTCTGCCTCCAGGTCCCTCAGACCTTTTATCTCGAAAAGCGGTTCGACCTTTGCCTTTCCGGGACGGTCGCTTTCGTCAAAGCGGACGTCTCGATCAAGACCAAGAACCAGCTCGTCTCGGTGAAGCTCGACAGGAATTTCCAGGTTCAGCCTTAAGACGAGGGATCCCCTCCCTGTTTTTCTCGGCTGTACGGGCCATGCGTTCGGCCTGACCGGCCTCGACATCACCCGCACGGACGGGACGTTCTTCGTCAACGCCGGCTACGCCCGGGTCCGCTGGGGCGAGGCCGCGCCTGTCCGCGAGTTGACATTCCGGATTCGATTTAATAGAATTCCATCCAAACAGAGAGACATGCCAGGACCAAAATTGCCTAAGGGGCGCAACAACGCATGAACAAAAAGAAAGCCACCTCATCTTCGGACGCGACGACGGTCAAGGTTCTCATCTTTTGCCCGTCGGACCTGATCCTCTCCGGGATCCTGAAAGCCCTTGAAACCGATCCGCAGATCGAAGTCGTCACCATCGAGAAGAACACCATCGAGTCCTTCATGGACTCGATCCGCAAGCTCCAGCCCCACGTCATCCTCTTCGCCAGCACCGAGACGCTCCCCAACATGCGAGAGATCTGCAAGGCGATCCGCGAGATCTCCAAGGACCAAATCAAATCGCAGATGCTCCTCGTCGGGAACATCCCCTCGCACGAGGAGATCGTCAGCCTCATCAACGTCGGGGCGCGGGGCTATTTCGACCTGAACGATCCCTCCGGACAGCTCCCGGAGGCCGTCCTGGTCATCCACCGCGGCGAGATCTGGCTGCCGCGGGACAAGATGAGCAGCATCATGGACCGGATCATCTCGGTCGTCGGGCGCGATATGAAGGAGAAGACCCTCGACCAGCTCACGCCGACCGAGTTCCATGTCCTCAAGCTCATCGGTCAGGGCAAGAGCAACGACGGCATCGCCGAGATCCTCTTCATCAGCAAGAACACGGTCCGCTCGCACATCAAGAGCATCTACGCCAAGCTCGACACGCACAGCCGTCTCCAGCTGGCGCTGTACGCCATCAACTCGGCCCTCTTCTAAGATCGAAAGGACAAGGGTGGGAACGCCATGAACAAATCAGCCGCAAAGAAAGTCGCCAAGCGCGGCCCGGCCGTGAAAAAGATCCGCGTGCCCGTTGACATCAATCGCCGCCGGGAATGGCGCTTCGAGCTACCCCTGACGGCCATCGTCGAGGGCGCGTTGCCCCAAGGGAAGAATTTCAAAGAAGTGGCGAAGCTCGATAACATCAGCTCGACCGGCGCCTTTTTCTGCCTGGACTCGGGCGTCGTGGTCGGCTCCAAGCTCAACATCATGATCGATCTGCCCAAGGAGCTCACCGAAAACCAGACCGTCAGGCTGCAGATCGGGGGGATGACCATCCGCCTGGAAAAACCGAACAAGAAGAAAAAGAAACAGGGCGTGGCCGTCCGCTTCGACAAAGAGTTCAAGTTCATCTCCGACTCCAAGAAATAAGCCGGCGGGACATCGCATGTTGATCGTTGCCCTGACGGGGGGCATCGCCTCCGGAAAATCGATCGTCGCGGATGTTCTCCGCCGGCGCGGCTGCCATGTCGACAAGTCCGATGACGTCGCCCGCGAGATCATGGCCCCGGTCCGTCCCGCCTGGAAGAAGATCGTCGCCCGCTTCGGCCGGGCCATTCTCAAATCCGACCGGTCGATCGACCGTAAGGCACTCGCCGCGATCCTCTTCAAGGACGCCGACGCGCGACGTTTTGTCGACGCCGTCGTTCATCCTCTGGTCATGAAGAAGAAGAGGGAGACCATCGCCCGGCTCGATCGAGAGGGCCGGGTCAAAATCTTCGTTTCCGAAGCGGCGCTGACCATCGAGGCCGGATTCGCCGAATTCTTCGACAAGGTCGTCGTCGCCTACTGCCCGGAGGAGGTTCAGGTCCAACGCCTGATGGACCGCGACCTTATCGATTGCAAGGAAGCCCAGCGAAAGGTCCGGGCCCAGATGCCGGCCGACGAAAAACTGGAATTCGCCGATTATGTCGTGGATACGTCCGGATCGTTGGAAGAGACCCTCGACCAAGCCGAGGAGCTTTATGAGGAACTGCTCTTGGACGGCCGGATCAAGAACGGATCGTCGGGATAATTCGCGGGAGGAATCTTTACGGCCCCAGCGCGGCGGCCAGCAGCGGGATCATGATCTCGTGGTGACCGACGAAATAATACCCTTTCCCCTTCTTCCCCAGAGGCCGGCGGGCCACGTTCTGAGCGGGACGATAATGATGGTGGAAATCGAAGACGGCCGTCGTGAAGCCGTCGAGCGCCCGGCCTTGATTCCGGACGAGCGACACCGCCTTGAGAAAGACCTCGGGCAGAACGACGGCCGATCCTATGTTGAGGAACACGCCCCCGCCGTTCATTTCTCTGACGAGCGCGGCCAAAAGAAAAAAATCCTTTAAAGAAGTCGCCCCCAGCGCCTCACCGCTGACGCGGGGATGCATATGGATGACGTCCGTCCCGATAGCGACATGGACCGTGGCCGGAATTCTCAAGCGATAGGCCGTCCCCAGCAGGCTCCATTTCTTGAACGGAAAATCGGACTCCGCGATCATCCGGCCTACGGATTCGCCCAGCCCCAGGCCGTCCTCGGCCCCGCGGCGGATCGCGTCGTTCAATAGCTCCCCGGTCTCCCGGGCCATGCCGAAGCGGCCCTCCTTGATCTGACTCTCCACGTCCTCGGAGGTCGCGCCGGCGTAAGCCAGTTCGAAATCGTGGATGATGCCGGCGCCGTTGAGCGCCACGGCCGAGATCCAGCTGTTCTTCATCAGATCGATAAGAACGGGGCTGAGTCCGACCTTGATGACGTGAGCGCCCATGGCCCAGATCAGAGCCTTCCGGCCGCGGCGGGCTTTCGTCATCGCGTCCATCAGCTCCCGGAGGTCCCTGGACGCTAGAAAACGGGGCAGGCTTTGGACGAAACGGGCGACGGAATCGCCCGGCCGCGAGACCTTGGCCAAATCCGCGACGCGGACTTTGCTCGAGCGGGAGCGGAGAGGATAGGTCCTCAGTCGGTCCGGGGACAGAGGTTGTTCTTTATAAGCCACGTCAAACCCCCTTGCCTTGAGATGTCCGGGAAAACGAGAGGACGGGCGGATTCAAGTCTACGACTTGGCGGCGATGTTCTTCAATTCCTGGCCGGAGCGGAACTTAATCCGCTTGCCCTGGGTGATGTGGATCTGTTTTTTGCGGCGGATGTCCCGGCCGTAGCCGGTCTTTTTGGCCACGACTTTGAAGCTTCCGAATCCCCGGATCTCCACTTTCTCTTTCTTGGTCAGCGCGTCCTTGAGACATTCGAGGATCGTTTCGACGATCAACAACGACTTCGCCCCGTTGAATTCGGACTTCTTTTCGATCGCGAGGGCAATTTCGTTTTTGATCATAGGGAACTCCTTAACAGGAGATAAAATTAATTTATATGAGACTTTTTGTCAAGACAATTTATTGACTTGCCGATGACTCCTTTCTATAATGGAATCAACGTGAAGAAAATTATTTGGCCGGTCCGGGCCGGAGCGATTTTGACATCGTTTGAGCGGCCTCGCGTCCCTCGATATCGCGGCCGACGAGGACGTCGATCTCGCCCTTTCGCTCCGCCGCCCTCGAATCGTGATATAATGAGATCGATATAAGGTTCCCCATGACAAACGAAAAACAATTCCGCGAATTGAAGTTCACGAGCACCCAGCTCGCCATCGTCTTCCTGGCGATCCTGGCCTTCGGCGTGTGCATCTTTCTCCTTGGCATCTCCGTCGGGAAGAAGCAGACGCAGCTCGCCGCAGGCGCCGGGGGCGCCCCGGCGGTCAAGACAGAAACGTTAGCCCAAAAATCACCTCTTCCAGCGAACACCCCGCCGACGGTCACGATCCAGCCGAGGCCGGGCCAGGCGACACCGCCGGACACGAAGACGGAGGCGAAACCGGCCGAGACAAAGACCGACGACAAGGCCGGGGCCAAAGTCGAGGCTAAAAGCGAGGCCAAGCCGCCGACGGCCCCGGGCGGCAAACCCGCCGAAGTCAAACCGGCACCAGAAGAGAAAAAGCCGGTGGAGTCCAAGGCGGAGCCGGCCAAGAAGCCCGGTCCGCCGGCCGCCGCGAAGAAGGAAGGTATTTTCTATGTCCAGATCGGCGCGGTCAACGACAAGGAAGCGGCCGACGGGTTCGCCCAGAAGGTCGGAAAATTGGGCTACCCGGCCCTCGTCCTGATGCCTCTTGCCACGGACAAAAGGCCCGTTTACCGGATCCGGATCGGCCCCTACGAGAACAAGCAGAACGCCAACGACGCTCAGGAAAAGATCGCCGCCGACCTGAAGAAAAAGAAGACCGACTTTTTCGTCGTGAAGGGCTGACGCGCCCCGCGCCCGTGAAACTGAAGCTGTCCGATTTCGTCTTCGCCGCCTTCTCGGGAGTCCTCACGGCTCTCGCCTTCCCGAAGATCGGCCTGCCGTTCCTCGCCTGGATCTCCTTCATCCCTTTTCTGTTTTTGATCTCGCGTTTGACGCCCGGCCGGTCGTTTCTGACCGGTTGGACCTCAGGCGCACTTTTTTACGGCATCCTCCTTTATTGGATCCCGGCCGTGCCGGCGCATTACGGCCATCTTTCGACGGCCTTCAGCCTCCTGATCTATCTGGCTCTGATCCTGTTGCTCGCCTCGACCTGGGCGGTTTTCGGCTTCGCCTTTTCCCTGATCCATCGGAAGAACGCCGGAGCGGCCTTCATCGCCGCGCCGTTCCTCTGGGTGACCCTCGAGTATATTCTGACCCATCTCCTGACGGGATTTCCCTGGGGAGTCCTCGGTCTCAGTCAGTTTCAGAACCTGTCCCTCATCCAAATCGCGGCGATATCCGGCGTGTACGGAGTTTCGTTCGTTCTCGTCCTCTTTCAGAGCCTCTTCGTCTATTCCCTCCGCGCCTCCAAAAGGGCGCCGTTCGCCCTCGGGCTCATCGTCCTCGTCCTCGTCCATTTGGGAGGATTCTTGAGCTTAAAAAAAGTCCCCGAAAGCGGGGAGGCGTTCACCGCCGCCGTCATCCAGGGGAATGTGTCTTCCGATATTTACTGGAACGAGGTCGCGACCAAGGACATCCTGGCCTTGTTCGAGGAACATCTCGATCTGACCCGCCGGGCGGCCGACCAAGGCGCGAAGCTGATCATCTGGCCGGAGTTCACCGTGCCGATGTGCTTCACCTGCGACGACGCGATCTTTCAGAGCTTCAAGCGCATCCTGTCCCAGTTCGTCCGGGACGCGCAGGTCACGCTTCTCCTGGGGACGAACGAAACCGCCGGGCCGCCGGGCCGGGAGCAATACTTCAACACCGCCCTCAGCCTGAGCCCGGACCTGACCATCTCGAAATACGCCAAGATGCATCTGGTCCCGTTCGGCGAATACACACCGTACAAAAAGGTCTTCGGTTTCATCCAGAAAATGACCCATGCCATCGGCGAGGTCACGCCGGGGACCGAACACCTGCTTCACCCGTTTAAGGACCTGAAATTCGGCTCGCCGATCTGCTATGAGCTCATTTTCCCCGATCTCGTCCGCCGTTTCACGAAAAAAGGGGCGGACTTCCTCGTGACCATCACCAACGACGGCTGGTACGGAAAGTCCTCGGCTCCCTACCAACATTTTTCGAACGCCATCTTTCGCGCCGTCGAGAACCGACGCTTTCTCCTCCGGGCGGCGACGACGGGCATCAGCGGGATCGTCGATCCCTACGGCCGGGTCGTCACCCGGTCCGAGATCGGGACGAGGACGTTCCTGACCGGAACGGTCGCCCCTTCGAAAAAGCTGACCTTTTATGCCCGGTGGGGCGACGCGTTTTCGCTTCTGTGCTTGACAATCAGCTCTATCTTCTTTATTATGTCTCTTTTAAAGAGACGACCATGAACCAGAACAACCTCTCCATCGAACATTTCAGCGACCTTGAAGCCAAGGCCCGCGAGCGCTTCGCCAAATTCGAAGAGCTCCGCGGGTTTCTTTGACCTCGCCGACAAGAAAGCCCGGGTCGAGGCCTTAGGCCGCGAGCTCGGATCTCCCGAAGTCTGGCAGGACCATAAGAGGTCCCAGTCGCTCCAGCAGAGCAAGAAACGGCTGGAGCGTGAGGTCCAGTTCCTGAGCGCCCTTTACCAGAAAAAAGAAGATATCGACGTCCTGCTCGAGCTGGCCAAGGAAGGAGAGAACGTCGACAAGGACTTCGATCAAGCCCTGGCGGCGTTCGGCAAACACCTCGAAGAGGCCGAGCTGCAGACGCTCTACTATGAGGTCGACGATCCGCGCAACGCGATCCTGACCATCCATCCGGGCGCGGGCGGGACGGAGTCCCAGGACTGGGCCTCCATGCTGATGCGGATGTACCTCCGCTACGCCGAGCGCAAAGGATTCAAGACCGAGATCCTCGACATGCAGCCGGGCGAGGAAGCGGGATTGAAAAGCGCGACCATCCGGATCGAGGGCGACTATGTCTTCGGCAACCTCAGCCAGGAGACCGGGGTCCACCGGCTGGTCCGCATCTCCCCGTTCGATGCCAATAAGCGGCGGCACACTTCGTTCGTCGCCGTCTTCGTCTATCCCGAAGTGGACGAGGACATCGAGATCGCGGTCAATCCGGACGAGCTCCGGATCGACACCTACCGCGCCGGCGGCAAGGGCGGTCAGCACGTCAACACGACCGATTCGGCCGTCCGGATCACCCACATCCCGACCGGGATCGTCGTCCAGTGCCAGAACGAGCGTTCCCAGCACAAGAACAAGGCCGCGGCCATGAAGGTCCTCAAGGCCCGTCTCTACGAGCTCGAGCGGAAGAAGAAATTGGAAAAGGTGGAACTGCTGGAGGACGCCAAAACGGATATCGCCTGGGGCAACCAGATCCGGTCGTATGTCCTCCACCCCTACAAGATGGTCAAGGACACGCGGACACGCCTCGAAACCGGAAATACAGACAAGGTCCTCGACGGCGACCTCGACGACTTCATCAAAGCCAGCCTGGTCCTGCGGAAAACCAAGCCCGCGGGATAAAAAGGCGGCCGGCCGCCTTCCTTCGGAGGCAGGGCCCTCATTCCAACCGGAGCTTCCGTCTCGCCGGAGCTTTCCTCCTTTTTTTAATGTCTTCCCAGGCCGCATCCATCTCGGCCAGGGTCGCCTGTCCCAGCTCTTGGCCCTTCCCCTGGAGTTCTTTCTCGAGCTTCGTAAACCTCTGGATGAACTTGTCATTCGCCTGGCGGAGAGCTGTCTCCGGATTCAGCCCCAGCTTCCGGGCGACGTTGGCCAGGGCGAAAAAGCAGTCACCGATCTCTTCTTCCGCTTCGCGGACATCCATGCGGGCCATGGTCTCCTCGAGCTCGACGATCTCCTCCCGGACCTTTTTAAGCGCTTCCCCCGCCGTCGGCCAGTCGAAGCCGAAATGAGCCACGCGCTGCCCTATCTGGAACGCGGCCAGAAGTGAGGGGGCCTGCCGGGAGATGCCTTCGAAGTGCGATTCGCGCTTTTTCTCGGCCTTCTTCTGGCGGATCCATTCGTCCAGGACGCGTCTCGACGAATCGACCTTTTGGCCGCCGAACACGTGAGGGTGCCGGCGGACCATTTTCCGATTGATGCCGTTCAAGGCATCGGAGACGGTGAACTTCCTTTTTTCCTCATAGATCCGGGCGAGGAACACGATTTCCATCAAAACGTCGCCCAATTCCTCGGCCAGCGCCGCGGCGTCATTCCGGGCGAGCGCGTCGATTGCCTCGTAGACCTCTTCCAGGAAATAATTGGCGATGGTCCGCTCGTCCTGCTCTTTATCCCAGGGGCATCCCTTGGGTCCGCGCAGCGCGGCCAGAATCCCGACGAGTTTTTGAAACCTGTGTCCGGCGGAATCGGCTTTTCTCATGTCGACCTCTCTTGACCGATGTCTCATTGTATCCAAGGTCGGGACGAGAGAAAAGAGGACGTCCGCTCAACTTGAAATTTCGCCGGATTCCGGTTAAGATGATGTCCTTTCACCCGATCTTAAGGATGGACCGGACATGAGCGACACCCAACATCACGACAAGGAAGCGGCCGGGGAATTCCTGCCGCCGCTCGATTTCAGCTCGATCGTTTTCCCGTTCTACACGCAGGCGCTGGTCAAGCTCGGCCTGATGGAGGACCCCCTGAAGAAGACCGCCGAGGAGAACCTGGAATTCGCCAAGCGGCTCATCGATATCCTGGACCTTCTCAAAGACCGGACCCGGGGCCATCTCGATGAAGACGAGGACAAATTCCTCGAGTCCTGCCTCCTCCAGCTCAAAATGAACTATATGAAGCAGGCCGACATCATCAAGATGTGAGGAGAGGGCGGTCGGCGCCGCCGCTCCTGTTGACGCACGCATCATGAAGATCTATCGATCGCTCGAGGCGGTTCCCGACCTCCCTCGGAAAACGGCTCTCGCCATCGGCAATTTCGACGGCCTTCATCTAGGTCACAGGAAGATCCTGTCGTTGTTGGCGAACGAGGCCGCGGACAAGAATAGCCTCTCCTGCATCCTCACCTTTTCGCCCCACCCCGAGAAGATCTTCAGTTCCGAAAAGATCAGCATGATCCAGACGCTCGACCAGAGGCTCGAGGGAATCGCCGCCCTCGGCGTCGATCTGATCCTGGTCGTACCCTTCAACAGGGACTTCGCCCGTCTCTCGGGCAAGGATTTCGTCCATAAGGTCTTGGTCAAAAAACTGAAGACCCGGTCCGTCATCGTCGGCCCCGATTTCCGTTTCGGGAAGGGCCGGCGGGGCGATATCCCGGCCTTGCGGAAGTTCGGCAAACGGTTCTGGTTCGACGTCCTTGTCGTCCCGCCGGTCCGAAAAAAATCCCTTGTCGTCAGCTCCAGCGCGATCCGCGAACTTCTGAAGCTGGGCCATGTCGGGGCCGCCAATCAACTTCTCGGTCGACCATACAATATCGAGGGCGCCGTGGTCCGGGGGGTGGCACGGGGACGAAGCCTCGGGTTCCCCACGGCCAATATCGAGACCCCCAACGAGATCATCCCCAAAGGCGTGTTCGTCTCCCTCGTGGACATCGGTGGAAAATACCGCCGTTCCCTGATGAACGTGGGAAGCCGGCCGACATTCCCCTCCGATCCCGGCGCCGCCCGCCCTCTCACGATCGAGGCGCACATCCTCGATTTCAAAAAGAACATTTACGGCGCCGCCGTCAAGCTGTTCTTTTTGAAGAAGATCCGGGATGAGCGGACGTTTCACGGCGCCGGGGAGCTGGCCGCCCGGATCCGCAAGGACCTTGAGGTCGCCCGGAGGTATTTCGAAAAGAATGAGATCTCGTCTCCGCGAAATATGGTATAACATAGGCCAGGAGTTGGATTATGACTGAAAAGATCAAGGCCAGCGTCATGGACGCGACTAAGATCAGGCGCGTCATCGACCGCATGGCCACCGAGATCCTTGAACGCAACCGCAACCTCAAAGCCCTCGTCATCGTCGGGATCCGCACGCGCGGCATCTATATCGGCAAGCGCATCGCCAAGATCATCAAGGAGACGGAGGCCGTGGATATCCCCGTGGGCATCATGGACATCACCCGCTACCGCGACGATTTTTCGAAGAACGAGACGCCGCATAAGGGGACCAAGACGGACATCCCCTTCCCCATCGCCAAAAAGGACGTCATCCTCGTCGACGACGTCCTGATGACCGGCCGCACGATCCGTGCGGCCATGGAAGGCCTGTTCGACTTGGGACGGCCGAGATCGATCCAGCTGCTCGTCCTCATCGACCGCGGCCACCGCGAACTTCCCATCCGCGCCGATTATATCGGCAAGCAGCTCCCCTCGTCCCGGCGCGAGATCATCAAGGTTCGTCTCAAAGAGATCGACAACCGCGACGAGGTCCTCATCACGGAGCCCGTCGCGCTGAAATGACAGGAGAGGTTTCGAATATGGCCGGAGAACGACGTCTCCGAGGAGGCCCCGCGTGAAAATCCTGATCAAGAACGGCCGGGTCGTCGATCCCAAGTCCGCCATCGACGAAACCCTGGACATTCTGGTCGACGGCGGCAGGATCGCCGACATCAAGCCCTCGATCAAAGCCAAGGACGCAACCGTCATCGATGCCGCGCGCCTCGTCGTCGCGCCCGGTTTCATCGATATGCATGCGCACCTGCGCGAGCCCGGGCAGACATCCAAGGAGACCATCGAGACGGGGGCCCGGGCGGCGGCCCGAGGAGGATTCACCTCCGTCTGCGCCATGCCGAACACGAGACCCGCCAACGATGAGCGGGCCGTGACCGAATTCATTCTGGCCCAAGCCGCCAAGAAGGCCGTCGTGAACGTCTACCCGATCGGAGCCCTGACCAAGGGGCTTCTGGGTTGGGAGTTGACGGATATGGCCGACCTCGTCGCGGCCGGAGCCGTCGCCTTCTCCGACGACGGGAGATGCATCCAGGACAACCGGGTCATGCGACGGGCGCTCGAAACGGCGAAGTCGCTGGGCGCGCTCGTCATCGACCACTGCGAGGACCGGCCGCTCTGGGAAGGCGGGGTCATGCACGAAGGACCGGCGTCGCGGCGGCTCGGACTGCCGGGCATCCCGGCGGCGGCCGAGGATATCATGGTCGCCCGGGATATCATCCTGGCCGAAGCGTTGGAGACCCGGGTCCATATCGCCCACCTCAGCACCAAAGGCGCAGCCCATTTCGTCCGGGAAGCGAAGTCGCGGGGGGTCAGGATCAGCGCCGAGGTCACGCCGCATCATCTCGTTCTCGACGACGGGGATCTCGAAAAACGGGAACCGGTCTTCAAGGTGAATCCCCCGCTGCGGAGCCCCGAGGACGTCCGGGCGCTGATCGCCGCGGTCAAGGACGGCACGGTGGACGTGTTCGCCACCGACCACGCTCCCCACACCTCCACGGAGAAGGACGCGCCGATCGAAATGGCGCCGTTCGGCATGGTCGGGCTGGAGACGGCCGTGTCCCTTCTTCTCGACCGGCTCGTCAACAAGAACGTCATTTCGATCATGCGCTTCATCGAGATGATCTCGACGAGACCGGCCCAACTCCTCTCCCTCAAGTCCAAAGGCCGGATCGCCGTGGGAGCCGACGCCGATCTGACGATCCTCGACCTGCACAAGAACGTCGTGGTCGACGCCGGGGCGTTCGTTTCGAAAGGCCGGAACAGCCCCTTCCACGGCTGGAAGCTGAAAGGCGCTCCCGCGATGACGATCGTCCGCGGCCGCGTCGTTTATCCGTTCGCATCATGATAAGGAACATCTTGAGAAAAAGAAAGAATACAAACGTCGTTTCCGAGCTCGAGCGAGAGCTCCGGTATCACTTCCGGAACAAGGACCTCCTCCTCCAGGCGCTGACGCACAGCTCCTACGCCTACGAAAGCGCCGAGAAGTCCAGGGACAACGAATTGATGGAGTTCCTCGGGGATTCCGTCGTCGGACTGGTCGCCGCCGCGTTCTTCTACGGGTCCTATCCGGAGGTCACGGAGGGAGACCTGTCGAAGCTGAAGTCCTCGGCGACAAGCACGATCGCCCTGGCGGAGTATGCCCGGCAGATCCGGCTCGACCAATTCATGCGCGTCGGCCGGGGCGAGGAAAAAAGCGGCGGCCGGAAAAAGGACAGCATCCTGGCCGGGACCTTCGAAGCCGTGCTGGGGGGCGTCTTCCTCGACGGCGGCTACAAAGCGTCCCAGGATGTCTACCTGAACCTGCTCCGCGGATCGTTCAAGAAGATCAAGGACGAGGACCAGCTCGACATCAACAACTATAAATCGGCCCTCCAGGAATTTCTTCACAAAGAGGACCTTCCGGCCCCCCATTATAAGCTGATGAAATCGACCGGACCCGATCACAAAAAGGAATTCGTCGTCGAGGTCTTCGTCAACAAGACATCCCTGGCCAAGGCCAGCGGCCCCTCACGGAAAGCGGCCGAGCTCAAGGCGGCCGAGAAGGCCCTCAAGAGCTTCTTCGGAAAAAAGATCAAAGCCCTGACCCAGGAGACGTTCATCTTCAAGAAGTGATCTGTCGGGCCATGGTCAAATGCTCCCGTTGCCGTCAAAGGAAAGCCAAGCGCCGCTGTCCTGGTCTGAGGAGCGACCTCTGCCCTCTGTGCTGCGGGATCGTGCGCGGTAGAGAGGTCGCCTGCCCGCCCGCCTGCCGTTTCCTGGCCGAACACAAACCCTATCAGGAAAAAAAGATCCTGAAAAAGAAGCCGGCTCCGCCGGCGCGCCCGGGACGTCCCCCGGACGATCTCTTGAACGACGAGCGGACCGCCTGGCTGGCGCTGAACATCGAGGCCTCCCTCAAGGAGATCGGCGAACTCGATCCGGCGTTCACCGACGGCGAGGCCATCCTCGCCCTCGAATACGCCAAGGACAAGCTGTCCAGGGGCCGGAATCTCATCCTCCTGCCCGGCGAGGAGCGGGCCTCGCGGAACGACGCCGGCGAGGCGGTCTTCCGGAGCCTGCAGAACTGCACGTACGAGGGCGGTCTGATCCTGACGGCCGCGGGGGCCGGCTACAAGAGCGAGGAGAAGCTCCAGTGCCTGGACCGCCTGATCCTGGCGGCGCACTCTTGGACGAAGGAGGATTTCCAGGGTCGGGCTTATATCGAGCACTTGACCGAACAATTCGCCCAGATCGCCGAATCGTCCCGCCGCTCCAAAATCATCCAGCCCAATTAATTGGCCGGATCATTTCACGGACCGTCAGCGAGTTTCAAACCTCACCTCATCATTCGCGGTCAAAAGCTTCTTGGAAGGAAGAGCGACCCGGCCCGTCACTTGCTGAGCAGGGCTTCCATGAACTTCATCTCGGGGATGTTGGCGCAGACGATCTTCAGGATGACCATCATCGGCACGGAGAGGATCATCCCCGGAATGCCCCACAGCCAGCCCCAGAAAAATAGGGCGAAGAGAATGGCCAGCGGGCTGAGCCCCAATCCTTTGCCCATCATCTTCGGCTCGGCCACCACGCCGATGAAGGCGTCGACCACGAAGAGGACGACGAGCATCCAGATCGCCCGCCAGGGGCTGTCGAACTGAAGCAGGGCGAACAGGAACGGGAGGATCTTGGCGATCAGCGCTCCAATATTGGGGATGTAGTTCAGGAGAAACGCCAGAAATCCGAAAAGGACGGCGAAATTCAAGCCGAACATGACCATGATCAGCCCCGCCAGGAGGCCGGAGACGATGCAGCTGACGGTCTTGAGGGCCAGATATTTCTGGACCTGGCGGTCGATGTTCTCGACGATTTTGGTCAGCTGAGCGGAACGCCTCGGGTCGAAGGAATTCTTGATCTTGACGTTCAACTTGCCCCGGCCGGCGAGCATGAAGATCAGGAAGATCAGGACCAGGAACAGATTGGAGAGAAAGGTCATGACCGTGCCCACCGATGACAGGAAGAATGATCCGACCTTATCGATGTCGAGGCTTCCCAGCCAGGCCAACGGGTCGACCTTGGATTGGGGAAGCTTGAGCTGGACCTGAAGGGATTCGATCATGCGGCTGAACTTCTGGCCGTATTTGGGGATCTCCGCGGCGAATGTCTCCCCGCTCGAATAGAACAGGAGCCCCATCAGGTACAAGGCCAGGAAGGTGAACAGGATGATGACGACCAGGGCCACGGTCCTGGGAAACTTGAGCTTGAGCGTCAGAAGATCCAGGACGGGCGAGAGAACGAAGTAAAAGAAGATGGCCAGGAAGACCGGAAAGAGCACGGACTTGGCCAGGCGCAGGACGACGCCCACGACGAAGACCGCCATGATCGCGCTCGAGATCGTCAGGACCTTGTTCTTTTCCACGGCTTCATTCTAGACGAGGGGCATCCCCTTTGTCCACGCGCGGTTATTTTTTCAAGCCGTTGACCAGCGCCGCCAGGACTTTCTCTCCCAGAGCGTCCTGGCCGTCCTTGATCTTGGTCACGCCGCAGATATAGGGACCCGCTTTAGCCACGAAGACGTTCTTAAGATAAAGGTCCTTGACATGCGCTCCGTACGACCTCTTGTCGGCGGCCTGCCCGCTCTTGGTGAAATTATCCAGATATTGCTTCAGCATGGTGTCCGCCTCGTCGGCGGTCCTTCCGTCGATGAGGAAGGCGTCGAATTCCTGACCGGCCTGCTTATAGCTGGCGATGAACCCGTTCTTCAGGAACTTGAAGCCCATGACGTTTCGCAGGATGAACTTCTCGCTGTCGGGCACGAGCCCGTCCTTCGGAAAGGCCTGCAATGCGGGCGGAAAACCTCCCAGGTTCTTGATCTTGTCGACGATGGCTGCGGCGAAAAGCTTCAGGAAACCCTCGGTCTGGCCGCCGCCTTCGTAGCACATCAGCTTGACGTAGTAGCGGCCGGCCAGGAAATTCAAGGTCCCCTCCTCGAGGTAGCCCTGGACGCCGACCGGAATGAAGCGGCTCTCGGGAAATCGCTCGGCGCTGTAGATGCCGAACGCGTTCAACTCCGATCCCATATCGTAGATCTCGGTCGTCAGCGACGTTTTCGTCCGGCCGCCCTGGAACTCAGCGACGATCAATTCCTTGAAATCGTAGCCGATGTAGGCCTCGGCCGCCCCGTCGATAAACTCATACAGGGTTTCCGGACCATAGCGCTGAACGCCCTCGCCGGCCTTCCAATTGGCCACCTGGGGAAGAAGCGCCGTCAGGGACGACACCCCGATTTTTTGAGCGCCCGGCGCGGGGGGAACAAGCCCGGCCGCTAGGGCCAGGATCAGGACGCATTCTTTTCTCAACATCTTCCTCGCCATGCTTGACTCCTGTCGTTTCAGGTCCGAGTTCCTAATATAACCGCAACGGACCGCATTGACAAGTCTCGGGTGGCTGGGGTAACTTGACTCCGATGGCCGTCTCGAAGGTCGTGATCGTCCGGGGAAAAGGGGTTTTGCCGCAAAAAGGCGAGGTCGAGCCGAAGGTTCTCTCGAACATGTATGAGCGCGGCTTCCGTCTTCTCTTCGGCCAGAACGAGGCCGCCGCGGGGCTGCGGACGATCTTCTCCCCTTCCGATCGCGTCGGGATCAAGGTCAACGCGATCGCCGCCCCCGAGCTCACGACGCCGCCCGAAGTCAGCTTGCCCCTCGCCCGCCGGTTGGTCGAGGCCGGGATCCGAGAGAGACAGATCGTCGTCTGGGACCGGACGAACCGCGAGCTCAAGGAAGCCCGATACCGATTGAATTCCGGCGGCAACGTCTTCCAGATCATGGGGACGGACACGGCCGGCATGGGCTACCCGGGCGAGCCGGTCATTCATCTCAACATCGGGAGCCTGTTCTCGGCCATCCAGTCGAGCTTCGTCACCGCGTCGATCAGCCTGGCCGTTCTGAAGGACCATGGGATGGCCGGGATCACGGCCGGCCTGAAAAACTACTATGGCGCCATCCATAATCCCAACAAATACCATGACGACAACTGCAACCCTTTCGTGGCCGAGCTCTTCGACGCGCCGTCCATCAAATCGAAACACCGGCTGACGATCCTGGACGCCCTGATCGTTCAATACCATCGAGGCCCCTCCTACCACCCTCGCTGGGCGGAAACCTATGAAGCCCTGATTTTCAGCCTGGACCCGGTGGCGGCGGATTTCGTCGGCTGGCGGATCATCGAGGCTCTCCGCAAGGCAAAAGGTCTCCCCTCTCTGGAAGAAGACCATCGGCCTCCGCTTTATCTCCGGACCGCGGAACGGATGGGACTGGGAACGGCGACACCCTCGGATATCCAGATCGTAGAGGAATCGGTGTAAGGGATCGAGCAAGCCCATGAGAAGACGGATTTTCTTTCGGACGGCGGCGGGCGCAGCCGCCGTTCTGAGCGCGGATCCCGGGCCGGCCTTCCAGCATCTCTACGCTTTCGGCCAGACGGCCAACCTGTCCCATATCGAGGCGCGCTATTACAAGCGCCTGGCCGACCGGGAGATCGAATGCACCCTCTGTCCCCGGCGCTGCAAGCTGGGCGATAAGGAGCGAGGCTACTGCGGCGTCCGCCAGAACGAGGGCGGGACCTATTACACGCTCGTCTACGGCAAAGCCTGCTCGGTCAACGTCGATCCCATCGAAAAAAAGCCCTTTTTCCACGTCCTGCCGGGGTCGGACGCCCTGTCCATCGCCACGGCCGGCTGCAACGTCAACTGCAAGTTCTGCCAGAATTGGGAGATCTCGCAGGTCCGGCCGGAGCAGGTCCAAGCCTTGGACTTCCCTCCCCGCGCCGTTGCCGACGCGGCGGTCAAATATCGCTGTCCCACGATCGCTTACACATATTCCGAGCCGACGGTTTTTTATGAATATATGGTCGACACCGCCGTCGAAGCCAAGCGCCAAGGCGTCCGGAGCGTCGTGGTCTCGGGCGGGCACATCAACCCCGAGCCCCTCGAAGCCCTGACTAAGGTCGTGGAGGCCATCAAGATCGATCTGAAGTCCTTTGACGAGGACTTCTATAAGACGTACGTCCGGGGCGAATTGAAGCCGGTCCTCGAGGCCATCAAGATCATCGCCCAAGCCGGGATCTGGATGGAAATCGTCTACCTCGTCATTCCGACGTTGAACGACGCCGTCGAGGACGTCCGGAAGATGACCCAGTGGCTCCATCGGGAGATCGGGCCGGAAGTCCCGCTCCACTTCACCCGGTTCCAACCCATGTATCTCATCAAGAACCTCCCCCCGACTCCGATCTCAACCCTTGAAAAGCTCCGGCAGACCGCCCTCCAAGAGGGTCTTTGCTACGTCTACACCGGGAACATCCCGGGCCACGAAGGGGAGAACACCTTTTGTCCGAAATGCCGGAAAATGGTCATCGAAAGAAGCGGCTACAAGATCGTCAGGAACGATCTGAGGCAAGGGACGTGTCCAAACTGTCAGCATCGGGTCCCGGGGATCTGGACCTGAAGTTCTCCCCGCCGGCTGTGCTCCTCGGCCTACTGGCCGCCTCGCTGCAGATCTTTCTCCTCAGGGAATTCGCGGCCCAGTTCTACGGCAACGAACTGGTCTTCGGGCTCGTCCTGGCCTCTTGGCTCTTGTGGGGCGGATGCGGGAGCCTGTGGGCTTCGGGGCGGGAGCCCGGAAGAAAGGGATTGGCGGTCCTTTTTTTCGGCGTCCTGCTCGTCGCCCCTGTCTGTTTCGCCGCCCTGCGGTTTTCCCGTTTCATCCTGGGCATTTTGCCGGGAGAATTGATCGGTCTCGGGCCGATCCTTCTCTTCGCTTTCGTTCTCTCCTTCTTTTTGAATTTTCCTTTGGGAGCGATCTTCGTTTTTACGGTTAAGCGCGACGGTCATCTGCCGCGGGTCTATTTCTGGGAATCGTTCGGTGCCGCCGCGGGCGGCCTCCTGACCTATCTCGCCCTCATTCCCCTGCTGTCCAACTGGCAGGCGCTGGCCGTCATCGGGGGGCTTGCGTCGATGGCCGTGTTTTTCTTTTTAGGCGGTAGGAAGGCGGCCCTTGTCTTCTCTCTGGCTTTGGCCGCCCACGCCGCTCTTTTCTTTTCCGACCTTCCCGCCCAAAAGCTCGTCTGGCGCCCGTTCGCCCTCGTCCGGACGAAGGACAGCCTCTACGGCAAGCTGCAGGTCATTCGAACGTCCGAGCAGGTCACCCTCTATGACAATTCGCTGCGCGTTTATTCCTTCCCCGACCTTGCCTCCGCCGAGGAATCCGTGCATTTCGCCATGCTCCAAAGGCCTGAGGCGGGGCGGGTGTTATTGATCGGAGGCGGCGCCGGCGGAAGTCTGGCCGAGATCCTCAAATATCCCCGGACCGAGGTGGATTACGTCGAGCTCGATCCCGAGATCATCCGCCTGTCCGAGCTCTTTCATCCCGACGCGGAGAAGGGATCTCTTCGAAACCCTCGGGCTCATCTCATTTATGACGACGGCCGGGCGTTCTTGGGAGAGACTCCGACCGTTTATGACGTCGTCATCCTAAACCTACCTGAACCGGCCACGGCCCAGATCAACCGGTTCTACACGCGGGAATTCTTCGCGCGCGTTCGAGAAAAGCTGGCGGAGGGAGGGGTCTTCTCCTTCCGCGTGCCGTCGGCCGAAAACTATATCGGTCCGGAGCTCCAAAAATTCCTATCGATCATGGCCAACACTCTGAAGCAGGCGTTCCCCGTGGTCAAGGTCGTGCCCGGCGATTCCAACGTTTTTCTGGCGTCCGCCGGGCTGCTGACGGTGGAGGCCGAGGACCTGATTCGGGCGCTGCGGCGGCTCGACCTGAAGAACCGCTACGTGACGCCGGAACGACTTCCGGCGCGCCTCCATCCCCTGCGGGTCGAAGCCCTTAGGACGAAGATCGATGCGGGGCCGGCGGGATTGAACTCGGACCTGCATCCCGTCAGCTATTTCTTCAATTCGGTGCTCTGGAGCACGCAGTTCAAAGGCTTGGAATCGAAGGCCCTCCTCTTCCTGGCCCGGATCCCCGCCGGCTGGATGCTGGGCGTTCCGTTCCTTATGTTCATCGGCCTCCTCGTTTTCATCGGATGGAGAGGGAGGAGATCCGCGATTTCGGCCGTTCCCCTCGCGCTCATGGGCCTGACCACGATGGCCGGCGAAATCATGATCCTCATCTGGTTCCAAGCCCTCTATGGATTCCTTTATCGTCAGGTCGCCCTGATCCTGACCACATTCATGGCCGGGCTGGCGCTGGGTGCGCTGGCCGGGACCAAACGCAAACGGCTCCGCTATAGGCAAATCGTGCTCCTCCAGTTCGGGCTGCTTCTGCTTGTTTTAGCCATGCGACTCGCTCTGGACTATCGCCCGCCGCAGATCGTTCCCCTTGCCTTTCTCCTCCTTTTGGGATATTTGGGAGGAGATTTTTTCATCGTTTCCAACCTGCTCTTTTTCAAGGACAAGGGACAGGCCGGACTCGGCTACGGGTGGGACCTCCTGGGATCGTGCGCGGCCGCCGTGGGGTTGTCGGCGATCCTCGTCCCGCTGGCCGGATTGCCCGTCCTTTTTCTATGTTTATTTCTAGTGAATGCCTTCGGATGGCTCTTTCTCGTTTTACGGCGAAAAGATCATCCTCCACCCCCCGGCTCCGACCGCTAAAAGACCTTGTATCCCGGCCCGTTCCTCGGCTAAGATAAGGTCGTGGTGATTTCATCGTCCCGATCGGCCCGGCGGGGCGAATCCTGAGGGGAGGAAAAAAATGATCCAGATCGAACAAACGTTCATGGATTTTCTGCTGGAGCACCAGGAGCGCCACAAACGCAGCTACCACTTCCTGATCCTGATGAACTCCATCCTCAACGCCGCCAAACGCATCCAATTCTACTATTCGACCGGCGCCCTGCAGGGGAACCTGGGGATGACGGGATCGACCAACATCCAGGGCGAGGACGTCCTCCACATGGACATGATCGCCAACGAGCTGGTCAAACACTCCCTGGCCCGATCGGGCCGGGTCGTCCACGCTATCGGCGAAGAAGAGGAAGAGATCATCGTGATGAACGAGGAGGGCGGCCGGTACTTCGTCTACTACGACCCCATGGACGGCTCGTCCAATGTCCCCCACAACCTGCCGATCGGATTGCTCTTCGGCGTGGCCAAGCGCGACCTCGAGGGGGCGGAGGATATGCATCTGAGGGCCGGCCGCGAATACATCGCCGCCGGCATGTTCGTCATCCCGACCGGCACCTTCACCATCGCCCTGCACAACGCGGGCTGCTGGCGCTTCCACCTCGACGAGACGTTCAATTTCGTCAAGCCGACAAGTATGATGCTGCCCGTCAACAAAAAGACT